>OCHH01000553.1_pt1 | contig 17961 bp, 17 predicted proteins | sample 1538781 | NCBI WGS metagenome assembly OCHH01 (sample SAMN04571726, study PRJEB22368) | human gut metagenome | biome: human gut; material: stool | host: Homo sapiens | place: Luxembourg | collected 2012-12-05
AAATGGGAAGGAACAATTAGAGAGTCTTTAAAAAGATTTGATTCAGCTGCATCTAAATTACAAAGCATATTTTCTCTTTTTAAATAACCTAAATAATGTCCTTCATCATTGATAACATAAATTCTTTGAGTGGTATTATTTTCTTCAAAAATTTGATAAGCATTATTTATATTTTGATAAGTTTTTAATGTACAAGGGAAATGACAAAGAGAATCTATTGTAGGAATATCTAATGTTTTCTTATATTTGTTGTATAATTTTTTGATAGTTTCTTTGATATCAGGTAAAAGATCATCAAAATTATCAACAGGTTTCTTTAAATAATAACCTTGACCATATTCAACACCTAATTGAATTAAACATTCAAGTTCTTCCTTTGTTTCAATACCTTCAACAATTAATTTATAATGCGTAGCTTTACAATAGTTGACCATGACTTCTACCATCGTACGCTTATCTTTATTTAAATGAATATCTTGAATAAGTTCTTTATCTAGTTTGATATATTCAGGTTGTGTATGATTGATTCTATTTAAATTAGAATAACCTGAACCAACATCATCAATAGCAATTTCAAAACCTTGACTACGATAATGTCTAACGGCTTGTTTAAATAAGTGTTTATCTTTAATAGATGTTGTTTCCGATAATTCAAAGACAATATTATTAGAATCTAAATGATATTTTTTTAAATATTCTTTTGTAAACCCCTGAACAAAATCTGAATCTAATAAAATATTAGCATCTACATTAATAAATAACTTTTTGCCTGATGGCATTTGTTGACTTGCCTTAATAGCACATTTACGACAAAGTTGATCTAACTTCCATGATTGTTCAATTGTTTTAGCTATCTTAAATAATTCTTCAATATTAAGAGTACATGATTCTAAAGTAATACGGCTTAAGGCTTCAAAAGATACTATCTCTCCTGTTTTTAAGGAAACAATAGGTTGAAAAACACTTTTTATTTTCTTTTCATTAATTATTTTAAAAAAATCATTGATTTTCTTTTCGTTTAATTTCATTTATCTATCCTCTATTCTTTTTAAAATATATAGAAAGAAGAATGATATTTCTATCAATAAAAACTAAGGAAATTGTTAAAAATAGGTAAAAGATTTTGTTATAATAAAACAAAGGAAAAAGCATATGAAAGAAATAGAATATAAAGTACTAGGTGTAGATGATTTAGAATTATTAGTAGAGTTAAGAATAAAAGATTTAAAAATGTTTTCTAATCAAAAAATAACACATTCTACAATAGAAAACATAAGAGTTTTTTATAAAGAAAAAATGTTAAAAGATGAATGTCATACATTAGTGGGCTATCATTTAAATCAAATTATTTCAACAGCTACAATTTACTATTATGATATACTTCCAAGTAATGAAAATCCCAAAGGAAAAGTTGGACAAATAACGAATGTTTGGGTAGATGAAAATTATCGACATTTAGGGATTGGTAGATATATGGTAGAATATCTTATTGAAAATTATCAAAAAGATGTTGGAATGATTTGTTTGAATAGTTCAAAAGAGGGAATGAACATGTATTTACATCTTGGATTTAAAAAGAAAGATAATTATTTGATTTATAAGAATGGGTAGTGTTAAATAATATTGTTTACAATAACTATTTTTCTTAATAAAATTGGACGGGAAATAAGTATACCGCTGACCAGTATGCGGGATAAAAGTGATTGGGTTGTAAGTAGTAGTCCTTCACTAGTAAGTGAGGGTTTTTATTTTATAAAAAAAGGAACATTAATTTTGTTCCTTTAAACTTTCTTTATAGCTTCTTCCAATAGGAAGATGTGTTTGTTCTTTTAAAATAACTTCTTGATTTTTTATTTCTTGAATAAATCTTTTGTTAATAATGTATGATTTATGAATTTGAATAAAATCAAGAGATTGTATTTCTTTATTAAATTGACTTAATGTTTTTCTTTCAATCATTTCTCCATTAATAGAATGAATAATAATTTGATGTCTAAGTGATTCGATATAATAGATTTGTGATAATCTTATTTTTGAAGTAATTCCATTTCTTTGATAAAGATAATATTGAAAGTTTTTTTGAATTTGTTTTTGAATAAAATCGTGATAATGAATAAATTGTTTTTCTAATTCATTATTAATGAAATAAAGATGTGTTTGCATTTGTAAACAAATACTTACAAGATCAAAATCTTTAGGTCCAATAATATAGATCAGAGTACTATTTAATTTTTTAAGATGATTTAAAATATTTAAATCATTCTTTTTTTCTATTTCTACAAAATAAATATCTTGAACTGTTTGATGTGTATAATTTGTAAGTTTGTATTCTATTTGCAAATCATCAAAGAATTGTTGAATAAGTGGTTCTATTTGTTGGTAATGCTTTGAAATAAGAGAAATTCTAATCATGTTTTTTCTCCTTTTCAATAGCTACAATATATTGATCAAGATTTTTATTTGAACGTATGATATCCAATAAATGATAAGAATCAACAAAACGTACACCATTTTTTTTCATGAGTTCAATGCCTTTACTAAAAGTTTCTTTATCAGAACTTACTAAATTTTCAATAATATATTGAGAACCATCCAACATATTAAATTTAAACACAATTTTATTTCCAGAACCATTTACTAAATATTTTGATGGATAAAAAGAATAACGATAATAAGAGATTTGTACAAAATCAATTTGTGAAAGTTTTAAATTGATTTGATATCTAGGATATTTATTTTTAAAAAGAAAAGAATAAAGATACCTTGCTTTATCTAAATTTTTATCAAAATAAATGTATCTTAAATATTTTTGATTGACTTCCCACATGGTATTAGCGAAAACTATTCCTGGTAGTACGAAACTATAAATCAATAATAATATAATAATAAGAACACCAAAAAACATTATTCTTTCATAAAAATGTTTATACATGATAAAGAAAACACCTAACCACCAAACAACAAAAAGTAAAATAACAAAGTTTAATAAGATGATTTTTCTTTTCTTTATTTTTCCAACAGTAATTTTCATAACTTCCTCCTGTACGTGTATTATAACATAGTTTTTTTATTTGGATTTTGTTGTTGGGGACAGGTTGATGGTTGTTGGTGCCTCTTTGCTATTTATTTAAAAGAATAGGATTAAAGTATAGATAAGGAGGAAAAGAAGATGAAGAAAAAGGTAATAATGATTGGTGTTGTTTTAATTGTGTGTCTAGGAACTGTTTTTTATAATATGCAAAAAAGAAATCCTTATAAAAGTTATAATCATTTAAAAACAAGTGAAGTTTTAAAAGTAAAGGAATTTAATCAATATTGGGTTTATTTTTATTCAATGGATGATCAAGAAAGCATGGATTCTAAAAATGGGATAGCTCGTCTTAATAAGGCAGTAAGTAATGTTTATTTTGTGAAAATAAAGGATAAAGAAGTAGTTATTGAAAATCAAAAAGTTAAATCAGCTACATTACTTTATATAAAGGATCATCAAATAACAAAAGAATACAAAGGATTAAAACAATTAAAAGATCATAGTGATGAAATATTACAGATGAGTTGGTAGAAAAAAGTTTAAAGTTTTTTTCTCCTTTTTTAGTATAATGATAAAAAAGAGGAAAAAGATGATGAAAGAAATAAAATTAACGGATATTAAAGGTGTAAAAGTAGGACAATATGAAAATCAAGAAGCAGCTACAGGATGTAGTGTTGTTATTGTAGAAAATGGAGCGACAGCCGGTGTAGATGTTCGTGGTGGAGGTCCTGCTACAAGAGAAACAGATTTATTAAATCCAATTAATATGGTTCAACAAATTCATGCTGTTATGTTAAGTGGTGGGAGTGCTTTTGGTTTAGACGCAGCTAGTGGTGCCATGCAATATCTTGAAGAACATGGTGTTGGTTTTGATATGTCTGTAGCAAGAGTACCAATTGTATGTGGTGCTTCATTATTTGATTTATCGGTGGGAAATCCTCATATAAGGCCAGATAAAGAAATGGGGTATAAGGCTTGTCAAGATAGTGAAAATGATTTGATTAAAGAAGGAAACTATGGCGCTGGTTGTGGTGCTAGTGTTGGTAAACTTTTAGGATTTGAACATGCCATGAAAGGTGGCATTGGAACATATGGTGTACAAGTTGGAAATGTTCAAGTAGCAGGGATCGTTGCTGTCAATGCCTGTGGAAATGTCATTGATTATCAAACGCAAGAAATATTGGCAGGTGTTAATATTGATAAAAAATGTATTTCGGCTAGTCAAATTATTTTAGATCAAATGGATCAACTTAGAAAATTACCGGATGGTAATACAACCATTGGATGTATTGTAACGAATATCAAACTGACTAAAGCACAATGTACAAAGATTGCTGGAATTAGTCATAATGGCTACGCTAAAAGTATTGATCCAGTTCATACAATGAGCGATGGTGATACAATTTTTGTATTAAGTACAAATGAAGTTGATGGAATGGTTGATGCTGTTGGTATTTTAGCTGTTGAAGTCATTTCTAAATGTATTCAAAGAGCGATTAAAAAAGCTAAGAGTGGATATGGTTTATTAGCTTATCAAGATTTGAAAAAATAATCGAAAAAGCATATAATTTTCTCGTTCGTATATTTTGATATTAAAAGAGATCTATAAGACTCTTATTAAGACATTTGAAATAGCGAATACCATAAAAACGTTGCATCTTTTATGAGCGACAGTAGGAGGATTATATGAAGTCGAAAAAGACACAGTACATGACTTCAATGGCTTTATTTTTAGCAATTGAAATCATTCTTGTTGTGACACCCCTTGGATATATTCCAATTGGACCATTAAATGCCACAACAATGCACATTCCTGTCATTATTGCAGGAATCGTATTAGGAAAAAAAGCAGGAGCTGAGTTGGGCTTTGTTTTTGGATTAACAAGTTTAATCAAAGCAACGATTCAACCAGGCATTACATCTTTTTGTTTTTCCCCATTTGTGACAATAGGCACAATGTCAGGAAATTACAAAAGTCTTTTGATTGCTTTTGTTCCTAGAATTTTACTTGGCTATTTAGCTGGATTCGTTTTTGAAATCATGAAAAAGAATAATCGTGAAAACTTAGGTGTTGTTGTAGGTGCTTTAACAGGAGCTATTACAAACACAGTGCTTGTTTTATCAGGAATATACATATTCTTTGGTGAAGCATATGCGAGTGCGGTAGGAGTGCAATACTCTACTTTAGTAACGGTATTATTAGGAGTTGTTTCTACAAATGGTATTTTAGAAGCTATTCTAGGGGCAATTGTTTCACTAGCTATCTACAAAGCATTAAAACCAATCTTAAAATCATAGCAGGTCGATTGACCTGCTTTTTAAAGGAGATATTTATGAAATACATATTTGTTAGACATGGAAAGACACATTTTAATGAAATACAGCTTAAACAAGGATGGTGTGATTCACCTCTTACAAAGCAAGGAATAAAAGAAATAGAAAATATGGCAGAACAGTTAAAGGATTATAAAATAGATGCTGCTTATACTTCTCCAATATTACGAGCAAAATATACAGCACAAATAATTTTAAAAAATCATTCTGTTTTATTAAATGAAGATAATCGTTTAAAAGAAGTGAATTTTGGTCTTTTAGAAGGATTACCTTGTTTATTTGTAGATAAACTTCAATTAGAATCTTCTAATTGGTTAGATGATTTACAAATGGATTATACTGGATATGAAGGTGAAAATGTTGAAGATGTAATTCAAAGACATTTTGAATTATTAAATGATATAGAAAAGAAATTTCAAGATGATGATACGATTTTAATGGTAGGTCATGGGTGTTCTTTATATGCATTTATTAAAATATTATTAAAAAATCAAAAACTTGATTTTCCACAAAATGCCAGTGCAATTATAGTTAATAAAGTTAATAATGAATATCAATTAGAAACAGTATTAAATCCAAAATAAAAAATCTTGAAATAATCAATAATTTTATTGACATGAGTGGCATATGATGGTAATATCTACGTGCAATAAAAAGTAGTGGAAAGAAGAAGTGCCTACTTCTCGCCTGATTGATTTTGTCGATAGGCAAATGTCACTAAGATTTAATCTTAATGTCAATGGTGGGTACTCAGTGTGCTCACTTTTTATTTCAACTATAATAATTGGAGGTGGCTTTTATTAGCAGATTTGATAACAGAAAACCAAAACAACCTGATGATTTAGTAAACGAAAGAGTTCGTTTTAAGGAAGTGTTGGTTATTGATCAAAACGGTGATCAATTAGGAGTAAAAAGTAGTAGAGAAGCGTTGGATATTGCTTATGATGCAAATTTAGACTTAGTTTGTGTTGCACCTAATGCAAAACCACCAGTTTGTCGTATTATGGACTTTGGTAAATATCGTTTTGAACAACAAAAGAAAGCAAGAGAAATGAAGAAAAACTCTAAAGTGGTAACTTTAAAGGAAACTCAATTATCAGTAACTATTGATACTCATGATAAAAATGTTAAATTAAAAAGAACATTAAAATGGTTAGAAGAAGGAAACAAAGTTAAAGTTGCAATCAGATTTAGAGGTAGACAACTTGCACACGTTGATTTGGGTAAAAAAGTTATTGATGACTTTGTTGAAGAATGTGCAGAAGTTGGTCAAATTGAAAAACCAGCAAAATTAGAAGGACGTACTTTAACAGCTATATTAGCACCAAAAAAGAAAAAATAATTAATGGAGGAAACAATTATGCCAAAAATTAAAACACATAGCGGATTAAAAAAACGTTTAAAAAGAACAGGTAGTGGAAAATTAAAACGTAGCCATGCTTACATTTCACACTTATCACACAATAAAACTCATAAACAAAAGAAACACTTAGCAAAAGCTACAGTTGTAAGTGCTTCAGATTACAAGAGAATTAAATCAAGATTAGTTAAAAATAAATACAGGAGGAATACACAATGGCAAGAGTTAAAGGTGGATATACAACTAGACATAGAAGAAAAAAAGTTATTAAATTAGCCAAAGGATATTTTGGAGCTAAACATAAATTATATAAAACTGCTCATGAACAAGTAATGCACTCAATGGCATATGCTTATAGAGATAGAAGAAACTTAAAAAGAAATATGAGAAAATTATGGATTGCACGTATTAACGCTGCAGCTAGAATGAATGATATCTCATATTCTAAATTAATGCACGGTTTAAAATTAGCTAACGTTGAAATCAACAGAAAAATGTTATCTGAAATCGCAATTTGCGATCCAGAAGGTTTCACAGCTATCGTTGAAACAGCTAAAAAAGCTTTAAATGCTTAATAATTCAGGACCAACATTTGTTGGTCTTTTTTTATTATCATATTTGTTGACACTTAAAGTAAGTAGGTATATCCTATAAAACATAGTAAATCTATAGGAATAAGGAGAAGTAAATATGAGCGAAATTAAAAACAGTTTTTTAGACCTAGTAGGGAATACACCACTAGTAAGAGTAAACAACTTAATCAAGAAAGATGAATTGAAAGCAGATGTACTCGCAAAACTAGAATACATCAATCCCGCAGGATCAGTCAAAGATAGAATTGCAAAAGAAATGATCCAAGATGCACTAGAAAAAGGATTGATCAATGAAAATACAACATTGATTGAACCAACAAGTGGAAATACAGGAATTGGACTATCAGCCGTAGCAACAGCATTGAATCTAAAGATCATTATTACAATGCCAGAAACAATGTCGGTAGAAAGAAGAAATCTTATGAAGGCATATGGAGCAGAATTAGTCTTAACACCAGGAAGTGAAGGAATGAAGGGAGCAATCGCCAAAGCAAAAGAATTGGCATCACAAATCGAAAACAGCTTCATTCTAGGACAGTTTGAAAATCCAGCGAATCCAACAGCACACTATAAAACAACAGGACCAGAAATCTATGAACAAACAGAAGGAAAAGTAGATATCTTTGTAGCCGGAGTAGGAACAGGAGGAACAATTTCAGGGATAGGGAAATACTTGAAAGAAAAGAATCCAGAAGTAAAAGTAGTGGCAGTAGAACCAGCAAGCTCACCAGTATTATCAACAGGGAAAGGTGGAGCACATAAGATCCAAGGAATCGGGGCAGGATTTGTACCAGAAACATTGGATACAAAGATTTATGATGAAATCATTACAGTAGAAAATGAAGATGCATTTGCGACAGGGAAAGAAATGGCAAAGACAGAAGGAATCTTAGTAGGGATATCATCAGGAGCAGCATTATATGCAGCCAAAGAACTAGCCAAGAGAGAAGAAAATGCAGGGAAGACAATTGTTGTCTTATTACCAGATGGTGGAGATCGTTATTTATCAACACCTTTAATTCAAGATTAGGAAAATTATTTTCTCTTTTTTAAAAGGAGAATAGGGGATGAATCGAAAATTTGAATTTAAGTACAACAAGACGTACTTGATTTAAGAGTTAAAATTAAAGGTGTAAGAATACAAGAAATTAATAATACTGTGTATTCTTCCTCTTTAAATGATTATATAGATGTTCATGTTAAACGTCTTTTAAAAAATCTATTAAAGAAACAAGAATTTCATAAAATCAACCCCTTAGTTGATCTCTATAATTTAATTTCTATGGATACTAAATTAGCTTTAGGAGCCCATGATTTAGATAAAATAGAGGGAAATATTACTTTAAGACTAACTCAAGGAAATGAAAACTATGTTCCTTTAGGGAGTGAAGAAGCTAAAGAGGTCAAGGCAGGTATTTATAGTTATATAGATGATGCCAATGATATTATTTGTTATAGTGAAATAAGACAAGTAGATAAAACAAAAGTCACAAATGAAAGCAAAGATATTTTCTTTATTGTTCATGGCAATAAAGAAACCTCTGATAAATATGTAAAAGATATAGCTAAAGAATTAATTACAGTTGTGACTTATTATTTATGGGGAACTGATGAAATACTTTAAAGACATTTTAGAACTTATTCTAGAATGTCTTTTATTTTATGAAAAAATTAAAATTTAAGGGATAACATGTAAAAAAATATAGATCTTAACCGAGTTTTAAAAAAATGTCGAATTCGACATATTTTTATTGTACTTGGATGTAAGCGCTATTATAATTGGGGAAGGGGGATATGTATGGACCAAGAATATCAAGCACTGGTGGTGTTAGATTTGTTGACGACACAGATGAATAAGTATGCCAATAAGAAGCTAAAACCTTATGGGCTTAAATTCAATGAATTAAATATTATTCGTTTTGTAGCTCAAACAAATGAATCGGTTTATCAAAAAACGATTTGTCAAAATTTTCAATTGCCTCATTCGACAGTTGTGGGAATTGTTTTTCGTTTAGAAGATAAAGGTTGGCTTTTAATGGGAAATAGTCATTTTGATAAACGTCATACACGTATTGTTATTACGGATAAAGGAAAAAATTTGATTCAGGAAACAGAAGATATCTATCAAGATATCATGAATAAAATGAAAATGATTTTATCTGAAGAAGAAATAGAAAGTTGTATTCATTCAATAGATAAAATTAAAGAATTATTTAAATAGGAGGTTGTTATGGGAATTTTTAAATTTTCAATGAGAATGCTTGTCAAAGACTATAAAAAGAGTTTATTTTATGGAATTACTCTGATATTTGCGGTTGCCGTATGTTTTGTGTTTTTCAATATTATTAATAATCCAGATTTAGCTGATCAAGCGATTGCTCGAAGTGGTGGGACATGGAGTGACGTACAAATGCCATTTTCATCTGTGTTATCGTTTTTGATTATTTGTTTTTGTTGTTTTATGGTCTTCTTTGCAAATGATTTCTTTTTATCAAGAAAGACGACAGAACTGGCTATTATGGCAATGTCAGGTTCTGGCTATATTAATTCAACAATGTATGTCTTGTATCAAACATTCACTTTGTTGCTTCTAGCAACACCACTAGGTATTTTAATAGGAAGATGTGTTGTTCCCTTTTCTAATGCCTATATGTATCAAATGTTAGGTGTACATAAAGATCCTTCTTATATTCCTCAAGAAGCATATCTTTATTCATTTATTCTTGTAGCGATTGTTTTATCGATGATTTGTGTTTTAACAGCAGGATTTTTACATAAAAATGATATTCAAACGTTACTTTCGCAAGAAAAAGAAATGAAAGTAAAAAGAAATACAAAGAAAAGTAAAGCTGTTTTATTTTTTGGAATATATGTTTTTGGGATTGTGATGATGTTTATGAATCCCCATGAACCAACAGCTTATATTGCTCCAACGATTGTTGGCTTAGGTGGAGCAATAGGAGTGATTCGCTATGTTTTACCTGATTTTGTAAGAAATCTTAAAAGAGGTATTTTTCTTACTAAAAGATATGTTTTAATTTCTATTTCTAACTTAAATTATTCGATTCAAAGATCTTTGTTATTGTTTTCATTAATGACCGTTGCTGTAACTGGAATGTTAGCAGTACTTGCAGCAAACCAAAATTCTCCACGAGAATTTACTACAGGCGTTATTGGTTATATTGTAGTGGTTGTTTTATTAGTCGTTTCAATCATTTATAAGCTATCAATGGAAGCATTAACGAGAAAAACTTTATTTGTGAATTTATGGAAGATTGGATATACCAGAAAAGAACTTAGAAAAATAGTAAGACAAGAAGTTATCAGTTATTACTTTGTTTTAATACTTATACCGCTTGTTTATATTATGTTTATTTCAGGTCGGTTTATTTATTATGGAGATATGTCATTACAATTTGCTTATATTTATATTTTATCTTATATTATTCCAATTATTGTTTCAGGATTTATTACTTATGTTCAATATATAAATGCAGTTGTTAAACCAATTAAAGGAGGAAAATAAAATGGAAAGAAAAGAAATACTTGTTGCTGATAAAATTACTAAGATATATGGAATAGGGACAAAAACGTTATTTGAAGCTTTACATGAAGTTTCACTTACGATGTATGAAGGGGAATTCGTATGTATTATGGGTCCTTCTGGAGCGGGAAAATCAACTTTTATTAATAATCTTTCAACTATTGATATTCCTACAAAAGGAAAAGTCTTTATTAATGGAAAAGAAGTACGTGTGATGTCTGAAGGAGAAATTGGTAAATTTAGATATGAAAATTTAGGTTTTATTTTCCAAGAATTTAATTTATTAGATAGTTTAACGATTTTTGAAAATATTGCTGTTCCTCTAACTCTTGCAAATGTCAATAAAAAAGAAATTACGCAAAGAGTTCAGGAAGTTGCTAAAAAATTAAATGTTGAACAAACATTAGATAAATTTCCTAATGAATGTTCTGGTGGTCAAAGACAAAGAGTAGCTATTTGTCGTGCTTTAGTTACTAATCCTAAATTGATTGTTGCTGATGAACCAACAGGAAATCTAGATAGTAAAAATTCTCATGAGATTTTATCGCTTTTTAAAGAATTAAATGAAAAAGAAGGGGTTTCTATTTTAATGGTTACACATGATAGTAAGATTGCATCTTATTCATCAAAACTTCTTTATATTAAAGATGGTATTATTGATCGTACAATTGAAAGAGAAGGTTTATCTCAAAAAGAATATTTTTATAAAATAGTTGATATTAATTCAAGTGAATCACAAGAGTTGTTTGAATAATGGGTATTTTTAAGTTATCTTTGATTTCATTAAAAAAAGATATGTCAAAAAGTATTTTCTACTTTTTGACATTCTTACTTACAACTATTTTTATATTCTCTTTTTTTAATCTTACATTTAATCCTTATTCAGGTATTCATTTAGGAAAAGATGATACAACCTTTGTGACACCGATTGCAGTCTTTGTGATTGTTATTGCTATGCTTTGTGTTTTTCTCGCAAATAACTTTTATGTTTCTAATAAAGGAAAAGAAATTTCGATTATTTTGATGTCAGGAGCAAGTATTTATCAATTAGGCTTCTACTTATTCTTACAAGTCTTTACGATTATGCTTTGTGCGATTCCTTTAGGTCTTGTTTTAGGTTATTTACTCATTCCAACGATCAATTCTTTGTTTATGATGACATTTAAATATAATGGACAGCTTTTCTATTTATCAAGCCAAACTTTTCCAGCAACATTTATGATTCTTGCTTTTGAAGTTATGTGGTGTTCTATGTTGAATTTGGGGTATTGTGTTAGAAGTACGATTAATTCTATGATTCATGATAAAAATAAAATAGATTTAAGTGGTTTAAAAGGTCCACAAATTACGAGTAAAGTTTTTATTATTCTTTATTTTGTGCCAATGGTTTTATTCTTATTTGTGAAAGATTCAACTTCTTATATGTTTATAGCTTTATTTGGTTTAATAGGAATATCAGGGCTTATTAAAAAAGTATTACCAGAATATATTCGAAAAAGGCAAAAGAATCAATCATTAGAAAATTCTGTAGATTTGATTGCTTATGGTTTCTTTCATAGTGATCTACAAAAGATTTTTAGCCTTTTACTTATTTCTTTATTATCTTCTGTTTTACTTACATGTATTACAGTCTATACATTAAAACAGCCACTTGTTTCAATGGTTGCTTTAATGTCTTATGTTTCCGTGATGATTTTAATGGCTTTAACGATTGTCTTTAAAATAGGAATGGAACTTTATAAAAGAAAAGGAAACTTTGAAAATCTTTGCTGTTTAGGATTTTCTATTGAACAATTAAAAAAGATCATAAAAAAAGAAATGATTTGTTTCTATGGAGTTATTCTTTTACTGCCGCTATCCTATCAAATCATTATCTTATGTAATTTACTTATTAAAGCTAAAATTACGTTCTATTTATTTTTAATTATTTTATTAATTCAAATTGTTCCATTATTAATAAGCTATTTATTAAGTATCAAACTTTATAAGAGTATTTTACCAACATCTATCATTATGGAAAAATAATTATTTAAAGAATCTTTTAAAAAAGGATTCTTTTTTCTTTACTTCAAAAGGATTACATGGCTGATTTTCTTTTAAATCATAGAATTGAACTTCGTGATTTTCCGTATCAAAAATACAATAAGTAGGATGAGGATAATTTCCTCTAGGAAAAGTTACACTTCCTGGATTAATAAAAAGAGTATTTTCTTTTTTATAACAAGTAGGATTATGACTGTGACCAAAACAAACAACATCTATTATATGATTTAATGCATATTGTTCTAAATCATACATAGATTCATCTATATGAAAAAGATGACCATGACAAATAAAAAAATTTAAACCGTCGATTGTAAGGGTTAAATCTTTGGGAATATCCGCAAAATCATTATTTCCTCTTACATTATAGAAATTATCTATTTCTAAAGGAGAATAAGGCATATAAATATCACCACAGTGAATGTAATAATCAGCTGGATGTTGGTTGATGAAGTTTAAAAGAGTTTGTTTTGTCATTGAATGGCTATCGGATAAAATCATAATTTTCATAAATGTACCTCCGTTAAATATGCTATAATTATTTTATCATAAAATAAGAAAGAGAGGTATTTTATGGATTCTTTTATTCAGTTTAAAGATGTCAAAAAGACATATAAAGTAGGAGATATTGAAATTCATGCAAGTAATGGTGTGAATTTTGAAGTTAATAAAGGAGAATTTGTAGTTATTGTAGGTCCTAGTGGGGCTGGAAAAACAACGATTTTAAATCTTCTTGGAGGAATGGATCAAGCAACAAGTGGATCTATTATGGTTGATGGTCAAGATGTGGCTTTATATGATGAAAAGAAATTAACACAATATCGAAGAGATGATATTGGTTTTGTGTTTCAATTTTATAATCTTGTGCAAAACTTAACAGCTTTAGAAAATGTTGAACTTGCTTCACAAATATCTAAAGATCCTTTAGATGAAAAAATGGTTTTAAAAAGGGTAGAGCTAGAAAATCGTATGAATAACTTTCCTGCGCAATTATCAGGTGGAGAACAACAACGTGTAGCAATTGCTAGAGCGATTGCGAAAAATCCTAAATTACTTTTATGTGATGAACCAACGGGAGCTTTAGATTATTTAACAGGGAAAGCTATTTTAGCTTTGCTTAGAGAAATGTGTGATAAGTATAAAATGACAGTTATTGTGATTACTCATAATAGTGCTTTAGCTCCAATGGCAGATCGTGTGATTCACTTAAAAAATGGAAAGGTTGATCAAATGTTTTTAAATGAACATCCTCAACCTATTCAAGAAATTGAGTGGTAATAATGAAAAGAAATGCTTATGTTAAAAATCAAATAAGAATTATTAAAAAAACCAAAGCACGATTTTTATCTATTTTTTGTATTGTTTTTTTAGGAGCTTCATTTTTTGCAGGACTTCGACAAAGTCCTTTGATTATGAAAGAATCAATGCACAATTATTTACAAACATATAAATGGAATGATTTGAACTATATTGCAACATATGGTTTTGATGAATCTATTATTCAAAAAGTTGAAAAAGTAAAAGGAGTAGAAGCTGTTGATTATGGTTTTCGCTTTGATGCTTTAATGTCATATGATGAAAAAGCAAATATCGGGATGACAGTTTATAGTGATGATGATTTTTCAAAGGGGGTAGACCTACCTGAATTATTAAAGGGAAGATACCCTCAAAAAGATAATGAATGTTTGATGGATTATCAGTATATAAAAAAATCATCTTTGAAATTAAATAATCAAATTACTTTAGAAAATGATTATGGTAAAAAAGAATATAAAATTGTAGGAATCATTAATGATAGTCGTTATGTAAGTAATTTAGAAAGAGGTACAAACAGTTTAGGTGATGGGAATAATAGTGGGTTTATTCTTGTTTTAAATCAAGGAAATGAACATATGGCTGTTCCTGATGAATTGTTTAATTTACATGATCAAAAGCCTTTTTATAATGATTTGCGTATTCATTTAAAAAATGAAAATCATTTATATGAATTTGATGATGATTATGATGAGTATGTAAAACCAATCAATAAAAAAATCAAAGCAATTTTAAAAGATTATAATCTTGATTTTTACAATCAAACAAAAGAAGATGCTTTGAATAAAATAGCTGATGGTGAAAAAGAGTATCAAGATGGTCTAAAACAATATCAAGAGGGAATGGATGCTTATCAAAATGGTATGAATCAATATCTTGATGGTAAAAAACAATATGATCAAGGATATCTTCAATATCAACAAGGTTTAAAAGAATACCAAAGTGGTTTAAAACAATATCAAGCTGGTTTAAGTCAATATCAAACAGGGTATCAAAAATACCAAGAAGGACTTAAACAATACCAAGCAGGTTACCAGACTTATTTAGATTATGTAGAAAAAGTTGATCAATATGATACATCTATCCAAACTGTTGAAGCTGCGTTAAGTCAATTTGGTGGTTATGAACAAGCTAAAAATATTCCAAGTGATTCACCTTATTATCAACAAGCGCAAACTTTGATTGTAAGCTATGATCAATTAAAACAAAATGAATCACAAATCACTACTTTAAAAACACAATTACCTGTTATTAAACAAGAACTAGATCAAAATAAAACGGTTTTAGATCAAACAAATGCTCAACTTGTACAAAGTAAACAACAATTAGATGCCTCAAATCAAAAAATAAAGGCTTCTAAAGCTCTTTTAGATCAAACAGGAATCAAACTTGCTGATTCTAAAAAACAATTAGACGAAGCTAAAAATACTTTAGATAGTAACTTACCACAATTAGAAGAAGCTAAAGTAAAATTAGATCAAGCACAAAGTGATTTAAATGAAGCTAAACAACAAGTAGCTGATTTACAAAAAGGAAAAATCATTACCTTAACTAAAAATGAAAGCGCAGCAATCTTAAGTTATAGTGGTAACTGTGATTCAATATCAGCTTTATCAATTCTGTTCCCAGTGCTCTTTTTCTTAGTAGCAGCTCTTGTTTCAATGACAACAATGACAAGAATGGTTGAAGAACTAAGAGTACAAAATGGAACATTAAGAGCGTTGGGCTATAAGAAAAAAGATGTGATTGTGCAATATTTGATCTATGCTTTTCTAGCAACATTCTTTGCTAGTAGTATTGGAATTGTTTTTGGAACATATTTCTTCCCAAGTATTATTTACTATTTATATCGTATTATGATGTTTGATATAGGAGCACCAACACGTATTATTTTTGAACTAGCAACATGTATACAAACATATATTGTTTCAGTCGTGATTATTTTATTTGTCACTTTTATGGTCTGTTATAAAGAATTACAAGCTGTTCCAGCGCAAATTTTAAGACCGAAAGCGCCTAAGCTAGGGAAAAGGATATTACTTGAAAGAATTACTTTTATTTGGAAGAGATTATCATTTAATCAAAAGGTAACAATGAGAAATATCTTTAGATATAAAAAGAGATTCTTTATGTCTGTTATTGGAATAGCAGGTTGTACAGCATTGATCGTTATTGGTTTTGGAATCAAGTATTCTGTTTCTCCACTAGCAAGCGAACAATATGGCAATATGTGGATTTATGATGGTGTTGTAAATTATAAAGATGATTTAACAACAACGACAAAAAAACAAGCACAAGATGATTTTAAAGGGCAATCTCAAGTGAAATCGACAATGGGTATTTACAATAAAACGATCACGATTGATCAACAAATGGTAACAGTTGAAATTCCAAGTGAAACAAAAGATTTTGATCAATATATTCATATGAGTGATTATCAAACAGGCAAGACTTTAAATCTTAAAGATGATGGTGTTTACATCAATGCAAAACTTGCTGAAATATTAGATTTAAAAGTTGGTGATCAACTTACATTATCATTAGATAATAAAGATTATAAAGTAAAAATTGCAGGTATTTATAAGCTTTATTTTAGACATTATATTTATATGTCTCCAAAATACTATGAAAACTTAACCAAAGATGAAGTTCATTATAATAGCCAATATTTTAAATTAAATAAAAAAGCAAGTGAAAAGAAACTTACAAATTATTGTGATCATCATGAAAATATTACTTCTATTCAATATGTCAGTGGTATTTCAGAAGGATTCTATAGTCAAATGGAAAGTTTAGATAGTGTTGTCTTTATTTTAATTGTTTGTGCAGGTGCACTTGCGTTTATTGTTTTATATAATCTAACAAATATTAATATTCAAGAAAGAAAAAGTGAAATTGCAACGATTAAGGTTTTAGGTTTCTATCCAAAAGAAGTCTATGATTATGTCTTTAGAGAAAACATTATTTTAGCCTTTATTGGTTCGATTGTTGGACTTGGTCTTGGTAAGATTATTCATACTTATTTGATTAGAACGGTTGAAGTAGATATGGCGATGTTTATTAGAACAGTTAATATCAGATGCTATATGATTGCTATTATTTTAACAATGGCATTTACATTCTTAATTAATCTTTATATGCGAAGAGTTCTTAAAAAAATAGACATGGTTGAGTCTTTGAAAAGCATAGAGTAATCATAAATATTATTTAGGATTACGTAAAATTAAGGATTTTTTCAAAAAAAATTAAAAAAAATTGAATCTTCTAAATCCTTTACTATGGTTGACATTCAAGGGATTTACTACTTGTATAGACAGGGCAAAGGGTGGATTTTTAGTTGATTTTACGTTATAATACATTTGTATTTGTTGAAAGGAGGAGACGAATGGAGAGAAATATTAAGGAAAGAGTTAGTCAATATGTAGATGAAAACAAAGTCAAAGAGAAGTTAACTCAGTTTTTCCAAGAAAAAATTGTCAATAGAAAAGCGATGTTTATACCTATTACAGGTGTTGCAACATTTATGTTAGTAGGATACGCTGCTGCTGATACAAAAGCACCAGAAATCACATCTGATCAAATTGAGGTTCCTTATGGAGAAAAATTTGATGTTGATACTGTAGATGTAACTGACAATCGTGATAGCAGAGAAGACATTCAAGTAAGTGCCGATCTTGCATCATTAAATGTTGAACAATTAGGAGATTATAAGGTTACTGTAACATCTACTGATTCATTTAAT
>OCHH01000556.1_pt1 | contig 17905 bp, 19 predicted proteins | sample 1538781 | NCBI WGS metagenome assembly OCHH01 (sample SAMN04571726, study PRJEB22368) | human gut metagenome | biome: human gut; material: stool | host: Homo sapiens | place: Luxembourg | collected 2012-12-05
TGGATGTTTATGCCATTGATGGTAGTGATGTATGTATTAAATCAAAAATTGGAAATGAAGTTTATAGTGGAACTGTTGTTACAGAAGGATATTTACATGTAAAAACAACAGCTTTATATGAAGATTCAGCAATGTCTAAAGTTTTAGATATTGCGATGAATGCACCAATGTCTTCATCACATACAGAAAAAATTATTTTTAAAGTTTCTGATGTTTATTCTAAAGCTTTAATTATTGTTGGTTTAGTATGCTGTGTTGTTTTACCATTAATAAATTTAACAGATAATTTAAAATATATGTATTTAGGAATTATTATGTTGACTGTTTCTGGAAGTTTTGCCTATGTTCAAGGAGCATCCTTTACTTTACTTGCGGGAATAGCTAAAGCATTCTCTAAAAAAATTGCGATTAAAGAAAATAGCGGGTTGGATGATTTAAATACATGTACAACAATTATCTATGATCGTTTTGATGGTATTGAAACAACAGAAGAAGAAATGGATCTTTTTGAAAAAATCAAAGGATTACATAAATCATTGATTATTTTTAATGACGGACCGGTTGATTTAGAAAATGATGAATATACAATTTATAACAATTATAGTGTTGAACAAAAATTAAAAGTTATGGATAAAACACTTGTTGCTGGACCTGTTGCTTATATTGGAGATTGTGATAAAGATATTGCTTTACTTCAAAAGGCTTCTGTTGCCATTTCTCGTGGTGGTGTTCATAATGAAAAAGTACAACGTAATAGTGATATTATGTTGACGGATTCTAATTTTGATACAATTATTGATTTATTAAAAATAGCTAGAAAACAAAAGAGTATTAATATTGGAAATACTTTTATTGGGATTGTGATTAGCTTGCTTGTTGTATTATTAGCAGTTATTTCATTTATTCCTTGGTGGGTAGCTTGTTTAATTTATATTTTAGAATCAATACTTGTTTTATTGAATTCACAAAATATTGTAAGAATGTAAAATGCAAAGATTTCTTTGCATTTTTTTAGGAGAAAAAAATGAAAGTAAAAAAAGAAATGTTATTAATGGATTATCTATTGTTATCTTATAATCGCAAAAATGCTAAAAACTTATTAAAATATAAACAAGTTTATGTAAATAACCAACAAATTAGTCAGTTTGATTATTTATTACATGAAAATGACCAAGTAGAAATCAAAAAAGAAAATACATCTTCATTAGAAATTTTATATGAAGATCAAGAATTTGTTGTAATCAATAAACCTTCTGGTTTATTAAGCATGTCAGATGGTAAAGAAAAAGAAAAAACAGCTTATCATTATGTAAGTGAATATTTAAAAAAACAAGACAGAAAACAAAAAGTATTTATTGTTCATCGTTTAGATCGAGAAACATCTGGTGTTTTAATGTTTTGTAAAAATGAAAAAATAAGAGATTTATTGCAAAAAGATTGGAATAAAATCGTTTATTTAAGAGGCTATATGGCTTTAGTAGAAGGTAAAGGCTTAAAAAATGGAACATTAAAAAACTATTTGGCAGAAAGTAAAAGTCAACAAGTTTATGTTACAAGTAAAGAAAAAGGGAAACTTGCGATTACGCATTATAAAGCTATTAAAGAAATGAAAAACCAAACCCTTTTAGAAATACAATTAGATACAGGTAGAAAAAATCAAATCAGAGTTCAATTATCAAATATTCATCATCCAATTGTTGGCGATAAAAAATATGGAGCAACAACGAATCCACTGAGAAGGCTTGGATTACATGCACATGCATTTGGTTTTATTCATCCTGTTACTAAAAAGAAATATGAATTTAAGGTGGATTGTCCAAAAGGATTTTATGGTAAAAAATAAGAGGTGAAGAAAATGGAATCTATGATTGAGTTTGTACATCAAAGGATAAAAAAGCATAAATATCAAAACGGGATTGATTTTACGATGGGAAATGGTCATGATACACTGTTTTTAAGTGATTATTGTCATCATGTTTATAGTTATGATATTCAATCATTAGCGTTAAATAATACAAAAGAATTAGTAAAGAGAAAAAAGAATATTACTTTATTTTTAAAAAGTCATGAATATTTTGATGAAGATGTTCGAGATTTTGAGGTTGGAATTTTTAATCTAGGTTATTTACCAGGTGGCAATCATGAATGTGTAACACAGTATGAAACAACCTTAAAAACAATAAAAAAAGCTTTGGAACATTTAGTCAAAGGTGGATGTTTGTATGTGGTTGTTTATATTGGACATGATCAAGGGAAAGAAAGTACAAATTTGGATGCATATTTTCGTACTTTAGATCATAAACTATATAATGTAGCAAAGTTTGAGATGATGAATAAAAACAATTCGCCATATGTTGTTATTATTGAAAAAAGGTAAATCAAATCAGTAAAAACGTGCTATAATAAATATATAGAAAAGGGGAGATTATTATGGCAAAAAAAGTGAATATTGAAATTACAAATCCTGTAGGTCTTTATGCTTCTCCAGCTACTGAATTAGTGGATGCGGTTAAACTTTATAAAAGTCATGTGACGCTCAATTATAATGAAAAATCAGTAAATATGAAGTCTTTAATGGGTGTTTTGTCTCTTGGAATTCCTCATAAGGCAAAAATTGAAATTGTTGTAGAAGGTGAAGATGAAGGTACAGCAATGGATATGATTGTTGAAAAAATCAAATCACTTGAAATTGGAACGATCCAATAATAAAAATACGCAAAAGCGTATTTTTATTTTATCTTTTTAATATCCATATCTTTAGGTAAAACAAGACTTAGAATAATTGAAACAACAAAAACAACAGCAACGCAATTTCCAGCAAAAACATCTTGAATGATTTGTGGAAAAATATGCCCAATATTAGCTTCTGTTCCTGAAGTAAATCCAATTCCAACAGCTAATGATAAAGCAACAATTGTTACATTTCTTTGATTAAATCCAGCTTTAGAAATCATTTCAATTCCAATTGTAAGAATAAGTGCCAAACATCATAATTGTACAACCACCTAAAACAGATTCAGGCAATGATGAAATGAAATTACCAATAGGTGGAAGTAAACCGGCTAAAATCATACAAATAGCTCCTGTAGCAATCGTAAAACGATTGACGAATTTTGTCATATTGATTGAACCAACATTTTGACTAAAAGAAGTAATCGGTGGACAACCAAATCATGATGAAATAGAACTACAAAAACCATCACAAGCTAAAGAACTAGAAATTTCTTCTTCTGTAACTTCACGGTTTAATCCTGAGTTTACAAGGGTTGAGTATCACCAATCGTTTCAGCAGCTGAAACTAAGAAAATAACGACGACAGCGATAATCGCGCCAAGATCAAACTTTATTTTAAAAGGAAGTAGATGAGGTAAAGTAATCAATCCACCATTAAAAATAACAGATAAATCTACTTTTCCCATAAAAATAGCAAGAATATAGCCAACAATTAAACCAAATAAAACAGATAATTGTTTCCAATATGATTTTGCGAAAATATTAAATAATAAACAAGCTGCTAAAGTGATAATCCCTAAAAGTAAATTTTTAGCAGAGCCAAAACTTTCACTGTAACCTCCACCAAAAGAACGTGTTCCAACAGAAAAAAGTGAAAAACCGATGGACGTAACAACAGATGCAGCAACGATAGGTGTAATAATTTTTTTCCAATAACGTGCAAGTAGTCCTAAGCAACCTTCAATTAGTCCACCTATTAAAACTGCACCCATGAATCATAAGCAGCACCTACATAGGTTAAGATAGCTACAAAAGCAAAGCTGACACCCATAACAATAGGTAAACGTGAACCGATTTTCCAAATAGGATATAATTGAATCAAAGTTGCAATTCCTGCAATAAACATTGCTAAGATATGCTGCAATCCAAAAGGAATTGCTTTTAAAATTGGAACTTTACCATCTAATTTGTAAAGATTTTCCATACTTGTGTTGTTTTCTTTTATAATTTCCCCCTTATTAATAAAAGGTAGTGAATTCTAATATGTCTTTATAAGAAAAATGATAATTTTCAAAAAAAGAGAACGTTTTTTTTAGAAATTTGAAGGAGATAAAAAAGTGTGGTATAGTGTAAAAGAAATAAAGAGTGAAGGGGAATGAAGTTTATGGAAAACTTTATAAAGTTAATGTTGGCATTTGGTATTGGACTTTTATTAGTTTTACTTGCAATGCCTAAAGTCATCCCATTTCTACATAAAATGAAATTTGGACAAGTAGAAAGAGAAGAGGGATTAGAATCACATAAGAAAAAAGGTGGAACACCTACAATGGGTGGTGTTGTTTTTGTTTTAGCGGCAGTGATTGCGGCGTTTGTTGTAAATTATAAAAATATAACAAATCCTAATTTGATTTTAATTACAATTGTTTTAGTAGGTTATAGTTTAATTGGATTTATTGACGATGCTTTAATTATTTTAAAACATCAAAATGAAGGATTGAAAGCATGGCAAAAATTCTTGATGCAAGCTATTTTGGCAGTAGGATGTTATTTGTATCTAGAAAATTTTGTACCTGGTTTTACAACAGAAGTGACTATTCCAATTGTGAAAGTAAATATTGATTTTGGTTGGTTCTATGCTGTTTTAGTATTTATTATGTTTACCGGTGAAAGTAATGGTGTTAATTTATCTGATGGTTTGGATGGTCTTGCGACAGGTCTTTCAATGGTTGCAATTGCACCATTTATCATCTATGCTATTATGATTAAAGATTATACGATTGCAAGTTATGCTACAGCAATGGTTGGAGCATTACTTGGATTTATGTATTTTAACTATCATCCTGCACGTATTTTTATGGGAGATGTTGGTTCTCTTGGACTTGGTGGATTTTTAGCTATTTTAGCAATCCTAACAAAACAAGAATTATTGTTAATTGTTGTTGGTGGTGTCTTCTTAATGGAAACTTTATCAGTAATTATTCAAGTTGTTTCTTTTAAAACAAGAGGAAAACGTGTCTTTAAAATGGCACCAATTCATCATCATTTTGAAATGTTAGGTTGGTCTGAACAACAAGTAACGATTTCATTTTGGTTTATTGGATTTATTTGTGGTATTATCGCTATTGTGATAGGAGTTATGTAAAATGTTAACAGGGAAAAAGGTTTTAGTGATTGGTCTTGCTAGAAGTGGTAAGGCAGCAGTCAAGTTATTACAAAAGTTAAATGCAACAATTACAATCAATGAAGGAAAAGAATTAGAAAAGATTGAAGGATATCAAGAATACTTGGATGCAGGTATTGAAATTATTGCTGGTGGACATCCAGATGAACTTTTTGAAAGAGACTTTGATTTTGTTGTTAAAAATCCAGGAATTAATTATCATAAACCTTTTATTTTAAGATTAAAGGAAAGAGGTATTCCTGTTTATACAGAAATTGAATTGGCTTATCAAGTAGCTAAAAAACAACATTATATTGCTGTTACAGGTACAAATGGTAAAACAACAACTGTTACTTTGATTTATGAAATATTAAAAGCACAATATGAACATGTTCATTTTGCAGGTAATATTGGTAAACCTTTATGTGATGTTGTTTTAGAAAATAATTTATTAGAAGAAGAAAATCATTATATTGTTATTGAAATGTCTAATTTCCAATTACTAGATATTGATAAATTTAGACCAGAAATTTCAACTGTTATTAATTTAACACCTGATCATTTAGATTATATGGCTTCATTAGATGAATATTATGCTTCTAAGATGCGTATTTATGAAAATTGTGAAAGTGATGATGAAGTTTTTGTTAATAATATTGATGATGAAACTTTACAAGAATATTTACAAAGATATCATGTTTATTGTTGTGTTTTAACACAATCTTTAAATAAACCAGCTGATTGTAGCATTATTGATCAAGCGATTTATTTTAGAGGGGAACATATTATTGATTTAAAGGATATTAAGATTGTAGGAGATCATAATGTCCAAAATATTATGATTGCGACTACTATTTGTTTAGTTGCTGGAGTAAGTCCTCGAGTGATTAAAGATGTTGTGAGTCATTTTAAAGGGGTTGAACATCGTATTGAATTCGTTAGAGAATATAATGGTGTTAGAGTTTATAATGATTCTAAAGCAACAAATACAGATGCAAGTATTATTGCTTTAAAAGCTTTTAAACAACCGGTTATTCTATTAATGGGTGGTTTTGATAAAGGATTAGACTTACAAGAAATGTCTACTTATAATTCGTGTATTAAAAAACTCGTGACTTTTGGAGCAGCAGGTAAACGTTTTAAAGAAGATATGCATCATCAAGATGCTTATTATGAAGAAACTTTAAAAGATGCTGTTAATAAAGCATTTGAAATAAGTGAACCAGGAGATATCATCTTACTTTCTCCATCAACAAGTTCATTTGATGAATTCAAGGGTTATGAAGAAAGAGGAAGAATTTTCAAACAATATGTAAATGAAAAATAAGAGAGTACAAAGCATACTCTCTTTTTTTAATATTGATGTAAGGAGCTTTCTTGATTTAATTGTATCATATGCTTAAAGATAATTCGTCTCATATTTGTTTCACATTTAATTCACAAATATTTCTTTTTTATTATTTTATCTTTCTCTTTTCCTTCTTTCAATGGACGGATAGTCCAAAAAAAGAAGTCCCTCAGGACTTCTTAAGACTATTTTTTAAATTCTACTTTATGTAACAAACTTCCCAAAATTTCTAATAATAGAATAAATGCTATTAAACAAAATAAAGCAATTTTACCACTACCTGTTGTCAAAGATTGTGCAATACCACCAATGACAGGAATTGATAAAACAACTTTACCCATATAATTATTATAATTTACAGGGTTCATATCTTTTGTTTGATTTGCATCTCCTTTTGTAATAAATTCACCAGAAAGTTTTTTATTCGTAACAACTCTATGTGTCACTATAGAAGAAGCATCTTTAGCACCATAAAATGCAATAACATCTTTTTTTTGAATTGTTTCAGGTTCTTGATACTTTACATAAACAAGACTACCTACAGGAATTGCAGGTTCCATACTACCACTAATGACAGTATAAATATTATATCCAAATGCTTTAGGAACAGTTAATGGTATACACCCTAATATTAAAACAATTAATAAAATAGTACCCAGCAAGCTACATACTGTAGCTACTGGGTTCTTTTTCTTTTGTGACATTAAACTCTTTTCTTTCTAATTGTCATAAATGCTACAATAATTCCTACAATTGCTGCAAGCGAGATTGCTATACCTGCATAAATTGGTGTTGAACTATTTTTTTCATTATTAACTGAAATATTAGATTTTGGTGTATCTTCATCATCTAAATCAACTAAACCTTGTGGAACATCTTCATCTCCAGCTGTTGTCGTATCCCCATCATTATTTTGTGTTACACCTGTTGCATTTCCTGTTCCATTATTACCTTGATTTGCATTTGTTGAAGGTGTTGTTGAAATAACTGTTGTAACAATATTTGTATTTTCTATTATTTCACCCGTTTCACCTGGTTTATAAGTAAATGTGAAGACATTTTCTTTCTCATTTTCAACAAGTGTTTTTGTAAGAGCATAGGATTGAGGTATATAACTATCAATATATTTATAAGCTACAACCGGTTTATCTCCTACATTTCCATATAAAACGGTATCTTCAGATAATTGCTTACCATTTTCATCTACATAACGTATCGTATAAGAAACCTGATTACCTTTTACTCCATAAACAACAACATAATCTAAATCACCATTAACTACAAAAGTTGCAGGATCCAAATTATCAACACTATCATGTCCACTCAAACGAATACCTTTAACATAATATTTACTATCTTGAGGTAATTCTATTTGTGATAGATCTAAAGAAACCATTTGTCCTTTAGAAACATTTATACTCATTTCATTTTGACTATTAATTGTTCCTTGATTACCAGTATATAAAGTAACTTTATATCCATATGCACAGGCTTGTGTATAAGCAAGAGAAAGGAAAACTGTCAAAGACATCATCATGATAAATAATTTTTTTAATCGCTTCATCATTTATTCTCCTTTCTTTTCATCTTTTGATTTTTTCTTAAAGAAAATTGCAAGGATAATGAGTAACAAACCACTTACTAAACCTAACGCACAATACCATAAAATATTTGTACTATCTCCCGTTTTAACAGTAGAATAAACATTTTTATGTTCTATTTTATTAACAGTTACTGCTGGATTAGAGACGTTTTCTACAGCGAAATTCATTTCCAATTGTGCCATTGTCGCTTGATAACTATTCCCTTGTGTTTCTCCATCAACACTTAGTGTAAGTGTGACATACCCAACATCATTTTTAGCCAATCTTCCTAAATAGAAATAATCATCAAGACCTTTAATTTCTTTTAACCCTTGTGAACTATCTCCTCCAACAGTAGAACTGTCATAAATTAAAGTTTCATTATTTTGACTATCTACATAAGCTAGACGATATTCATAAGCACCATTAGTTGCCTTTGATCCATCTTCCAATGTCTTAATAATTTCATTTGTCATATACCAATCAGTATATTGACTATTTTTATTTTCGATTTTAACTTGTAAAGTCATTGAATCTCCAGGCTGAATATTACTTAATTCATCATTCATTTGATCTTTACCAAAATTAGTTGTCATTTGGCTACCATCAAATGAAACCTTCCAATGATCTTTTCCTACTAATTCTTTAGCTTGAACTGTTGAAAAAGTACCAACCATCATCATAAGTGCCATAGCAAGGCACAAAATTCTTTTTTTCATCATCTGTACCCTCCTATCCTAAACTCAATTCAGTTTCATCGTCATTAACACTCACATCAATCCCCCAAGCACTCTTAATAGCATCTTTCGCATTATGAGTTTGTACTGCATCAACTTCTGCATCTAATGTAAATGTATATCCATTATAAGTATACTGATATTTAATTGTTTTTTCATCTTCTACTTTCGTATACATTGTTGACAATTGATTACTAATACGAATAGTTTTCATAAAATCCGGTGTTGTTTTCTTACTTTCAACTACCTTTGTATAATATAAAACAACACGTTCATCTGTTGATTGAGCCTCATTAATGACCCATCCATCTTGATTAAATCCTAATTCAATCAATGCTGGTGATAAATCAACATTTTTTCCTTCTTTATCTTGCCAACTCTTTGTTAAAACAACTCTTACAAAAGTATCAATATTACCACTGTTTTCTACAGCTAACTTTTCATCATAAGTTTTTCCTAAAACAAACTTTTCATCATCTTTTAATAAATTTTGAAGAAGTTTACCTTCACCATTAGTTGTTGCATCTCCTTGATCATCATACGTCTTTGAACTAACAACCTTTCCATTCTCCTTTAAAGAAACTCCAATTGTAGACATATCCATAGAAGCTGAATATTGATCACTATAATATGTGAGTGCTGCACGTGCACTTCCTACACCACTTCCAAGTAATAAAACAGCAGCTATACCAAGAAGGATTGTAGGTTTCATAAAAATCGATTTCACTTTTTTCATTACCATAACCTCCTATTCTGTTTCATAAACTTGTTGCCAATTAGCAATTAAGTTTCCTTGATCATCATAAACAACCGGTGTAAATTCTTGAATAACAACGATATTATAATCTTTATCCTTATTATCATCATTTACTTCAGGTAGTGTATATTTAATATTTAATTCACTTGTTTTATCTTTAGAAGAAAGCACTTTATTATAATAAATATACCCATCATCACTTTCTTGCCAATCTTTACCTAAATTATATTTAATTTTAAGGTTATCCGCTGCAAAAACTTTAATTCTCACAAAACAATCATAATCACCAACATTAGTAATCACAACATGTTTCCCATCTTTATCAACATCTTCCTCAATCTTTGTATCTGTAAAACCTAAATCCATTTTATATCCACCAGTTGCATTCGTATGAGTCGTAAAATATCCCAAAGCCTTACCAATACCTAAAGTAGAAATCATCACAAGAGCAACAATAGATAATACTAATTTTTTGTTTAATTTTCTCATATCTCTATCCTCCTACTCTTGAACTGTCTTATTTTCTTTACTTTGTTTAACTGTATAATCTTGATCTTCTTTTGAATATTTATAATTATTAACAATTCCATAACCACCATGAATTTCATTAGAAGCTTTATTTTCAAAACTTGCCGTTGCAATCTCTTGACTATCTTCATCTGCCACTAATGATTCCAAAACTTTTTTAGAATCACCAACAATTTCATAACCAGCTCCTGTATAAACTTCCGTAACAGTTACTTTTGAACCTGCTGGAATATCGGCAATTCTAATTGTTTTCTCTTTTACTTCATCAAAATTTAATGTAATAAATCTTGTTTCTTTTTGATTTTCAATTGTTTCAATATCAACTTGATAAACAAATGTTGCATTTGTTGTTAAAGTTGTATTTTGACTTGTCAATTTTTTAGTAATTTGAATAGAACTCATTCTTAATTCTCGATCAGCTTTAATACCAATAGCTTTCGAACCAACTAAATCATAATACCATGTATCATCCTTTTTAGTTGTATAATAATAATTATTTGGAAGAGAAACTAAATAAGGTGTAAACTCATAAGAATAATATTGACTATTCATATCATTAACAACAATTAAATAAAGTCCTGTTTGTAAATTTGTTAGCTTAACATATCCGCCTTTTAAAGTTGCTGTATAAGCTGGAGTCGCATCTTTAATGACTTTAGAAGCTTCACTTGCTCTTTGTTTCCAAGTCTTCGCTGATTGAGTTGCATCATATTTAACACTTGACCAATCAATGTCTTTAAATGCATCTAAACCTGTATAATTACCACCTTGGCTAATAGAAGCAACCTTATAAAGATCCACCTGAACATCATTTTTCGATAAATCCTCAGCATAACTATGAGAGCTAATTGAAATTTCTAAACTACATTTTTTATTAACATCTACAGGTAGTGCTGCTTCAACATTTGGTAAAACAACAACCGTAAACATCATTATCAACGCTATAAAGATAGCCGATAACTTACAAAATTTCTTTTTCATCCTCATATCCTCCCTTATTTCTTTTTATTAAAAACATATCTCATTATAATAATAACAAGTATCGTAATTGATAAACCTAAAACTAAAATCAACATATAATAGTTTTTAATAGACTCTAACATTCTATCTCCAACAGATTGTTTAACATCTTCTTCACCATTATATTCAACACGATGTCCTCTTACAATTAAACGATGACTATTCACTCCATAAGGTGTACAAGTAAATAATGAAACATAATCTTGACCCTCAGTAATAGACAAAGCATTTTGTAAAGTTTGATGATCATCTTTATCAACCATTGGTAAAATTTGATCTACTTCATAAGCTAAAACCTTATCTAAAATATGCAAATAAAATTTATCACCTGTTTGTAGTTGATCAATATCAGTAAACAATTCTGCACTAGGAAGACCTCTATGCGCTGCTAAAACACAATGTGTACTTTCACCTCCAATAGGAAGTTTAGACCCATTAATATGACCAACACCCGTTTGTAAAACATCATCACTTGTCCCATGATAAATAGCTAATTTAATATTGATTTCAGGAATAGAAATATATCCCATGATTCCATCATTATTCATATTTAAAACTCGATTATATTCACTATTTTCACTATCCTTGGACTTTTCACCAAACACATCAGCAAAAACATTATTCCCACTTATTGTTTCATTAAATGCTTGTGCATTTTGCCATTCTTGACTAAAGTCTTCATCAGACATATCATCAACTATTTTTTCATAATTACTAATCAATTTATTTTGTCGATAAGTATTCCATTGATTAGAAACAGTAGGATAAATCATAATACCCAACCCAACTAAGAATAACAATCCAATCAAAATACTCGGTAATCTCTTCTTCATATAACTACTCCTTAGATCTCATCTTTTTATCCTTTTTATATAAAATAAAGATAAAACCACCAGTAACAGCTAAACCAACAATAACCCATAACAAATAATTCGTATGAAGACTTGTAAAACCATTTTTCTTTTCCTTATTTACAACAGATTTGTTATAAGAAACACGATGACCTGTTACAATCAAACGTTGAGTATTCACACCATAAGGTGTACATGTAAGCAACGAAACTAAATCTTTTCCCTCTTGCACAGCCAAAGCTGATGTATCATCAGGTTCAGTTTCAACAATACTATCTACTTCATAACATAAAGTTTTATTCAAAACATGGACTAAAAAGTGGTCTCCCTTTTTAACTTGATCCAAATCAGTAAACAATGTTGCACTTGGCAACCCCCTATGTGCAGAGATAACTGCATGCGTATCTTTACCCCCTACAGGTAAAGAACTTCCTTCCAAATGCCCAGCAGCCTTACTTAATACTTCTTCACTCGTTGTATGATAAATAGGTAACTTCACACCTATTTTAGGAATTTCAACAATACCCATTATTCCATCACCAGCAAGATTTAAAGCTGAAGTATATGACTTATCTTCTGACTTTTGATTTTCTGCTTTAATAAATGAATCCGGCAAAATATGTGGTGCTAAAGCATCATTATATGCCTTTGCTTTTTTCATTTCTGCATCATAATCTATTGAATCACTCTTTTGACTTACTATCTTTTCATAGTTACTGATTAAACGATCTTGTCTATAACTATTCCACTTATTGGCAACAAATGGATATACCAATAAGGACAAACCAGCAACGAATATCAAGATTATAACTATATTGCTTAACTTCTTTTTCATCTGGACTCTCCTTATTCTTATATCATTTTAAGAATCAGAGGCTAAAAGCCTCTGATAATTATTTTATTTTTCATGTTTCTTTTTATTCATAAAGAATAATGCAGCAGCTGCAACCATAATTGCACATCCACCTACTGTAAAGATTGTAGTACCAATACCACCAGTTTCAGGTAAAGCACCCACTTCTGTATCTCTCATATCTGTATCAGCAGTAAATTCTGCAGTTGCTTTATCACCAGTAATTGTTAAAGTAGCACTTGAATTAGTTTCATTAATAGAATATCCATCAGGAGCAGTAACTTCTTTAAATTGATATTCACCTTTATCTAAACCTTTAACTACTAATTGACCATTTGCACCAGTTACAACTTCAGTTACGACACCAGTAGTTACTGTTTGATCTTTAGCTAATACATAAGTGTTATTACCTTTATCAACAAATTTAAGAACATTTCCATCTTTATCTAATACGTTGAATCCTGCACCAGCTAATAATTTTTTATCACTTTCTTTTTCATAATCATTTGTTTTTGTTAAAGTAATTGCACCTTCATATAAATCTACAGAATCACTTGAATAATTTTCTGAACCTGTACGACTTACGTTAGCCGTATTTGTTACTTTATCATTTTCAGAAGTTACTAATACATCATAAGTAATTGTAACATCTTTTCCAGCATTACTGTTTGTATCATCAATGAAAGATGATAAATCTAATTCAAATGAATTAGTTGCATCATCAAATGTAGGAGCAATATTTATTTTACTATCCCCTAATTTAACAACAACTGTATCTTTTTTGTATTCTGCACCTGTTAATGCATCAGTTACTTTAAATAACTTATTTGTTGCAGTTGGATCAATTGAAGGAACTTTTACATTAACTGTATAAGTCACTGTTTGACCATTGTGTACAGCACCATCTGCATCATTAACTGTTTTAGTTAATCTAGTTTCTGATCTTTTTACATTTAATTCAGCATTTCTTAATGTTGCTGGATTTCCAGCATAATCAAAATTAATTGGAGCAGCCATAACGTTATAAGTATATTTATTTGAGTTATCTACAACTTTAACAATATACTTCAGTTTTTCTTCCAGCGTTATCTGTAAATTTAGTAAATCCATTTAAATTTCCTAATCTAGCTAACGCTTTAGAATGAGCAGCACTATTAGCTAATGAAGCTAAAATAGCTTGAGCATCATTTTTTTTATACTCTTCTTTAAAAATTTTAGTTACTTCATCGCTAACAAAAGCCCATCCTGTTTTTGTAGTTTTATCTTGTTTAACAACTTTTAAATAAGATAATGTTACATTTTCGTCTGTAGCAATGTTTTTTACTGTAATTGTTGGATTAGCGGCAGCTACTGGTACTACCATTGCTAGTGCCATCAATAATGAAACCACCATTGCTGAAACTTTTTTAAATAATTTCATATTCTATCTCCCTTTCTTTTTTTATATATATAAGAGTTATGAATAAATAGGAAAACTATTTGTTCATATACTCATAATACCTTTTTCTATATATAGCAACTGCTGCTACCATCATAAGCAACATACCACCTACCATATACCAATAAATTCCTGTTCCACCTGTTTCAGGTAAAGTATATTTCACATGTATTCTATAAATACCATATTCAGATTTATTCTTTTTACAATTTTCAAAATCAGTAACACATTCTTTGTCATTACCATTTTTACCATCGTTAATAGCATATCCTATATTAGATTCACTATTACCAACCTTATTTCCATTGGTATTTGTGTTACTTTCATCAGTAGCACTACCACCATCATATCCTACTTTTAAGAAGAAATCCGTTCTACCATCTGGTTTAACTTTAGAAATCTTATCTTTCGTAGTTTCTGATGTACATTGATCATCAGTATACCATTGTATAGTTAAATCGCCTTTTGTATTTTTTTCAAATTCTTTCGTTGATTCATTGTACTTATATACAACATTACCTTTACTATTAACAACATTTCCTATATCAAAGACTTTACTATTTCCAATATTAGTATCATCAACTGGAACTGTCTCACCACTATTGATCCAAATATCATCATTACTGGTTGCAATATCAACTTTTACATTCACTTTAGGTTGAGGTAAAACAGCTTCACCAAAACCTGTCGTTATTTTTGAATCTGGACTTACGTTAGTTGGAACGTTATTACCACCTATATATTTGTCACGTGCTTTAACAGTTATTGTTGTGTTCCATTCGCCAGTATTAACATTTGGAATCGTTTGATCAGTCCATCTAATTGCTTGGGTATTATTAACTTCATCATAATACGCCATACCAACTTTGCCATTAGTTCCTGTAACTTCTATTTCACCTTGTTTTAACGCTTCATCCGTTATAACATTTCCATCATTACCTACTAGTTGGAAACGTGGATCAATTACATCAAAAATATTAGCATTTTTAATATCAATATTTTGTGATATTGTTTGTTGAATTTTAGCAAAGATTACCTTTAATTCATCAACATTTGCTGCTGTAAAAGCACAATTTGTTGATGCAATATTTTCAGATAACCAATTAGATGTTTCATCATTCAACTTTAATCCAACTGTATATACCGTTATACCCGATTCTCTTAATTGTCTTGCTATTTCTTTGGAATCATTTTTATCCGTGTCTTCAGAAGGTGCCCCATCTGTAAATAAAATAACATATTGAGGAACATCTGTACGTTTAGAATTAGCTAAATTTGTTTGTGCTATACTTAAACCTTTTTGAGGAGACGTACCACCAGCTGCATAGATACTTGCAATTATTTGTTTTAAGCTATTTTTATTATCTCTTGCATTTACTAGATTGCTTAAATTATTTCCATAAGCATTGAATGTTGCAACACCAATTCTACTATTTTCTGAGGATTCTGCTGTTGCTGAAATAAATGCTGAAGATGCTTCTTTTAATCCAGTTAATCCACTATCCAATGTATAAATTGTTGTGTTGTTATCCTTTTTATTTCCATAATAACCTGAAATCTTATCTGGTACATTTACCCAACTACTTCCATTATAATATTTCCATGTATCATTTATATAAATCATTGGATATTTAGCGTTTTTATAAGTATATGCATTACCATTAGTATGCTTATATGAAACATCTGTTAATGTATTATCATAATAATACACCTTATTAACATCTAAACTATTTTTTACATCACAGTATTTTCCAACAGTTCTAAATCCTCCATTATCTGTAGGATTGTTACTATTCCCATTGTAAAGCATACTACCTGAAATATCTAAAACCATCATAATATCAGCTACTGCTTCTTTTTGAACTACGCTTGAACTTGTAGATAAAGATTTAGCAGTAATGTTAATATCATATGTTCTTTCATCCCAATCTTTTACTTTTGCAGTCTTGTCATATTGTAAAGAGTTTTCAATAATTTCTTGAACCTTTTTATTTTCAATTTTATATTTACCATTTGTTTGTGCTACTTCTTGTTCTTGATCATCTTTAACCAAGTAGAGCTTTGCAACTGCATTATTATTGCTATCAACTGTAACTCTTACTTTCCATGTATCATCAGAAACTAAATAGCCATCTGGAGCACTTACTTCTGTTAAGGTATAGGTACCTTCTTTTAAACCACTAAAAGTAATATTTCCATCACTAGTTGATTTAACTCTACTTGCTTCTTTTGTTGAATCATTTTCTAACTTAAATACTGCATCACTTAATCCATTTCCGTTTTCATCAACCTTTTGAAGATTCAAATCAGCTTTTGGCTTTTCTATAACATCAACAACTTTTGCATTTGGAAGAGTAAATTCCATTTGACAATTAGATTCTCCAGCGCCACGTTCCATATAAAGAATTGTTAATTTATGCGTTTGATTTTTTTGATCTTCTGTTAAACTTCCAGGAGTTAATCCTAATTTACTCCACAAATCAACACTATCTGTAGCTGCAGCATGAATTCCACCTAAATCAATAATGACATTGGTATTATCTAAAACCACCCACATATCATCATCACCGGTAAATTTATAAGTCAAATCACCGACATAATCACCTATTGCGAATTCAACATCATATCTCATTCCAAAAAAGTAATTTGGTGTTCCTTCTGTAGAATAATCATTAAGTGGGAAGAAATTTGAACCACTTGTTGTCACTTCTTTATTATTTTGTGCTGTATCAATAACTGAAGTTAATTTATAAGTATCACCTGTTTTATGAAATTTCAAATTCATACTATCTATATAACGTCTAAGATAAGTTTCTTTTCCATTGATTGTTACTGTTTCATTACTCTTAACAAAGAATCCTGGTTCAGTATAATTAAATTTTACATTTCCATCACTATCTATACCATTCAACAATCCTTTAATTACTTTGCTGCTTCCTGTATAAGCATTAACATCATAGTCATCTTTCATCAATTCATAAGAATATGTTTCATAATTGTTTCCTGTACCTAAATCACTTCTACTTTGATATTCAATATTTTGCCATCCATTCCAATAAACACCTTTCCATGAATTTCTAGATGTACCAGATGTCAATCTTTGATTAGTATTATCTCCTAACATATTAAAAGAATAATATATTCCATTTGATTCACCAGCTTTTACTGTGTAATCATAGAAAGAAGTATCTCCTAATACATCTGTTTCTTTGGCAGTGTAATTCACTACAACCGTTGCACTTCCAGTTCCTGTCAATTCAATATAATTTTTATTTGATACGGCATTTCCATCAACAGTTACACTACTTACATCCCAATTTATTGCTTTAGCGTAATCGTTGATTTTTGATCCATAAGATAGAGTTTTCACATCATCTGAATAGATTTTTTTGCTTCCATTATAATGTTGAATTGTAACTGTAATATCTTTTTTATCGCTACTTTTATTTTCTATTACATAACTAGAAGCAGTTGTTTGTGCTGTTGCACTTCCTGTAGTAGTACCACTTCTTTCATTAGCAGAGGCAATAATTGCACTACTAATAACTACTGCTATTGCTAGAACAAATAAACCAATTCTTCTCATACGTTTCAGCATAATTTTTACCTCCCATTTTAATATATATATTCATCATTTTATTAATTATTCCTATAAGACGGTAAAAAGCCGCCTATTC
>OCHH01000575.1_pt1 | contig 17456 bp, 19 predicted proteins | sample 1538781 | NCBI WGS metagenome assembly OCHH01 (sample SAMN04571726, study PRJEB22368) | human gut metagenome | biome: human gut; material: stool | host: Homo sapiens | place: Luxembourg | collected 2012-12-05
TTGTTTTATTTGTGCACGGAAATTATAACATTTCCACTCAAAGGGAGGCTTTCCTTTTTTATTGTTTCTAGAAAAATTCCCCTACCGAGTAAAATTTTACACTAAGGGGGTTAGCCCCGGGGGCGTGCTGCCCTTTGATTACGTTTGAAAGCTTCGCTTGAATGAGAAATTAGAAATGCGAAGCCTCGAGTGACTAGTGACTGGTGACTCGTGACCTCAATGCCATTTTCGGGCATCGCCATGATTTATACTCCGCGGCGCTTCTATAGTTTTATGCGCCGCACCACCACTCCTCACTCCTCACTAGAGAGCGAGGCTTTCACCCGCAATCAAGAAGCAGCCCACCCCACGGCCTACCCCTGAACAAAAAGAGCCAGCTTCCGCTGGCTCTTTCTTATTTCTTGAGATCCTTTTCAATGATCTCACTCTTCATCTGCTGCAGGGCATCGGAGAGATTCACTTCCATGATATTCGGATTCAGAAGACGGGTATATTCCGGCCAAAGGGTCTCCATCTGCTCATTCGCATATGCGATGGTTTCCGGAAGCGTCGGGAGCTTGACGGGTTCCCCCTTCTGCATGACGGGCTTCAGCATTTCCACACAGGTGTACGTGCCTGCTTTCAGCCCCTTACGGCGCCACTTGGCCGACTCGGTGACGAGTGTGTAATCGCCGCCGTCCGGCATCGGTTCGCTGGTGAGGCAGACGAGATCCGTGATCATCTTGCCATTCGATCTCTTATAGAAACGACGTACCTCCTTGATGCCCGGATTCGTCATCTTGGCAACATCGTTGGAGATCTTCATCACCGGCTCGAAGATGCCGTCTTTTTCTCTGGCGCTCATCTTGAAGACGCCGCCCAGGGATGGAGAGCCGTCCGCCGTGATGATCTTCGTGCCGACGCCCCAGCTGGTGACGGTGCAGCCCTGCTCCTTCAGGGACTGGATGAGGTATTCGTCCAGATCATTCGAACCGGAAATGATGGCATCCGGGAATCCGGCCTCCGTGAACATGCGCTTGGCTTCCTTGGAAAGGTAGCCGAGGTCACCGCTGTCGATACGGATGCCGTAGACTTTCGGCAGCTCGCCCTTGGCTTTCAGCTCTTTGAAGATCCGGATCGCATCCGGCACGCCCATCTCGAGCACATTGTAGGTATCGGCCAGCAGGATGAGATTGTTATGATACTGCTTCACATATTCTTCGAAGGCTTCGAGCTCGGTGTCAAAGCTCATGATCCAGCTGTGCGCCATCGTGCCGAGGACCGGGATGCCGAAGAGCTTGCCTGCTTCGACATTCGAGGTGCCGTTAAATCCGCCGATCATAGCCGCTCTCGCGCCCCACAGTCCGGCAGAATGGCCCTGCGCGCGGCGCAGGCCAAATTCCATCAGCGCATCCTTGCCCGCGACGGTGCGCACACGGCGCGCCTTCGTCGCGATGAGGCTTTCATGGTTCATGATCATGGAGAGGCCTGTCTCCATCAGCATCGCCTCTGTCGTGGTGCCATGGAAACGGAGCAGGAGCTCGCCGGGGAATGCGACCGTGCCTTCCGGCATGGCATAGATGTCTCCCGTGAAGCGGAAATCGGCCAGGTAGTCCAAAAATTCCGGATAGAAGATCCCAAGGCTCTTGAGGTAGGCGATGTCATCGGCATCGAAACGGAAATTTTCAGCAAATTCCTGCAGGTGCGTGAGCCCTGCGACCACGGTATAGCCGCCATTGAAAGGATTCTTGCGATAGAAACGGTCAAAGACCACGCGGCGTTCATGCATGCCCTTTTTGAAGAGCGCATTCGCCATGGTCAGCTGGTATAAGTCTGTAATAAGTCCATTGGCAGCCATTATTTGTATCTCCTTTATATGAAAGTGGATCATCGAGATCATCATGAAACGGAGAAGAGACGCCGATCCTCTCTTCATTGTCAAGACAATATGTCTTTAGCAGTCAAGTATAGCACCTATGGGAAAAGTGTCAAGGGAAACAGGGTGAGCCCGTGGGATGGCTCGCCCTTTGATTCCGTTTGTAAGCATCGCTTGAATGAGAAATGAGAAATGCGAAATGGTGGTGCGGCGCATTTCGTCATCCTGAGCGGAGAAAAACGTCGTATGTTAAAAAATGGCTTATCTGAAACAGGAGAACTGAGTCGAAGGATCTAAGCGCCGCAAAATTTTGATAGCGCTTCGCGCCGTCGTCATCTCGAGCGTAGCCCTCGCTCTTCCTTGCAGAACGGTCAGCTCGCTAATTGCGCTATTTCAATCACCGTTTGCTTTTAATCCCCAGCCACTAGTCACTCGAGGCTCCCAATCCCTAGTCACCAGTCACTCATTTTACTTTTTCACGGCTTCTTCCCTGCTCCCTAAGATCTTCACATCCACATCCGTAAGATGCGTCAGGACATCGATGACGATGTCTCTCGTGTCAGCGGTCGAATTGATCTGGCAGGTGGCGCGCTTCGGATCAAGCGTCGTCAAAATGCCAAGGTACTCGTAGCCCTCGATGATGCGGTTGATATAATTCACCGCTTCCGGCGGGATCTCTATATACACTCTGGTATCATCCATGTTTCGCACGTCTCCTTAAAATGGTATAGGCGGGGAGCTCCATCTCCGTCTGCATGGTGAGGACTTCGAGCGGATGCGGCGCACGGTCGACTGCCTCGCCCTCTCCATTGGTGAGCGGTCCGACCGTGAAGAGGCCGACATCCCCTTTCGGCGTCAGGTACTCCAAAGTCTCGCCCACCTTGAAATGATTTCTCTGCTGCACCCGGGTCGTCCCCTCTTGCCCAGGAAGGATGAGTCCGACGAAATCATACGGCTGCTCCGGCTGTGACTTGACATATTCCTGCGCGGTGTGATCCGCCTCCTGAAAAGCGAACGCCGTGGTGTAGGGGCGGTGCGATACTTTTTCCAGCTCCTCGCGCCACTCCTCCCGCACGCGGTAAGCTCCGCGCTCTGCGTAGTAGGTATCAATCGCCTTGCGGTAGGCAGCGACGACCGCAGCCACATAGTACACGCTCTTCATGCGCCCCTCGATCTTGAGGGAAGAAGCGCCGCCCTCGATGAGCTCAGGGATGTGATCGATCATGCAGAGGTCTTTGCTGTTGAAAATGTATGTCCCGTGATCGTCCTCTTCAATGGGCCAGTACTGTCCGGGGCGGGACTCTTCCATAACCGAATACTTGAAGCGGCAGGCCTGGATACATTCGCCGCGATTCGACTGGCGCTTGCCATGCGTGAAGAAATTCGAAAGCAGGCAGCGACCGGACCAGGAAATACACATCGCGCCATGGCCGAAGACCTCCAGCTCGATATCCACCTTTTTGCGAATATCCGCCATTTCCTTCACGGACACTTCACGGGCAAGCACCACGCGCTCTGCCCCCATCTCCTTCCAGACCTTGACCGTCCGCCAGTTCGCTGCGCTCGCCTGCGTGGATACATGGATCGGAAGAGTCGGCGCCACCTCGCGGGCCAGTGAAAAGACCCCGAGATCGGAGATCAGCGCAGCATCCACGTGGATCTCCTCCAGATACCGCAGATAGTCGTCCAGCCCCTCCAAGTCTTCATTGCGTGGGATGATATTCACAGTCACGTAGACCTTCTTCCCCATCCCGTGCGCATATCGGACGGCTTCTTTCATTTCTTCCTTCGTGAAATTGCCGCCATAAGCGCGAAGGCCGAAGACCTTCCCTGCAAGATAGACGGCGTCCGCTCCGTAGAGAAGAGCCATTTTCATTTTTTCCATCGTTCCCGCCGGTGCTAATAATTCGATTTTGTTCATTATCTAAAACCTTTCCGTTAAACGCTATTTTAAATAGTCAGAAGTGAGGAGTTAGGAGTGAGGAGTGATAGTGCGGCGCAAAAATTATAAAGCGCCGCTTCTTTTTATTTTTTCTGCCATCGTTTTGGTAATCGCAGACAGCATTTTTTCTATTTCATTACACTCCGTATATAGTCTTTGATAACCTTCTGGAGCGACATAACCACTCTCAAACAACAGTTCCAGTCAGTACAACGTTTCATTGGACTCTTTATAGGCGATGTACATTTTCTGCAAAAACTCCTTCTGTGTGATAGCATGCTCTGCTTCCATTACATTGGCACCAATGCTGGTTCCCGAACGCCCCACTTGGTCTATGATAAAGTACGGGCGCTTATTTTTCCGCAAATGTTCCACCAATTTCATGACATGAATCGCAAACTGCTTGCTTTTCTTTGCTACTGTTTGATTGGTATCCATCAGGCAACCTCATTATATAAACTTCGCGGCGCTTTATAAATTTGATGCGCTGCACCGCCACTCCTCACTCCTCACTCCTCACTTCTAACTCCTCACTGACTGCCAGTCCATCTCCATCCTTATAAATGACCGTAGCGTAGTGCGTCCTCACATACGCTATATATTCTCTCAGGCGCACGACCAGCGTCCGATACCGATGCGGCACAGGTGCATCACTTTCTACCATGCCGCGGAAAAGCACATTATCCGCCGCTATCACCGCATGCGGCGATAGCTTTTGCTCAATGGCCTTCAGCTGCCAGAGGTACTGACCCTTCGGGCCATCCAGGTACAGAAAATCATAGGGCCCTTCAAGCGTTTCCAAAAGCTCTGCCGCATCGCCCAGATGGCAGTGAACGCGCTGCGAGAAGCCGGCCGCTCGCATGACCTCCTCCGCGCGGGCGTGGCGCACAGGATCGATCTCGAGCGTATCGATCTCTGCGAGCGGGAAACGCTCTGCCAAAAGCAGCGAAGAGTAGCCGATGGCTGTCCCGATCTCAAGGATACGCTTCGGCGAAGCCTTCTCGGCGGCCGAAAGGAGGAGCGCGCGCTCCGGACCTCGGATAATGGGGACATGGTCACGGCCGGCTTCGATCTCTAACTCTTTCTTCAGTGCTTCAAGAACTGGATCCATAAATATTCTCCGTCTCCTGCTGGTGCTCTTCGTAGGATCTCGTAAATACATGATGCCCGTCAGCCTGCGCGACGTAGTAGAGGTAGTCACCCGGCTCAGCAGCCAGCACCGCCTCTATAGCAGGAAGTCCCGGGCTTCCGATCGGTCCCGGCGGAAGGCCGGGGTGCGTATACGTATTGTACGGCGAGTCGATGCGCGTATCCGCGATGGTCAGCTCCGCCTTCTGCTCGCCCAAGGCATACTGGATCGTCGCATCGATCTGGAGCGGCATGCCGATGGAAAGGCGCTTCAGCATGACAGAGGCGATCGGCACCTGATCCTCCGGGAAACGCGCCTCGCGCTCTACCATCGAGGCGATCGTGAAAAGATCATGCAGTGTCATGTGCTTCGCCTCCGCCCTCTTTCGGATGTCCGGCGTCAGCATGTCATCGGTATGACGATACATGAGATCCAAGATCTGGCGCGCCGTGTACTCCTTGGGGATGCTGTACGTATCCGCGAAGAGAAATCCTTCTGCCTTGATCGGTACCGCGACGGGGCCGTACTGGTATTTCAAGGGGCCATAGGTCGCCGCTTCGGCCTCAAAGTCTGCTGCCCCTTCAATGCCCGCTTCCGCAAGGAGGCTTCCGATCTGATGCACCGTAGAGCCTTCCGGTACCGTGACCAAGTATGCCTCCGTCTTCCCATGCTTTAAGGCATCGATGGCGTCCCGGATCGTCAGCCCCTTTTCGAGCACATAGTCCCCGCTTTGCAGCTGATTTCCTTCCCCCAGAAGGCGGGCATAGAGACGGAAGCGCACAGCACTTCGTATGACGCCCTGCTTTTCCAAAAGGAATGCGATATCGCCTCCCGTCGCATTCTTTTCGATCCTGACCTGCGTCTTTCCGCTGCGCGTCCCGTGGTCTGCCGCATAGAAATACCAGCCGCCTAGGAGGGCGATGGCCAGCCCCGCCGCCATACCGAGCGCGATGCGCACACCTTTCTTCTTCGCTTCTTTTTGAGAAATCTCTGTGTCGTTGTCTTCCACACAGCACCCCTATCCGAGACAGATGTCTCTATTTTTTACTCTACCCATTATATCATATGTAAATATATAATAGTCCGTGGTACAATGAAGTAGCTAACAATCATAACAGCTCAATGCGTATCTATGATAAAAAGGAGAACTCCCATGTCTATCACCGTCGGAATGAAAGGCACTGCCACAAAGATCGTCACAGAAAATGATACCGCGAAAGTCGTGAAAAGCGGCTCGCTCCCCGTCCTTGCTACCCCCGTCCTCTCAGCTCTCATGGAAGAAGCCGCCTGCGATGCCGTGAAGGCAGGCCTCGCCGCAGGCGAAACCACCGTCGGCGGCTTCATCGGCCTTGCCCACAAGCAGCCCACCCTCGTCGGCAGCACCGTCCGCGCCGAAGCCACCGTCACAGTCGTCAAAGGGAAGAAGATCACCCTCCACCTGATCGCCTATGACGAAGCCGGAGAGATCGGTGAGGCCGAACATATCCGCTTCGTCGTAGAAGCAAAGCCTTTTATGGAAAAAGCAGGAACGCGGTAGATCGTCAGCGGTCCGCAGTTCGACTTCAGACTTGAGACTTCGGACTTCGGACTTCTGACCTCTGATCTCTGACCTCTGATCTCTGACTTCTGATCTCTGACCTCTGGCATCTCCCAGTCTCCCAGTCACCAGTCACCAGTCACTAGTCACTAGTCACTAGTCACTAGTCACTAGTCACCCCCAAAAAGGAGCCTCCACATCCATGACCCACTCTACCCTCACCATCCGCACCGCGACCCCCGATGACGCAGCGGCGCTGCTTGCGATCTATGCCCCCTACGTCACAAAGACCGCCATCACCTTTGAATACGAAGTCCCCAGCAAAGAAGAATTCCGACGCCGGATCCAGACCACCCTTGAAGCCTATCCCTACCTCGTCGCAGAGCGGGGAGGAACGATCATAGGCTACGTCTATGCAAGTCCCTTCCATACCCGCCCCGCCTATGACTGGAATGTCGAGACATCCATCTACATCGCAAAGGAGGCCCGTCACACCGGCGCAGGGCGCAAGCTCTACGAAACCCTTGAGACCTATCTTCGCGCACAGGGCATCGTCACACTCTACGCCTGCATCACCTATCCCGCCACGCCCGATCCCTATGTGGATACGAACAGCGTCGATTTCCACAGCCATATGGGCTACGGCCTTGTCGCCAACTTCAAAAAGAGCGGATATAAATTCGACCGCTGGTACGACGTCGTATGGATGGAAAAAGAGATCGGTGCACACAAGACGCCCATGGTCCCCGTAAAGCGCTTCGCGGAAATTTTGGACTAGGGACTGGTGGCTGGTAGCTGGTAGCTAGGGACTAGGGACTGGTGACTAGTGACTAGTGCCTAAATACCACCTACGAGCATCGCCATTATTTTATACTTCGCGGCGCTTCCATATTTTTATGCGCCGCACCACCATTTCTAATTTCTCATTTCTAATTTCTCATTCGAGCAAAGCCTCCAAACGTAAGCAAAGGGCGCCGCCGCCTCTCAAGCCGCCAAGCAAAAAGCAGATCCCGCCAATGCGAGATCTGCTTTTTACATGCTTATGACCGCAAAACGCCCGTCCCGTCAAAAGCAGGGATGAAGGCCGCTTCCGCGCTCTCCTTCTGCTGCACGTAGCCATCGATGATGCCAAGCTCCTCCATATAGGACTCGCACGCCTCGTATTCTTCATCCGTGATCCTGCGATCGATCTCGGGAAATTCCACCGCGCGGCCGCAGGGCGTGTACTGACGCATGAGGCTGAAAAGGACGTCTCCCGGCTCGAACGTTTCCGCCACATACTCGAGGATCCGTTTCGTGTCCTCCACCTGACCGGGAAGGATCAGATGGCGGATGAGGACGCCCCTCTGCAAAATGCCATCCGCCCCGATCACATAGGGCCCTGTCTCTTTGAACATCTGCTCGATGGCTGCGCTCGCCCTTTCGAAGTAGTCCGGCGCATCACTGTATTTCCCGGAGATCTCCGCATCATAATACTTGAGATCCGGCAGCCAGCACTGTACCTTCTTTCTCAGAAAGGCCACGGTATGCACGCTCTCATAGCCGCCGCAGTTATAAACGACCGGCACCGGCAGCGGCTCGCGAAGACTCTGGAAGATCGCATGGGTGTAATGCGTCGGCGTCACAAGATCGATATTGTGCGCTCCTTTAGCAATGAGCTCGAAGTAGATCTCCCGCAGCCGCGAAACGGAGACCTCGATGCCCTTTCTTCTTTCGGAGATCTCATAGTTCTGACAGTACACGCAGGACAGATTGCACCCGGCGAAAAAGACCGTCCCCGCCCCGCGCGTCCCTGCGATGCACGGCTCCTCCCAGTGATGAAGAGCCGCGCGGGAGATCACCGGCAGCATCCCGCTCTGGCAATAGCCAAGCTGACCCTCACCCGTGATGCTCTCCCTGCGCACCACCTTGCACGCGCGCGGACACAGATTGCATACGCTCATTTCGATTGACCTTCTTTCATTTGATTGATTATGTCTATTGTAGCATATGGGGTAAGGGTTCGCCCACGGGGCGTGCTGTTCCTTGATCTGGGAGGAAAGCTTTGCTCAAATGAGGAATGAGAAATTAGGAATGAATGTGGCGGCTTCGCCGCGAGTATGAATAGCCTTCCCCTCTAGGGGAAGGTGCCCCGAAGGGGCGGATAGGGCACAGGCGGTATGAAAGAGAGTGGGAAAATGCGTCTCAAGTCGACGATTTACGAAAGCACCCTATCCACCGCTGACGCGGTCCCCCTTCCCCGATGGGGAAGGCAAATTAGCAGCGGCTACGCCGCAAATATTTATAGGGCGATGCCCGAAAGTCTCTCGATATCAGGTTTCCCGTTTTGGACTTTCCAAACATTGCCCACCTGACCGCGAATAACAAAGATTTCTCGACTTCGCTCGAAATGACGGTGCGAGAGAGCCACTAGTCATCAGTCACTTGAGGCTCCTAATCCCTAGCTACTAGTCACCAGTCACTAGTCAACCCAATTCTCTATTGCCACTGATTCCCAAACAGCATATAATAAGTACGAATTTCCATAATGGATTTCGAAAGGAGCATACCCATGCAGAAAGAAACGGGGCTTTTGGGGCGAGTTTTCCACCTGAGTGAAAACGGTACATCCGTCAAGACGGAGATCATGGCGGGTATCACCACCTTTATGACCATGGCTTACATCCTGGCTGTCAATCCGGCCATCATGAGCGCAGCCGGCATGGACAAGGGCGCTGTCCTGACAGCGACCGCCATCGCCGGTTTTCTGGGGACTGTCCTCATGGCCGTTTTTTCGAATTACCCCTTCGCCCTGGCACCGGGCATGGGGCTGAATGCCTTCTTCGCCTTCACCGTCGTAAAGCAGATGGGCTACACTTGGGAAATGGCACTGGCTGCCGTCTTCGTCGAGGGTGTCATCTTCATCGTGCTCTCTCTCACGAATGTCCGTGAAGCGATCTTCAATGCGATTCCGCTCAATCTGAAGAAAGCTGTCTCTGCCGGTATCGGCCTCTTCATCTGCTTCATCGGCTTGACCGGTGCGCAGATCATCGTCGGCAACCCGGCCACCAAGATCTCCCTCTTTTCCTTCAAGCAGGCCATGCTGGCCGGTACCTTCCATACCACCGGCATCACCGTCGTACTCGCCATCCTGGGCGTCCTCTTCACCGCCTTCCTCATGGTGGCAAAGGTGAGAGGCAATATCCTCTGGGGCATCCTCTTCACATGGATCCTTGGCATTCTTTGCGAAGTCTCCGGTCTCTATGTGCCGGATCCGGCGCACGGCGCTTTCAGCACCCTGCCCAATCTCTCCGCCGGCCTTGCCTCCTTTGCTCCGGCCAGCATCTCTCCCCTCATCGGTGAGCTCGACTTCTCGCAAGTCGCGACCTTCAACTTCGTCGTCGTCCTTCTTGCCTTCCTCTTCGTCGATATCTTCGATACCTTAGGCACACTGATCGGCGTTTCCTCCAAAGCCAATATGCTCGATGATGAGGGCCGTCTGCCGCGCATCAAGGGCGCGCTCATGGCAGACGCCGTAGCCACCACCGCAGGCGCTGTCCTCGGCGTCTCCACCACCACGACCTATGTCGAAAGTGCAGCAGGTGTCTCGGAGGGTGGACGCACCGGTCTCACTGCGATGACCGTCGCCGTCCTCTTTATCCTCTCCCTCTTCCTCTCCCCCTTCTTCATGGCCATCCCCGCCTTTGCGACCGCACCGGCACTCATCACCGTCGGCTTCCTGATGTTCACCGCCGTAGCCGGCATCGACTTTACGGACATGACAGAAGCCATCCCATGCTACCTCGCCATCATCGCGATGCCATTCGCTTACTCCATCGCAGAAGGCATCTCCTTCGGCGTCATCTCTTACGTCATCATCAATACCCTCGCCGGCAAGACAGAAAAGATCAGCCCGCTCATGTACATCCTGGCCGTGCTTTTCATCCTGAAATATATCCTGCTGTAAGGGAAGGGGAACACGGGCCGATGCCCGCCTGTCAAACCATGTAAAAAACAACGCAGTGACCCTGTCACTGCGTTGTTTTTTCTAGGGGTCGCGGATCCGACCCTAGCCCGCGCGGATCCGCTTCCCCAGTTCTTACCGAAAGGAGCCCAAATGAAACTGCTCTTCCGCCTTCTCACTCTCCTCTTTTTCACCTTCACCACACTTTCCGCGAATGCGCAAGCGCCCATCCTCACGGCCGACGCCGCGATCCTGATCGATGCCCGGACGGGACAAGTCCTCTATGAAAAAAATGCGGACAAGCGGGAATACCCTGCCAGCATGACGAAGATGATGACCTGCATCCTCGCTCTGGAAAAGGGGAATCCTCTCAAAACCATCGCTGTCAGCGCCAATGCCGCCAACGTCGAGTCCACCGAACTTTGCAGCGGCGAATGGATCCGGCTCGGAGACCTCACCTATCAGATGATGCTGATCTCTGATAACGGGGCGGCCACCGCCATCGCAGAAGCCATCGGCGGAAATGTGAACCATTTCGCTTCCATGATGAATGAAAAAGCCCGCGCCATCGGTGCAGTTGGTACCCACTTCGTCAATGCAAACGGCATGCCGGATGAAGACCACTACTCGACAGCCCGCGACATGGCAAAGATCGCGCAGTATGGCCTTCGAAACAAAGAATTCCGGCAGATCGTTTCTACCAAAAGCAAGCAGGTTCACTACGAACGTCCGAGCAAAAATCTTCCCTGCACGAATACCAATCATCTCCTCTTCACCTATGACGGTGCCATCGGCGTCAAGACAGGCTACACCCGCGCCGCGCAAGGCTGCCTTACCGCAGCCGCCACAAGAAATGGCAGGACCCTCATCGCCGTCATCATGCACGCCGGCTGGGACAGCCGCTTCGCGGAAGCCGCTGCGCTTTTGGATCACGGATTTGGGATGAAGAAGTGACTAGTGACTAGTGACTAGTCACTGGGGACTGGGGACTGGGGACTCGGGACTCGGGACTCGGGACTTGAATACGACTTTTGAGCATCGCTCTATTTATACTTCACGGCGCTTCCATAGTATTATGCGCCGCACCAACCCCGTTGAACCTTCTAAACCCATCCCCGCCCCCTTGCAGAAATCCTCTTTATTCATTAGAATAAATGAAAGAAACATAAAACTTCCATTTACCATTCAAAGGAGAACTCTGATGAAAAAACTCATCCTCACAAGCCTGCTCACCCTCGCTCTCGCGGCCTCTGCATCGGCTGCCGTTCCCGCAGGCGGCGTGTACCTGGATAAGGACGGCACCCCGCTCACGGAAGCGCAGCAGGTCCCGCCGTCGCTTAGATCTCACAAAATGGCGCCGCAGAACGCCGCCATTCAGGAAGCGATGGCAGCGCTTCCACACAGCACGAGTACGCTCATCGCCCTTACCGTCACCGAAGACGGGACAGCGGCCAATGCTTCCGTGGCACAAAGCTCCGGTTCCATCATTCTGGACCAATACGCCATAGATTCCGTGAACCTCTGGCAGTTCCGGCCGGCAAAACGCGGTGACAGATCTGTCTCCACGAGCGTGACCATTCCGCTCCGCTTCATCTCCACCATGATCTCCGTCCCCGCCGCCCCCACCAGCCAGGTCCTGAAAGACATGCCGGAAGAAGTCCGCGAGGCCGCTGAGAGAAACGCTCACCCCGTCCTCACCGTGAAGGTGTATGTGAACAGCGATGGGAAGATGGACGGCGCTCCTGAAGTCATGAAGGATGAGAAGCTGTCCGGTGCTGATTTCAAAGCTCTTTCGAAATACGTGACCGCTTCCGTAAAGACCTGGACCTTCACCGCTGCGAAGAACCCTGACGGCGAAGCCATCGGCTCTGAAATCCTGATCCCCGTGCAGGTGTAAAAGGGGGCACGGTTAGCCCCGTGGGGCAACTCGCCCTTTGATTGGGGATGAAAGTTTCTCTTGAATGAGAAATTAGAAATGAGAAATGGTGGTGCGGCGCATAAAAATCAGAAGCGCCGCGGAGGTTTGACGTTTCCCACAAAACGCTCAGGCTCCCACCCGAACAACCAATAACAAGCAATAAAAAAGACTCTTTTAACAGAGTCTTTTTCATTGCTATGGATTTACGTTTAAGCGTCGGAATGGAGCAAACCACCCCCGAACCGTGAAGTTTGAAGTTTGAAAGTAGGGATGAATAGCCTCGAGTGACTCGTGACTGGTGACTTGCATGCCATCTTCGGGCATCGCTTCATATATATTCGCGGCAAAGCCGCCACCTTCATTCCTCATTCCTAATTCCTCATTCCTAATTCGCGCAAGCTTTCATCCGCGCTCAAGGGGGCGGCACGCCCACGGGGCTAACCCTGCACCCGTTTTAATTCAGCGTCACATACTTTCCGCCTTCGACCTTGAGGAGGACGAGGTCGACATCCGGATCCCCGGAATTATTGAAGGTCATCGGACCGACAGCGGACTCGAAATTCTTCACATTCGCGAGGGCTTCTCTGACCTTCTTCGAATCCGTCGTGGTGCCTGCGTCTTCCATCGCTTTCGCTGCGAGCTTCACAGAGACATACGCACATGCTGCGAAGTTGTCCGGATCGTGATTGTACTTCGCCTTGAAGTTCTTCACGAAGTTCTGGGTCGCCTGGCTGTTGCGGTCAGCCGACCACATAGAGGAGACATACACATTGTCAGCTGCCGCTCCTGCGATCTTGAGGAGCTCGGGCGAAACGAAGCCGTTATCCCCGAGGACAGGCTGATTCATTCCCATTTCTCTCATCTTCTTCAGGATGAGTCCGCCTTCCTGATAGTAACCAGCAACGACGACCGCATCCGGATTCACATTGTGGATCTTCGTCAGCTGTGCGGAGAAGTCCGTATCCTTATCCGCGAAGGTTTCCGTCGCGACGATGTTCACGCCCTCCGCTTCGAGCGCCTTCACAAAGGTCTTGTAGGCAGATACCTGATGCTCGTTGTTGTTCGAGTAGAGGACAGCCACATTCTTATAGCCGAGGAGCTTGTGCGTTTTCTGCACGGTCTGCGGGATATTCTTCGACTCCGGCACGCAGTTTCTGAACATGTAGTCGCCGATCTCGATGAGGCCTTCTGCGGTGGTCGCTGCGCCGAGGAGCGGGATCTGCGCCTTCTGGAAGAGCGGGCCGACCGCTTTGTATTCGCCGGAGATCAAGGGGCCGACGACCAGCACCTTCTTGGCAGCGATCATCTTCTGCGCCGCGCTCACGCACTGCTGCACATTGCCCTTCGTATCCGCCATTTCGACATCGAAGTGGATCTTGCCTTCCTTATTCACTTCCTCGACCGCCAGGTCAAAGCCTTCCTTCTCCGCAAGACCATACGAAGCGACACCGCCCGACACGCCATTCAGGAAGCCCACCTTTGCGACCTTCGCGCCTGCTGCCGGCTTCGAAGCACTTTCCTTATTGCCATTGCCGCCGCATCCAGCCAGACCTGCCATCGCAGCTGCCAGCATCAGTCCAAGTCCTGCTCTTTTCATCATTTTTTTCATTTCCATTTTTAGTTCTCCTTTAGTTGTCAATAGCCAATCGTTCTTGATCGTGTTGCTTGGGAAATCCAAAGTGAAAGGCTTGAGGTTTGCGATACGGGCAAAATTTACAAGACCTGCGGCGCTTTTTGTATGCCGCACGCCCATTCCTCATTCCTGATAAAAAAAGCCTCCGATGAGAATACTCTCATCGGAGGCGCTTTGGCGCGGTACCACTCCGGCTTATCACTCACCATCCGCAGATGATCCACGCAAAAGCGTCCCTGCCCCGAAAGGGCAAGGACGCTTTTGCGTGGTACCACCTTGCATTTATACTCTGCCAAGGGGCGTACCGGAAATCAAAAAGCCCCTGTCCACTCTGGGACAGGGGCGAGATCGCGGTACCACCCTGCATTATACTTTAATGGCTATTCCGTAACGGGGACATCCGTCCGAGCCTACTACCTTCGGCCAGGAAGCTCACGAGTGATAGATCACGGATACGTCGCACCGGTTTTCACCATCCACCGGCTCTCTGAGGCTCCGAATTTCCGATTTCCTCTCGTTCACAGCATGTGCTTGTTTGAACTTGATTGCAAGTATAACGGATACACGCAGGTTTGTCAAATGGAAATTTTTTGAACGAATGAGGATTTCGTATTGCGATTTGTCAATCTCTGGACTTAGTGAAAAGTGGCGGAAGGGGCGCACCATTCATATAGCACCCCAATCCCCCTCATTACATAAAACAGCCTGTTCATCATTCCTATAAAACTCAACGGCGCTTCCTAATTTTATGCGCCGTACCTTCACTCCTCACTCCTAACTAGAGCGTAGAACTTTCATTCACAATCAAGGGACGGTACGCCCCACAGACCACCCTTAGACTCTTTCATCATTTAGTACCTTGCATTGCAAAGTACCTTGTGATATAGTATTAGCAGATGAGAACCAAGGTCGCCTATGCGATCAGCGTTTCCCTAAAGAAAGGAGCGATCATGAACGTCCAACTCAAGAAGGGAGTGATGGAGATCGTCGTGCTCTCCATGCTCCGCCGGAAAGACTTCTACGGTTACGAGCTGGTGACAGAGATTTCCAAATACATTGAAATGTCCGAAGGCACCATTTACCCGCTCCTCAACCGCTTCAAGAAGGATGGGCTCGTCGATACCTATCTCGCCGAGTCACACAATGGTCCGCCCAGAAAGTATTACCGCATCACGGACAGCGGGCGCACGGAATTCAAAGAGTCTGTCAAAGAATGGCAGGAATTTAACAAAGCAGTACAGAAGCTCATGCAAGAAGGAGGCGAGCCTCAATGAATAAAACAGAATTTTTAGACCTTCTCCGCTACTATTTCAGAAATGCAAAGAAGAGCGAGGTGGAAGAGATCCTTGCTGATTACGAAGCCCACTTTGAAGAAGGCAAAAAGCGCGGGCTCACCGAAGAGGCCATCGCAAAGGAGCTCGGAAGTCCGAAGGACATCTATGAGTCCTACGCTTCTGAGGGCGTCGTCGATGAGAAATCCAAAAGCGTGCGCTTCACCGATGACGCGAAGGAAGCCGCGCAGGAAGCCGCGGCCGCAGCGGCCCGCAAAGCGGGAAAAGCCTGGGACGAGGTCAGTCCGAAGCTGCCTGCGGCTGCCGAAAGGGCGGCGCTTCTCACCTCGCGCCTGCTCTACGGCACCAGCCTTCTCCTCGCTGTCATTCTTATCTGCGCGACCCTGCTGGTCCTCGCTCTCATCTCCATCGAGTTTGCTCCGCTGCCCGGCGTCATGCCTCTGCCAGGCCTTCACCTCATGACGAAGCTCTCCATCGGCGTCGCAGGAGTCTCCTCCGCACTCGCCGTCTTCCTCATCGGCCGCGAAGGCAGTAGGGCCCTACAGGGCTCCTTTTCCAAGGAAGAGAAGGGCGGTGAAGAAAAATGAAAAAGATCGTCGTCTGCATCGCACTCGCGATCATCTCCATGATGAGCGCCGCCGCCTCCTTCCTCGTCAATGACGCCCCGGCGTACAGAAACTGGGCACAGGTGAACCGCCCGAAGATCATGGAGACCTTTGGCCGGGATAAAAAAGAAAAGCCGGGCAAAATGCCCCAGCCCGCTGCCCATCCCAGAAAAGAAGAACAGCGCGCGCCCATGATGAATCCGTCCACTCCAAAAATGGAAGACAAAGACCATCACCAGAGTGCACACGACAAAGCAGGCTCGCCGGCAGCTCCGCAGGAAGAGGGAAATCAGTGACTGGGGACTGGTAGCTAGGGATGAGTGGCTAGGGATTAGGTTTGCGATACGAGAAAACCGCCAGGAAAACATTCCTCACTCCTCATTCGAGCAAAGCTTTCATACGGAATCAAAGGGCGCCCCGCCCCATGGGCTAACCCTGAACCCTGAATCTTGAACCCTTCCCCCCTTCCCTTTCCCTGCGTTTTTATATATACTGAGTACAACAGATTTTTTATGCGACCCTCGCCGCCATAAAAGAAAGGATGAATCATCATGAAAAAGCTGAATGTACTCCTCACCACTTCCCTCTTAGGTCTTGCCCTCGCGGGCACTGCCCTCCTCGCTGACACGGCAAGCGCCAAGGATCCGGCGCCGCAGAATGCCGAGCAGACGGAGGCTAAGAAGCCCGCACAGCGCGAGCTGAAAGACTGGGAGAAGAAGTATTACGAACTTCATCCTGACCAGCTGAAGCAGGATCAGGAAAAAGCCCATCCCGAAAAGAGACGTCATACCGATGAGGATGACGTAGAGTGGCATCGGCTCTGAGACGATGTCAAGAAAACACTGCCTTCGTCGGCCAGTCCGATGGAAGCAGTGCTTCTCGGAGTCGTTGCTCCTCATCCCCAATGAAAGGAGCCTGTCATGACTACGATAAAAAAACGTTTCCTGATCGCCGCTTGTGCGCTTGCCTTCTTATCCGCCGGTGCCTTTGCTCTGAATACGGCCTCGGCCGCAGACATGGAAGAAAGGGGCCATGACTACCACATCGCTCTTCATGAAGCCCGCCATCCGGGCGATCCCCTTCCGCCGCCGGAATACCGCCACCATAAGAAGCATAGGAGAGCCCATGCGCACCATGTCAAGGCGGAGCGGAGATACCACCACAAGCCCCCGATCTGCGTCACTCGATGACACCTATCTCTCAAGCCCCATGAAAAGAGGCCCAAGAAAAAGGGGCTGTGAAGAAATGAATCCTCATTTCTTCACAGCCTCTTTTTACTTTGCTTTCATTTGGTTCAAGGTTCTCGTGGCGGCTTCGCCGCAATTATATATGGGGCGATGCCCGATCAAGAATCATTCTCGCCCCTTCCTCTGGAAGGGGCAGACGAGCGAAGCGAGGCGGGGTTGGCATCCCCGCGTGTGAAAATACCGCTTCACGCAGCCAACCTCCGCCCCTTCGGGGCACCTCCTTCCAAAGGAAGGAGGGAGAAAAGCGGAGTGCGTTGACTGGTAACTAGGGCTCAGGGCTCTCGTGGCGGCTTCGCCGCCTTTTTAGAAGATGGTATTCTCGTATCGCAGCCTTCCCCTCTAGGGCAATGCTATT
>OCHH01000613.1_pt1 | contig 16703 bp, 8 predicted proteins | sample 1538781 | NCBI WGS metagenome assembly OCHH01 (sample SAMN04571726, study PRJEB22368) | human gut metagenome | biome: human gut; material: stool | host: Homo sapiens | place: Luxembourg | collected 2012-12-05
CCTATTTCAAGATACCCGTTTCGCGCTCCTCATTGTTGATATTCCGCTGTATCTTACGGTATTCCTTTCCCCGATTGATATTCCAGGCAACACCGATACGAAACAAATTACCTTCCGAATTGTCATAACCACGAACCTGCTTACGGAGCAAGGCATTGACGATTTCTGCTGAATAAGATTTCGGATGAGCCATAAACGGATTATGCATATAGAGCGTAAAATCGAAATCACCTATATGATAACTGGCTGAGGCAGCCAATGAAGGAGGATTATGCCCGATTTTCTCTCCCTCCATAAAGTTCCAACCGTTATCAGCATACAGCATCACAGTCCATTTTCCCCAATATCCCTGTAATGTTCCACCATAATTATAAGCGGTATAACAATGACTGTACTCATCGCCCTTATTGAAAAAACGGTAAATACCTGCGTTCACAGATAATATAAGGTGGTCGGGGATAATGTCAAACCGAGTATCATTCGTAAGATACAACATATTACAATGGGGCTGATTCTCCTGGGTATAAAGAAACTGATCATTTTCCGTGCGGGTGTATTTCGCCAAATTACAATAACGATTGATGCGATAATTCAAGGTAAAATCAGTATTTATCCTTGGTTTACTGAAAGAGAATACCACCCAGTTCTCATATATACTGTTAGGCTTAAGCGAAGGATTACCCACAGTCCATTCCATACTGTTCTTTCGAATACGGGTATCCGAAATCATAGCTATCTGCGAAATATGCTGTGATAATTCACTTCCCAAGCGGATCTGAAACGAAGAAGAAAGGGAATAAGCCAATGTGAGTTTCGGACGACAAAGCCAAAAACTAAAATCCTCATCACCCTGTCGATAAGACTGATTACTCAACCCGAAGCCAGCCACATAAGTTAAACGGGATGTTCCTTCCTTGAATTGTCCCAAACTTCCCTTGATTTGTGCAAAGCCATAAATACCCAATGAACGGATACCATTCTCGCTAACCACATCACCCAAATACTGATTATCCATATATTTCCAGTTCAAGTTGGTTCCTGCAGAAAAAGTAAAGGGTTTCAACCGGTTTTCATAGATAGCCTCGGCTATGAGCGAATAGGTCTTTCCATCTACCTGATATTGATAGGGTTCGCCCTCACCTTCATAATAGGCTCCTTTGGTGTGGATATAAGTACCCAAAACATCTGCCGACAAAGACTGATGCTTACCCAACTGATGATAGAAATACAAATCGAGAGCAGGAGTAAAATCCCTACCCTTGCTGGTTCTGTAAACAGGATACGCAGGCTTTCCAGATTCAGAAAACCACATCTCATTCGATGTATAAGGCTGATTGCTGAAATCCGTGGTAAGCGTTGTCTGGAATACATATAATGCAGAATCAGCCAGATTATACTTCAACTGCAATGTATTATCATAATTTCGAGTTGCCACATTCATGATTTTTCGAGATATCTGATACTCAGAACCATCATGTAGAAGATACTGAGCATCCTCATTATATTCGGATGCCTTATTATCCACATAAGTCTGCTCATATAAAATATTCAATTGGCTCTTGCCCCTATTGACAGATGCATAGACATCGTTCGAACCGAGCTTGGTAGTTAGCGCATTAGTAAGGTTGAAGCCCAAACTGCCACCCGATGAAGCCCTGCGGGTATGAATATCTATCACATATGCAATATTCTTTCCATATCTTACGCCAGGGCTATCGATATAATCTACACTCATAATAGAAGCTACATCCAGCATCTGCACATCATGCATATTGGCGAGAATGCCATTGATGCGAACCTGTACTTCTCCCTTATGATCGGTAGCAGAAATAGAACGGCCTGCCTCATCAACCCTAATATGAGGCAAAGCCAACTTTCCCAAAAGCGAAAAACCAGAAAAAGAACGCTGCTTCTGAATATCGCTTGGGAATATCAACTTGCCATCTTCCTTGTTGACTACTCGTGCCGCCTTCACAACAACCTCTTGCAAGGCTATAGAATCATTCGATACCTTCTGGATCTCCTGGGCACTTATTTCTGCACAAGAGATCAATGCCCACAGCATCACCATAGCTGTTAACAATTTACTTTTCTTCATTGTCATCATATACTTTTTCTAAAACTTGTTTTCTGCTGCAAAGGTATCAAAAAGAGAAGACCGAAGCGAAAAATATGACTGACATGAGTCTGACATTTATCAATTAACGAATATTATATCTAGTTTTATACCATCTTTCATAGAATTTCTGTACTTTTGCATTTGAATCTTTAAACAGTATATCATTTAAACAGAATAGATAATATGAAACTGAAAGCATATCATTCCATCCTCATCTTTGCCATCCTCGTGATGTCTGCGGCATTCTCCAGCGTAAGCAACTACCGCAAGGCACAGTATGCCATTGTACAAGATATGAACAAAGCTTTGGCTCTGACTCTTCAGGAAAATAAATATCAATGGATTACGCCTGATACCATCCAGAGCTACCGCTCACATCTCAGCATCGACCTGCTGAAGTCGACCAGTAATCTCTGCTATGTGATGGAAGACAGAAGAAGAGGCAAGAACAATTCCCAGCTGGTAAATAGCGCCAACCTGCTCAGCAGCAAACAGATGCTCCTCAACGAGCATTCTATCCAAAGTTATGCCAACTGTTCGATGGCAGATGTTTTGAGTATGAGCAACCAGCGGACATCTTTGACGCTTACCCTCATGGCTATGATTTGGGCAATTGCATCGCTATACTATCATCGCAGAAAACAACCCTGGAATCATGAGGCCGATATGTTCGGCACCATGTGCTATTCTCAAGACGAGGATTTCTTCTACAATCAGGAAAACGGACAAGCCATCAAGTTTACTCCGATGCAGCACCAGCTGATGCAACTCTTCTTCAACAATACGCATCATCAACTCTCCAAACAGGAGATTTGTGATGCTCTTTGGCCCAAGAAACCGGATGCCAGCGAAACGCTCTATACCTTGATTCGCCGTATCAAACCGGTGATTGAGCAGAATAGCAACCTCATAATTGAGTCGGAAAGAGGCAAGTCTTACCGACTGATTATCAGATAAATTCAGAAATGTCAGCCAAATGTCATACTTATTATTTGGCAGTTTCCCATCTTCTTCATACCTTTGCAGCTAAAATATAAAAGTGGCAAAGATATGAAGAAGATTTTTTTGATAGCAGTTGTCTTGCTGATGATGATAAACTTCATCACCAACTATCAACATGAGGTTACGAAAGAGAAGCATACACCGATGGCGGATTTCAAGACCAAGGTAGAGATGGCGCCCATGAAGGAATACAATGATCCGGACTTCGGCTACGTTGTCAAATATCCTTGCTTCTTCCAGCAGGAGGATACTTCGGTATCGGGATACCAGGGCTATGCCCGCTTCTCATTCACTAATCATGCCAACATCATCCTGGAGAGTTACGTTACCCCCAACTATAGCAACACCCTTCAGGCTTGTGCCGATTCTCTAGCCCAGAAGCTTCATTCGGAGAGGACGATGCAGGCATCGAATAAAGCATTCATCCTCTCCGGTCCTGTCTATGAAAACGGAGTAAGAGTAGATGGCTACAGTCATTACGATAAATTCATCAAGAGTGGCAGAATACTCTTCGTCTATTCCCTCACCTATCCCGACAGCTACAAGCCAGCCATGCCCCGACTGTTCAAACTCATAGACGACTGGAAGGTTTTAGGGGCATATTAATCTGCCTTGAAGATATCCTCACGAGCCTCTTGGAATTGTATAAAAACAGCTTTCAAAGAAGATAAAAGCACTTGATTATTTGCATATATCAAATAATAATTGTACATTTGCGGTGTAAATATAAACATCGAAGATTATGTCAATATTCAGTCGCCTCTTTGGAAGGAAGAACAATCTCACCGTAAGCTCTGACATCGTGAAGAAAGATGCCAGAAGCAGGAACATTGCCTTCGTGGATACCGAAGTGGGACTGAAAGACCATAAAATACACGACATCGGAGCATTGCGTTATGACGGAGCCAACTTTCACCAAGCATCGCAGACGGCACTGAACAAGTTCCTGCAAGAAGGAAAGGTTGACTATATCTGCGGTCATAACCTCATTCATCACGATGCCCGCTATCTCCAACTCAACGGCATACTGATAGATACCCTCTATCTCTCCCCACTCCTCTTCCCCAAGCGCCCTTACCATCATCTGGTAAAGGACGACAAACTGATGAGCGAGCAGATGAACAATCCTGTCAACGACTGCGAGAAAGCCAAGGAACTGTTGATGGATGAAATCGCTGCATGGAATCAATTATCAGAAAGGAAGAGGAAAATCTTCACCTTGCTGCTCCAGAATGAAGAGGAATTCAGAGGATTCCTGATGTATGTGGGATCCATCGAAAAGGATGATGCAATCATAGAAGTTTCAGAATTCATTCTTTCTGAATACAAGAATCATATTTGCGCCCATGCCGACATTCCGGCTCTTGCAGCCCAGTCTCCTTGCGGCTTGGCATACGCCTTGGCCCTCATAGGCACAGACGATTACCAATCTGTAACCCCAGGTTGGGTACTCTTCCATTATCCCGAAGTAGAACATATCATCTATATGCTCTGCCATACTCAATGCACCGATGGCTGCGAGTATTGCAACCGCATGCTCGACATTCATCACAACCTGAAACAACTCTTCGGCTATGATGCCTTCCGTACCTATGACGGAGAACCACTGCAGGAACAGGCATCGCAGGCAGCAGTAGATGGCAAGTCATTATTGGCGATATTTCCTACGGGTGGCGGCAAGTCGCTCACCTTCCAGTTGCCAGCCCTGATGGATGGCAGAACCATACATGGACTCACCGTGGTTATCTCGCCTCTGCAATCATTGATGAAAGACCAGGTAGATAACCTCGCAGACCGCGGCTTCACCGATGCCGTAACCATCAACGGTCTCCTCGACCCTATCTCCCGCTCCCTAGCCATCGAACGAGTACAGAGCGGAGATGCCACCTTATTATATATAGCACCAGAGATGTTGCGCTCCAAAACCATCGAGCGCATTCTGATGGCACGGCATGTGGTAAGATTCGTCATTGACGAAGCCCACTGCTTCTCTGCATGGGGACAAGACTTCCGGGTGGATTACCTATATATCGGCAAGTTTATCAAGGAATACCAGGAACGTAAGTTTGGCAAAGATGCTATGGCCCGCAATCATGGTCAAACCCTGATACCCGTATCTTGCTTCACCGCCACTGCAAAACAGAAGGTGGTGCAGGACATCTGCGACTATTTCAAGCATTGGCTGGGCACCGACCTCCAGCTCTTCGCCTCATCAGCCTCACGCACCAACCTGCACTATTCCGTTATCCACGTAGATAGTGACGGCAACAAATACAATCTCCTGCGCTCACTGGTAGAGCAGGCAGATTGCCCTACCATCATCTACGTATCCCGCACCAAGCGAACCCGGGAACTCGCCCAGAAGCTGACACGTGACGGCATATCCGCCCTGCCCTATAATGGCAAGATGGATGCCGATGAGAAGATACACAATCAGGATGCCTTCATGAGCGATAAGGTAAGAATCATTGTTGCCACCTCCGCCTTCGGCATGGGAGTAGATAAGAGCGATGTGGGGCTGGTTATCCACTACGACATCTCCGACTCTCTGGAGAACTATGTACAAGAGGCTGGACGTGCAGGAAGAGATCCACACCTCAATGCCAAATGCTATGTACTCTATAGCGACGAGGACTTGGACAAGCACTTCATCCTGCTCAACCAAACCAAGCTGAGCATCAGCGAGATACAACAGGTATGGAAAGCCGTTAAGGATTTTACCAAGCAGCGTCCACATGTAAGTTGTTCAGCACTGGAGATAGCCCGCCAAGCCGGTTGGGATGACTCGGTATCCGACATAGAAACCCGTGTCCGCACCGCCCTTTCTGCTCTAGAACAGAGCGGATACATAGAGCGTGGCAACAACATTCCGCACGTCTATGCCACAGGTATCACCGTCAAGAACATGGACGAGGCAAGACTGCGCCTCACCGAATCACCCCTGTTCTCGGAAGATGAGATGCAGAATGCCATCCGCATCATCAAGTCGCTCATCACCCAGAAGCATATAGCCAAGGCACAGGATAGCGAGGCTGAATCCCGCATCGATTACCTCGCCGACATCCTAGGACTCAGCAAGCGAGACGTCATCTCCTCCGTTGACCGAATGCGACAGGAAGGCATCCTTGCCGATACCCGTGACATCTCAGCCTATCTGCAAGACATCAGCGACAAGCAACGCAAGCCTCAGCAGATGCTGGAGAACTTCGCCAAACTGGAAAGATACATCCTGGAACATATCCCGGATGAATCGCTGCACATCACATACAAACAACTCAATGACAATGCCGTACATGACGGTATCAACACTTCTACAGAAAAGAAAATCCGCACACTGCTATACTTCCTGGCAGTGAAGGGATATGCGCACAAGAAGGAAGACGGCATCCGCAATCTTATCGTAACAAGAGACAAGGACATAGAGACCATCATCAAGCGATTCGAAAGACGAATTGAGGTTTGCCGATTCATTATCGAAAGACTATACAGCCTGGCTGAAGAAAACAGTAAAACCATAACAGAAGAGAGCAACGACAGCTCTTCTGTAGAAAAGAATCCTTCCGAAGAAAAAGCTTTAGGAAAAGCCTCTGGCTCTAGAGAGAATTCAAAAGAGAAGCCTCTTCAATTCTCGGTAGTTGAACTTCTGAACGATCTGAAATCCAGCAACCAGTCACTCTTCTCCGACTTCTCTTCCCTGCAGTTGGAAGACGTAGAGGAAGCCTTGCTCTATCTCTCCAAGATAGGAGCCATGAAGCTGGAAGGAGGATTCCTGGTGCTTTACAATGCGATGGCAATTAAACGCATCAAGGAACCTCGCCTCCACTATAAGCAGGAGGATTACCGCATGCTCAATGAATTCTACAAGCAGAAGATTCAGCAGATTCACATCGTGGGCGAATATGCCAACCTGATGGTAAGGGATTACGATGCCGCCCTGCAATATGTGCAGGATTACTTCCAGATGGACTACCATTGCTTCATCTCAAAATACTTCAAGGGCAACCGGGAGACTGAGATAGAGCGCAACGTAACACCTTCGAGGTACAAACAACTCTTCGGAATGCTCTCCAAGCGACAGAAGGAAATCATCGACGACCACGAGTCCCGCTGCATCGTAGTCGCTGCCGGTCCTGGCAGCGGCAAGACACGTGTGCTCGTACATAAGCTTGCCTCTCTCCTGCTGCTGGAAGATGTAAAGCACGAACAACTTCTGATGCTCACTTTCTCTCGTGCAGCCGCTACCGAATTCAAGCAGCGACTGATGCAACTCATCGGCAATGCCGCCCATTTCGTAGAAATCAAGACCTTCCATTCCTACTGCTTCGACCTGCTGGGCAGAGTTGGTAATCTGGATGAGGCTGGAGATGTGGTTAAGCAAGCCGCCGAAATGATCAACAATGGAGAAGTGGAGCCCAATCGCATCAGCAAGACCGTGCTCGTGATCGATGAGGCGCAAGACATGAGCAAGGATGACTATGCCCTTGTCTCAGCTCTGATGAAAGCCAACGAAGAGATGAGGGTGATAGCCGTAGGCGATGATGACCAGAACATCTATGAGTTTAGGGGCTCCAACTCGCAGTATCTCTATGAATTGACCCAGACAGAACACAGCCGTTTCATCGAGATGACGGAGAATTTCCGCAGCCTTCGCCATATCGTGAATGCAGCCAACGACTTCGCCCGCAACATCCGTCAGCGAATCAAATCTACCCCTATCATCTCCATGAGTCAAGAAGATGGAGAAGTAAGAATCGTGAAGCATCCATACGAGATTCAGGAGAAAAAGGTTTATATGTATCAGCCTATCCTAGAAGATGTTACGCGATTACTGGGAAGTAACGCTTCAAAAGAAGCCGATGCATCTTCCCGCAAGAAGAACGAAACCATCAGTATCCTTACGCAGACCAATGAGGAGGCTGTCATCATGCTGGCTTTTCTTCACTGTCATGGCATCAAGGCCAAGCTGGTACAATCAATGGACGGCTTGCGCTTCTGGAATCTGGCAGAGGTAAGATACTTCTTGAAGAAGATAGACCAAGGTATCAAGGAGACGAAATCCCCTATCATCCCTGATGATATTTGGGAAGCAGCCAAGCAGCAAACATTCCAAAAGTATGCCAGCAGCCAGGCTTTGCCATATCTGCGCCGCAGCCTTCAGATATTTGAACAGACCAATCGTGCCAAGTACTACAGCGACCTGAGGGAGTTCGTGTTCGAATCTTCAGTAGAAGATTTCTGTGACATCTCGAAATCAGACATTGTGGTCAGCACCATCCACAAGGCAAAAGGTCATGAGTTCGATCATGTACTGATGCTCATTACCCATCCCGAGCATCCTACCGATGACATACTGCGCCGATACTATGTGGGTATGACCCGTGCCAAGCGTACACTAACCATCCACACCAACGGCAATCTCTTCGACAGCCTGAAAAGTGCCCAGCATCTCTATGATGCCCAAGCCTACGATGAGCCCAACGAAATAGTGCTTCAGCTCTCACACAAGGATGTAAACCTAGGCTTCTCCAAGCCTCACAAGGATGCAATCCTTTGCCTGAGAAGCGGTATGCCGCTAACCTACCACGACCATTGCCTCTGTCTCCCATCAACAGGCAGAGACATAGCCCAGCTCTCCATCAAGATGAAAGAGAAACTAGGCAAATGGGAGTTGAAAGGTTACAAGGTAACTGCTGCCCGAATCCGCTTCATCGTGGCATGGAAGTCAAAGGATGCACCGAGGGATGAGAAGGAATCCGCCATCGTGCTCGCTGATTTGGTGATGGAAAAATAAGGTAAATTCATCAAAAATCTATCACAAAACGCTATTTATCCTTTCTTTTTATACACAAAAGTGTAATTCTTAAGCCGCACTCTTGAGAAATACACTTTTGTGTCAAAGGCTTTTTCCTTAAAAGCTATACTTTTGCAGCAGAAAATAAAAGAATCAAGCAAAACTGTAGCAATATGAAGGAAAAAGTAATTTTTACCACAGTGTTGTGCCTCTCGGCTATGACTCCGATGATGGCGCAGAATATCACCGGCAAAGTGATGAATACCAAGGGAGAACCTTTGGCGTTTGCCAATGTAGTATTATTGAATAGAACAGACTCGGCTTTCGTCAAGGGCGCAGTGAGTGGAGAGGATGGCAGCTTTGTCATCGACTCTTCCTGCAACGGTGGAATCATCAAGGTGACATCCGTAGGCTATAAGACAATCTGCAAGGATTGCACAGGCGAGAATGTGGGCATCATCAAGATGGAAGAAGACAGCAAGATGCTCGGCGAAGTAGTCGTAAAATCATCCCTGCCTAAGACTATCCTGAAGAATGGCGGAATGACGACAACCGTTGTCGGATCCGTACTTGAGAAGGCAGGTACCATGGAGAACCTGCTCGACCGCATCCCTAACGTATCTGCCCAGAATGGCAGCATCAAGGTCTTCGGTCGCGGTGAGCCTGTTATCTACATCAATGGACGACAGATGAGAGACAAGAGCGAGCTGGACCGTTTGCATTCCGACAACATCAAGTCGGTGGAAGTCATCAGTAATCCTGGTGCTCGTTACGCAGCCAGCACCAAGGCGGTCATCCGTATCACTACGAAGAAGATACAGGGTGAAGGATTCGGATTCGATGCGAAGACTACTGGTGAATATGATGAAAAGAAAAACTTCGGCGGGTTTAGCCAATTGAATATGAGCTATCGCAAGAATGGCTTAGAGCTGGGCGCATACGCCTTTGGAGCAAGACAATACCAGCCAGACAATAAAGACTTACAGCAGAAGACTTATCTTGACAAGACTTGGAACCAGAAAAGTGAGATAAGACAAGTAGGTATTATCGAAGCCATGAACTTTCGCTTGGATGCCAGCTACCAGTTGGATGCCAACAACTCTATAGGTGCCAACTTTGGTTTTCTTAGAAATCCTAAGCAAACATGGAACGGCGATATGAGTTCTTCTATATTGCAAGACGAAGAATTGTCTGAAAATTCTGATAGTCATGCTGATTTCTTTTGGCAGAAGAATAATCTTTCAAGCAATATTTACTATGTAGGAAAGATTGGTAAGCTCAGCATCGATTTCAATACAGATTGGCTATGGTCGAAGGAATACCAGAACGATGTTACCAAAGAGCAATACCAGGAAGTGGGGATGAATGCACAAAGCCAAACGGCTCATAGCTTGACTAACAAGGACTATCATCTGCTCGCTTCCAAACTGGTGCTTTCTTACCCATTATTAGGAGGTAATTTGTCTTTGGGTGGTGAATATTCCAATACCCATCGTACCTCAAAGTATCAAGTGGTGCCAACTAACTTGGTATCGGATGACAACAGCCGTATTACAGAAAGTATGACATCTTCATTCTTGACCTATTCAAGAGATTTCGGTAATCTGAGTTTGGAGGCAGGTATGAGATACGAGTACATCGACTTCAATTACTATGAATATGGCAAGTATGTGCCTGGGCAAAGCAAGTCGTACGGCAATTGGTTCCCATCGCTTAGCTTATCGATGCCTGTAGGCAAGGTACAGATGCAATTGAGCTATGCAGCCGACATTAATCGTCCTTCCTATCATAATTTGCGCAGTGGCATTCAGTATGACAACCGATACACGTATGAAACGGGAAATCCATTTCTGGTATCTCAGATAAGTAGAAATCTCAACTACGAGTTGGCTTACAAATGGTTGACATTCGACATGACCTACAGTCATACTTCACATCCAATTATGTCAACAGTGGAGACTTATAAGGATAATCCAGCAATAGGCTTGATGAAGCCTGTGAATGGGAATTCGTATAATGACGTAGAGGCATCCATCAACTTGCGCCCTTCGTTTGGCATCTGGTATCCTTCGTTTACCGCATCCGTTGACAAGCAATGGTTTGATATGGAGACGCACGATGGGAAATCGCTCAATAAGCCAATGGCTTCATTCCGTTTTGACAATACCCTCAACACCAAGCTGGGAATGTTTACGTGGATGATGTCGTATATTACAAAAGGCCATGAGGAGAACCAGTATCTATACAAGCCTATGTTTTGTACGAATGTTTCCGTATATAAGGCTTTCTTGAAAAACCGTTTGTCGTTTCAGCTCTTCATCTATGATTTGTTTGGAACAAACAATAGCCACATGATTGCTCATTTCGGCAAAATGAAGGAAACGGTTTATGATGGATTGTCAACAAGCAAAGTTTCGCTTACTGTACGGTATAAGTTCAACACTACAAGAAGCAAATATAAGGGTACGGGTGCTGGAGAAAGCCAGAAGAACAGAATGTAATCTGTCTATCTGCTGAATCCAGCAATGGTGTAATGACAATAAATCTCTCTATAAATGAACAACCCAATAAAATTGTTGATTAGTGGCGCAGACATGGGAGGCTTGATAGCCTCCTGTGCTTTGCACCATGACTTCCATAAAAGCCCTCGGCAGGAAGATAGATTTCAAATCTATCGCATAGAAAAGGATACGCTGACGATGGAAGATGTGGATGCATGCGACTTGTCGGGCATCCGGTATGCGGTGAATGCAACCTTACATGACAACGAAGCCTCTTTCGCTTTCGATGAGAAATGTAAGGAGCAGGGCATCCCCGTTATCCATGCCGTCAATCTTGGCAAGGCTGCCTTTCTCGCTATAGAGAAACCGAAAGGCTATCCATTCAGCGAAGTAGTGAAAAAAGGAACGGATGATTTCCGGTGCTCACTGGGCAAGTATATCTCGCAGTACGGTATGTTCTGGCAGATGCCTGTGCCTTGGATAGATGAAGCCATCAGGCATTATTCTGAGGAGTCTTTCCCGCAATTGGGCATCGGGGCATATATTGCCGCCGGCTACTGTGCCAACATCCTCGTAAACCTTGCGGAAGGCAAGGAGGTGAAATACTTCCCCAAGTTCTATCTCTCGCCATTGTTGGAAGAGATATGATTGCGATTATATCATCTGATAGTTCGTGGCATGAAACAGCGCCTCGGCAATGTTCTTCACGCCCATCTTAGCGAAAAGGTTGCGCTTGCAAGCCTTTATCGTATCCACCGACTTGCATAGTCGGTCGGCAATATCATTCATCGTGTAACCTTGGGCAGACAATCTCAAAACATCTCTCTCTGTCTCGCTCAAGGTTATGCCTTCTTTCTTTTCCCACTTGTGGCGCAATGTGGAATATTCAAAATAGCTACGCTCACCATTCTTCTGCATGATGATATGTCCCGGTTCATCGGTTGCCGCCAACGATACAGTGCAGAGGGCAAGCCAGATTCTTCCATCATCAGAAAGAAGTATCGGAGTGAGGTGATGATGAATCAATCGGCTATGTCTGCCATTGGTAAGATGAAAGTCGTACGAGATGGTATAGTCCAGACGGTCGCCCACAGGCAATTCATTGAAAAGATCAAAACCTTTCTTGTTCACTTCGAGCAGCATCTGCAGGTCAGCATCCGGAACATGGTCGATATACATCTGATAGCCTGCGTCCATCAACTGCTCCGGTTCCAATCCGCAGAGATAAGCGAGGTTATCTGATGCATAGATGAAGTCCTGATGAAAATAGTCGATGATATAGACGCACTGGTAGGTGCTGCGGGCAAAAGCTTTTGCCGCATTCACCAATAATTCAATCTTATCGTAATCTTCTCTGTTGATATGATTCACCTCGTTGGAATGGAGGAAGAAATCTTCTTTTTCTTTATTCATAAGCTATTCTGAATATTACTCTTTCTATCTGTTCTCCGATTCAGCAAACCATCGGATCTCTTTTTAAATACGCTATTCGGCTACAAAAGTACATATTTTTATTTGATTACAACTCTATCGTATTGTTTATTTACAGATAATTAACCGTAAAAACAGATGAAGCCATCATAATTACTGAGATTAAAAACTTGTCAAACAACTCTTTTCGTTTGCAAAAATACAACAATTTATTGGATACACAATAAAATGTATGTTTTTTAACGATTGATATTGATAAGTGAAAATTCTGTGGATGAACATCTCGGTTAATAAATCCTGAGATATTCATCACACAGAATTTGGATATTGTATTTTAGAGGTTGATTTGAAAACCAATACTTTTCTAAAAACGATTAATCTCATCCTCAGCAGAACCGCTTCCGTTGTATTTATCTTTGAAACTATTGAAGTTGTAACTAATGGAAGCTATGATGCAGCGATTGAAGTTATTCACCTTTCTGTTCTGCACCACAAAATTAACCCTCTTTACATCGTTCAACTTCGAGCTATCAAACAAGTCCTCTGCTTTCAATGTTATCGTCAATTTCTTTTTAAGTAACTGTTTCTGTACCATCATATTGAATGACGAATAACCGTTTTGCTCGTAGATGCCATGATGTCCCTTAAGGTTCCAAAAGAAATCACATCGAAAAAGCCAATCGTTCCTTAGTGCCACTACATTTTGGAAAGCGAAGAGACTGTATGGATGATTGTAGTCTAATTGCTCTCCATTATATGATAGCGTGAAATACGGTTTATAGACACCCACCGTCAAAGTAGGTCGCCAACAACCAAAAACAGGTGAAACAACACATTGCGCTCCTAGTTGCTGGAAATCCTTGGCGTTGGTTGACATCCAAGTTACCGTTCCAGGTTTGCCGGATACGGCAACGACAGTCGGATGGATGTAATCCTTGATATACTGATAATCCAACTTGAAGTCGAATATGCTATAATCCACACTAAGTTCTGTATCATACACGTATTGCGGTTTCAGATAAATGTTGCCTTGCTCATAATGGTATTGATTGTTGTAGCTCACACTGTTATTCAACTGACGAAACGAAGGACGGTTGACCCTGCTACTGAAATCAAGATTCATCCCCACTCTCCCAAACATAGTGGAAAGAGAAAGGGATGGAAGAATGTCCGAATAATTGGTCTTGTTCTTTACTTCTCCTTGGTCTGTGTTGATGGCATGAATGTACTCATAGCGAAGCCCGATGCTTCCTTTCCATTTGGAGGCAGACAAACGAAAAGTGGCAAATCCTGCATACTTGGTTTCCTTATTCTTGAATTGGTCATCGGCTATCTTCCCTTCTTCGTTTACAGACATACCCCATGAACTGATTTTACTGAAATCCGTTCCGAAATCAAGCCTATTATTCTTATTCATGTTCCAAGCAAACACCCCTTTGAGTGCAGTCGCACGATTTCGCTGGTCGTTTTGCATATGTGTGATTTCTGAGACAGCATCTATTCTACTTGTCTCGCTCACTTGTTGCTTATGTTTCAGTTGAGCATAAACATAGTCGGCATCCAAGTTGAGCTGTAGGTTGTCTGTTAGTTTGCCGATATAATACAGATTGACATTGTGAAACCTTTCCTTTTCAGATTCTTCAGTCTTGTTGTCTGTAGATGTCAGCAGTTCATCATTCTTGTACGTCTGCATATAGTCGAAAGGAGAGTCGAGCATCTTGTAGTTGGAGATGCTTCCCAAATATCTTCCGCCGATAGTGTGATTCTTGTTTATGGCATAATTCATACCAACATTATAGTCATGAGAGTGAGAGCGGTCGGAATATTCAGAAGCAGAAATCTCATGAAATGTATCTTGCTCGTAATTGAACTGGTTAACATCATATCTGATGTCACTTCTCGTATTGTCATATTGATATGCGAGGAATACATCCAAAGTTCCCTTGTGGATGTTGAGGTTGACCTCCTCGTTGTTAGACAAATTCTTATGTTTGGAGATTTCCGCACCCACAATACCAGAAAGTCCATCCAAGGAATGGTGTACGGTAGTGATGTTTATGACACTCCTTGTTTCTGCATCGTATTCTGCCCCAGGGTTTGTTATGAGCTGTACAGACTTCACATTGGTAGAAGAAAGGAGTGACAACCCTGAAGTATTAGTCTGCTTTCTTCCATCTATATAGATGACAGGCTCACCCTTACCAAACACCTCATACTTTCCATTTGTATAGAGCATCCCAGGAATATATTTGATAACATCTGTTGCCTTGCCAATATTTTTCAAATTGGAATTTTGAACGTCAAGCGTAAGTTTACCGTTTTCTCTTAATATGTATTTACGATGCCCTTTAATCACAATTTTTTGCAGATTAATTGTAGCATCCTCCAAGGTTATGGCACCAACTTCACCGGTACGATATGCATTACAATAAGTTTTGTAGCCCACACAACTCACTTTCACAATCGCCTTTTTCACCTCGCAAGGAATTACGAACTGACCATTCTCATTTGTCACACCACCCGTGACTAAACTGGAATCACTAACATTGAGCAAAGCGACATTGGCGAAATCAACTGGGCGAGAATGCTTATCCACGATACGACCAATCATCTTGGCGGAAGCCTTCTGAGTGCATTCCACTACAATGATGTTATCCATCTGCGTCATCTTGATGGGGTAAAAGCCTATCAGCTGCATGATGGCATCGGGAACACTCTGGTTTCTGATGCTCTTGGTTACTCTGAAATCCTCCAACTCGTCATACACAAAGTTGATGACATACTTATCCTGTCGAGCATTCAAATCCTTCAATGCCGCAGAGAATGACACATTATTATATTGTCGGGTAATGCGTTGGGCAGAAACGCCCATACTTATCACCGAAAGCAAAATCAAACTTATCAGATATTTACTCATAGCCTATTCTCTGTTTTATAGTCCATATACTGTATATACAGTTGAGGGAATCAAAAAACTAAGCAAAACAACAACTTTTTTCAAAATTTACAGAAAAAACATTCAACGACTCCTTGTCTTCCACAAAGCCATAGGATGAAATTTGATTCTATTGACCATCTCTTTATCCTCGAACAGCAATTCTGGAATATACTTCTTGTCATTGAATTCCCGCACGTATTCTTTCTCTGATTCTGTCAGAACCAATAGCTTTGAGAGAAAGTCTTTCACTTCTGTCTTGGCTTTTTCAAAGTCAAAATGCTCACTGCGCCTAAGCACAGGCAAGAGTTGCGAACGAATCTGCGGAAAACGGATTTTGTCTATCTGCGGAAAGTCAGTATATTCCGTAGGCGTAGCGTTGTCTTTTCTGCTTGAGCCAACAGTCAGATAAAAGACAGTCGCTTTTCTCAGCAACGTTTTCTCTTCATCGCTCACGAATAGCTGATGCTTCACCATGTTATAGACATCATAAATGTCACGTGCAGCACTTCTACCTATCAAGGCGTTTATCTTGGTGGCAAACAATTCGACAGGTGAAAGAGAACGTACCTTCACATCGCTCAGAAACGGAATGGACACATGAGTCTCTATGGCAGGCAGGATATGGCAACGGTCGGAATAGTTGATTTCTATCTTGATGCCATCGTTGTTGCCTGCGGCATTGGTATAATGAAACACCCATGAGTCAAGCGTATGCGGTGTCTTGGAGCCAGGCGCAAGATGATAACCATCCGACTCCATATAGCGTAGAATCTCGTTATTCACTTCTTGGCGAATGGAGAGCATGGATTCTCGGTCGCAATCCACCGTAAAGTCAAGGTCTATATCTACCGAGAGTCTTGGCAGTTGGAAAACGGTGAGATTGATGGCTGTGCCACCTTTCAGCACAAGAGATTTAGACAG
>OCHH01000632.1_pt1 | contig 16339 bp, 13 predicted proteins | sample 1538781 | NCBI WGS metagenome assembly OCHH01 (sample SAMN04571726, study PRJEB22368) | human gut metagenome | biome: human gut; material: stool | host: Homo sapiens | place: Luxembourg | collected 2012-12-05
CGTTCTACAATTTGGAGAACCTTTTTGACACCATCCCCAACAACCCCCTGGGGCGCGACGCAGAGTATACCCCCAACGGCGCGCGCAAATGGACAGGCAAACGCTACTGGAACAAAATCCACAATCTTGCCTACGCTATCAGCAACATGAAGACCGACCTCACACCTATGGGACCAGCCATCATCGGCGTTTCCGAGGTTGAGAACATCACAGTCATGCAGGATCTCGCCCGCGACGAGCAGCTCAAGGCATGGAATCTGCAAGTGCTACACCACGACTCACCAGACCGCCGCGGCATCGACGTAGGCTTCCTGTTCAACCCACGCTTGTTCCGCCCGCTCAACGTGACCCACCACACCCTTGTCGTCGAGTCGAACCCCAATTTCCGCACCCGCGACCAATCGTGTGTCAGCGGCCTTCTTCTCGGCGAGCCGGTAAGTGTGATTGTCAACCACTGGCCGTCACGTCTTGGCGGACAAAAGCAGTCGAGCTACCTCCGCGAGGCAGCCGCAGCGTTGTCGAAACATATCGCCGACTCCGTGCTTGCCATAAATCCTAAGCAGAAAATCATCATAATGGGCGACTTGAACGACGACCCTATGGACCCCAGCTGCGCAGAAGTGCTCGGCGCCAAACGCAACGTCAAGGACGTAGAGGAAGGCGGCTGGTACAACCCCTGGTGGGATGTTCTTGCCAGCGGCGTGGGCACACTCGCCTACCGCGGACAGTGGAACCTCTTCGACCAGATAATCATCAACTACAACCTTGTCGGCAAGGACCGGTCGACGCTCAAATACTTCAAGTGCAAGGTTCACAACGACATTCCCGGCATCCGCTCCGAGGAAGGCGACCGCACCGGCTATCCGCTCCGCACGTTTGCCAGCGGCGTTTATCTCAACGGCTACAGCGACCACTTCCCCACACAGATATTCCTGACCCGGGAACTCAAATAACCGAAATCAAACAAACAAAAATAAACCAACTAATTTATGAAACTAAAACTGTTTATCACGCTGCTCCTGCTCGCCGTGATGCCCGCGTTCGCACAGAACACAGGCGTGAGCGGAGTGGTGGTTGACGCCGACAGCGGACAGCCGATAGCAGGTGCCACCGTACTTCTCCAACAGGGAAGCAGCGCCTTTACCGGCCCGAACGGCGACTTCCGCATCTCAGCCGCCCATACCGGCGACGAGACACTGACAGTGATTGCCTATGGCTACAAGGACATTGTGACCAGCGTGGCAATCGACAGCCACAGCGTCACCAACCTCGGCACGCTCAAGATGGCTGTGGACAAAAGTATTGCCACCAGCACCGACATGGCGGTTCTCGACGAGAGCCAGATTGAAGACGAGGAAGGCAACGACCAATCAATCGGCATGCTTGCCGGCGCGTCGGACGACGTCTACTACAACGCCGCAAGCTACGACTTCTCCGTAATGCGATTCCGTCTGCGCGGCTATGCCCAAGAATACTCGCAGATGTATGTCAACGGCGTGCATCTCACCGACGCAATCCGCGGCCGCTTCAACTACTCCTCGTTCGGCGGCATGAACCAGGCATTCAAGAGCAAGGCAGCAAGCATCGGGCTAACCCCGTCAAACTACACCCTCGGCGAAATCGGAGGCTCTACCAACGTCAACACTCTGGCATCCAACTATGCCCCCGGCTTCCGAGGCAGCGTTTCGTATACCAACGGCGCCTACACAATGCGCGGCATGGTCACCTACTCCACCGGTCTTAAAGAAAACGGATGGGCGTTTACGCTCTCAGCCGTAGGCCGCTACAGCAAGGAAGGCATCACAGAAGGCACGTTCTACAACTCAGCCGGACTGTTTCTGTCGCTGCAGAAAGTGTTTAACGCCAACCACAGCCTCGGCATCACGCTCTACGGCGCGCCGACACGCCGCGGCGGCTCGTCGGCAACCTACGAGGAAGCCTACGACCTTGCCGGCACCCACATGTACAACCCCAACTGGGGCTGGCAGGACGGCAAGAAGCGCAATGCCAAAGTGATAGAGTCGTTTGACCCGACAGCCATCGTCAACTGGGTATGGAACAAGAAGGCCGGCACCACCCTCAACACCGGCGCCGCCCTCCGCTACTCACTCTATTCGTCATCGGCACTCAACTGGGACAAAGCCGCAGACCCGCGTCCGGACTACTACCGCTACCTGCCTTCGTACTACAAGAGCAACGAGGAAGCGTTCAACCTCTACACCGAGCGTTGGCGCAACGACGAAGACATGCGCCAGCTCAACTGGGACGGACTTTATATGTCGAACTACAACGCAAAGAAACTCTTTGCCGAAGGAGCCAATCCGAACTACAACGGTTCGACCTACATTCTTGAAAACCGTCACAGCAACCAGCTGAGTTTCGCCTTCAACTCGACACTCAACCACCGCTTGAACGAATATATGACCCTTCAGGGCGGCGTGGGCTTCAACTATACCAAAGCCACCTACTACAAGACAATGCGCGACCTTCTCGGCGGCGAATACTGGACCGATACCGACAAGTTTACCGAGCGCGACTATCCCGACGATCCGACGATGCTCATCAACGACCTTGACAACCCTATGGCAAAAGTCTACAAGGGCGACAAGTTCGGCTACAACTATGACATCAACTCAATCATCGCCACCGCCTGGTTGCAGAACATGATCAACCGCAACCACTGGGACTTCAACTATGGCTTGAAACTCAGCTACACGCAGTATCAGCGCGACGGAAAGATGCGCAATGGACGCGCGCCGAAGAACTCTCTCGGCAAGGGCAAAACCCACACGTTTGACAACGCAATGCTCAAAGCCGGAGCCACCTACAAGGTAGACGGCCACAACTTCTTCACGCTCAACGCCACTTACGGCACGCGCGCGCCGCTCGCCGACAACGTGTATATCTCACCGAGAATCAAAGACAACACTATCATCGGACTCAAGAGCGAACGCGTCTTGAGCGGCGACCTGAGCTACATCTTCAACTACAGCCGCGTGCGTGGTAAAATCACCGGATTCTGGACCAACAGCTATGACGGCACCACCCGCAGCTCGTTCTACGATGACAACTTCTCGACATTCACCAACTACGTTCTTACCGGAGTCAACAAGACCTACAAAGGCGTAGAGGTTGGACTGGCAGTAAAAATCACTCCCGACTTGACCGTTTCGCTTGCCGGCACGTTCTCGCGCTACCAGTACAAGAACCGTCCGCGCGGCACCCGCAGCTTCGAGAACGGCGCCAAAGCCGACACCACGCAGATTGTCTATCTCAAGAACTTCTACGTAGGCGGCACACCGCAAACCGCAGGCAGCCTCTCGATCAACTACAACGCCCCTCATCAGTGGTTCTTTGAAATCAACGGCACATGGCTCGGCGACGCCTATGTCGACTTGTCGCCAATCCGCCACGAATACATGCCCGGACTGCTCTCGTTCTGCGAGAACCGCGAGCAATATGAGGCAAAGGTCAAGGAAATCACCAACCAGGAGAAGCTCCGCGACGCATTCCTTCTGAACCTCAGCGTAGGCAAACTGGTCTACATCAACCGCAGCCTTTCGCTCAACTTCAACGTCAGCGTCAACAACCTGCTCAACAAGACCGACATCCAGACCGGAGGTTATCAGCAGAGCCGTTTCGACTACACGAACTACAGCGCCGACAAATATCCGAACCGCTACTACTACGCACAGGGCATCCGCATCTTCGCCAACGTAGGAGTGCGCTTCTAAACAACAGATTTACAACAATAAAAAAATACGATATAAAGATGAAACATTCAAAGTTATATATCTCGGCAATGCTTTTCGCAGCCCTCGCCGCAACGAGCTGCGATGACAATTGGGACACCCCGCCAATGGTAGCCCCCGTTGCCACCATCGAGGCCAATACCAGCATCGAAGAACTTAAGACCAAATACTGGCAGGAAGCCAACAACTGCGTCGACACCATCGGATATAAGGACGACGGCAAGACCCACTACATCATCAAGGGCCGCGTCGTGTCGTCGGACGAGTCGGGCAATATCTACAAGAATCTCGTGATTCAGGACACCTACAGCAAAGCCGGCGAGACACCATCGTGCATCACGTTCAGCATCAACGCCAACAGCCTTTACGCATCATACCGTCCCGGTCAGGAAGTGGTGATCGACGCAACAGACATGTATATCGGCAAATATTCAGGACTCCAGCAATTCGGCTTGCCCGAATACAGCAGCTCATTCGGCTGGCAGACCACATTCATGCCGCTTGAATTCTTCAAGAAGCACGCACAGCTCAACGGTTTCCCGGAGCCAGAGAAAATCGACACACTCCGTGTGCCATCAATCGCCTCTCTCCCAACCGACGCAGCCGGCATCCGCAAATATCAGAGCCAGCTCGTGCGCTTCGACGGCGTTAAATTCGTGAACGGCGGCAAAGAGACATTTGCCTCTTACCAGACCACCGTTTCACAAAACCTCACCGACGGCAATTCAACCATCGCCGTGCGCACAAGCGGATACTCAAACTTCTACTACGAAACCCTTCCAGAGGGCGAGATTTCAGTGGTTGGTATCCTCGGCTACTTCAACAACTCATGGCAGCTCACGCTCCGCAGCCTCAGCGACTGCATCTATGAGGAGCAAATCGGCACACAGAACAATCCTGTCGATGTGGCAAAAGCCATCAGCCTCGGCAACGAGAACCCGCGCGCTTTGGGTGAAAGGCTATATCGTAGGCGCTGTAGCCCCTGGCGTATCAGAGGTGAAGAGCAACGCCGACATCGAGTGGACAAAGGCCACACTGCCCAACACACTCGTCATCGCCGACAACGCTTCGGAACGCGACTATAAGAAATGCGTTGTAATCGACCTTCCACAAGGTTCGGCACTCCGCACAAAAGCCAACCTTGCCGACAACCCCGACAACTTTGGTGCACCAATCACGCTCCACGGCACAATCGGCAAGCAATACGGCATTACAGCCATCACCGGCAACAGCGGAGCCGCCAACGAATTTGTATTCGTGTCGACAGCCGCAGTGAACCTCATCGACCAAAACTTCGAGTCGTACAACCCTGGCACTGACGGCTATGTAGACCTTGCCGACAGCAACCTTCTCGGCGACGGATGGACCTCGGTGACCGCATCGGGCAACAAGAACTGGTCAATGCGCGCATTCAGCGGCAACGTCTACGCCACATTCTCAGGCTACAAAGGCAAAGCCCCATTTGACGCATGGCTTATCACTCCGCTCGTTGACTTCGACAAGATGGCAGCCAAGGTGATGAGCTTCGACACACAGGTGAACGGCTATGGCAGCACAAAATCCAATTTTGAGGTTTATGTGATGACATCCAACAATCCGGCAGAGGCAAAACTCACCAAATTGGACTGCAACATCGCCACTGCGCCGGCAAGCGGCTACAGCTCATGGGAGAAGAGCGGCGACGTTGACCTCAGCAAGTTCAGCGGCAAACTCTATATCGGCTTCCGCTACACAGCAGGAACCGACGCCAACTATGCAACATGGTGCTTCGACAACCTTCTCGTAGGTAAGAGAAGCGGCGCTGCCGACAGCGGCAACGACGGCTCGGAGACAAAGCCTTACACTGCATCTGACGTGCTCGGCGGCATCACAGGCTCCGACAAATGGGTGAGCGGCTACATCGTGGGCTTCTCAAGCAGCATCGACGCCAACACATCGGCTAAATTCACCGCCGAAGGCGCCAACAACCTGAATGTGCTCATCGCCGACAAAGCATCGGAAAAAGACGTGAAGAAATGTATTGCCATCGGTCTTCCGGCTGGCGACGTGCGCGCTGCACTCAACTTGAAGGAGCATCCTGAGAATCTTGGCAAGAAAGTGACTGTAAAAGGCACAATCTCGACTGTCTACAAAATTCCGGGTGTGACACAACCAACGGCTTTCAAGTTCTAAGAAACCCGACATAACAACAACGAGGCTGCGTTCAAAAAAACGCAGCCTCGTTGTTTGTTTATCACACTGAAGAACGACACGGCAAAGGCGTCACACTCCAGGGCTGTTTTTAACGGCTTCTGACGGCTTCTGCCGCCGCAGACGACTAATTGTCGCCGGAGCGGCAAAAACGCGTCAGAGCCGCCCCTGTCGCATCCGTCGCGGATGCAGACCCGCGACCCTCCATGCGCAAAAAAAATCCCAACCGGGACAAGCCGGCCGGGATTCCAATGTTTCCTGCAATCTGTCGCGCCTTAGAAGAATTTCACCTCCTTGCCAACGATAGACGAAAGGATATAGTTTGCAGCACGCGACGTGCCGATGCGGAACAACTCGTTTGTGAGCCATTCCTCTCCGAGAATCTCGCGGACGAGCGTATAGTAGCGAACGGCATCGTCGGTCGACGACACGCCGCCAGACACCTTGAATCCCACCTTGCGTCCCGTCTTCTCGTAATATTCCTTAATGGCGTGGAGCATCACGTAAGCAGCCTCGAGAGTGGCGCCAGGATAAACCTTGCCGGTCGACGTCTTGATGAAATCCGCGCCCGAATACATCGACAGGATAGCCGCGTTGCGTATGTCGAGAGCCGTCTTCAGCGCGCCTGTCTCAAGAATCACCTTCAAGTGGGCGTCGCGCACAGAATGCTTTATCTCAGAAATCTCATCGGCAAGCTCCTCATACTGTCCGTCGTAATACAGACCGAGGTTGAACACGATGTCGACCTCCGTAGCACCGTCAGCCACAGCGAGCGCCGCCTCAGTGGTTTTGATTTCAAGGAAAGTCTGCGACGAAGGGAACGATCCGGCAACGACAGCCTTCTGCACCCCGCTCACCTCAAGCGCACCGCTGACCACCATCGCGAAATTAGGATATACGCAGATAGCCGCCACGTTTGGCAACTCAGGATACTCAGTCTCGAAATCATTCACACGCGTAACGAATTTCGTAACCGACGAAACAGTGTCGGTAGAGTTGAGAGTGGTAAGGTCGATGGCGTTGAAGCAACGTTTGTAAACCTCCACATTGTTGTTCTCCTCGAAATGCTTGTCGAGAATCGCCTTCACGTCGGCAGCGACAAAAGCATCGTCGGTGGTCACATGGCTTTCGCCAATCACCATTTTGTAACGGTCTTGATTGTTTTGTTCCATAAGATTTGTATTTTTATTTAGACAATTTCGGATTTTCGAGATGCCGGTGGCTGTCGCGCGCGGTTTTCTTGGCAAGATTCTTCTCAAACGCCGCAGTCAGGTCGACCCCCGTCTGGTTTGCGATGCACACAAGCACCCAAAACACATCGGCAAGCTCGTCGGCGAGAGCGTCGGGATCCTCACCCTCCTTGAACGATTGGTCGCCGTAGCGCCGCGACATTATGCGCGCCACCTCGCCCACCTCCTCCGTGAGCACCGCCATATTTGTCAGTTCGCTGAAATAGCGCACCCCGTATTTGCGTATCCAGCCGTCCACTTTCTTTTGAGCTTCCTCGATGGTCATAGCGTCATTCTTTTAGATGCGAGTCAATGATTATAGTCACAGGGCCGTCGTTGACAAGCGCCACCTGCATGTCGGCGCCAAACTCCCCTTCACCGCAAGGCTTCGGCAAAGCCTCGTTGAGACGGTCTATGAAATCACGATAGAGCGGCACCGCCGTTTCTGGACGCGCCGCACGGATGTAGGACGGGCGGTTTCCCTTGCGTGTCGACGCATGGAGCGTGAACTGGCTGACGACAAGAATCTCGCCGCCAACGTCGAGAACCGAACGGTTCATCACCCCCGCATCATCGTCGAATATGCGCAGACCGAGCGTTTTTTTCACCAACCATTCCACATCGTCGGCAGTGTCGTCGTGCTCCACGCCGACAAGTATCATCATGCCCGCTCCTACGGCAGACTTAAGCACCCCGCCAATCGTGACAGACGCCTCACGAACTCTTTGTATAACAATTCTCATAATAGTGCAAATTTAAGAAAAATCCTCGATTATCGGCTATTGGCACACTTCTTTTAGCGAAATTTCAGACTCTTGACCGCGCAGAACGCATTATTCCGTTGATTACCAATTACTTATCACCATTACTACCGTTTTCTGCGGCATCAGAAAGCGCAGCCACAACAATCCTCGCCTTCGCCGGTCCGACCACAGCCGCCACCTCGGCTTCCGATGCCTCGCGCAGGCGTTTCAAACTCTTGAAATGTGCGAGCAACGCAGTGCGAGTCTTCTCTCCAACACCCTTTATCGAGTCGAGCGCAGAGACCGTCTGCCCCTTGCTTCTACGGTTGCGATGGTGAGTGATTCCGAACCGGTGAGCCTCGTCGCGCAGCTGCTGAATCACACGCAGCGACTCAGAATTCTTGTCGATATACAGCGGCACACTGTCGCCCGGGAAATAGATTTCCTCAAGCCGTTTCGCAATGCCCACAAGTGCTACCTTGCCACGGATTCCAAGTCGGTCGAAAGCCTCCACCGCAGAACTCAGCTGCCCTTTTCCGCCATCGACCACCACCAGCTGAGGCAACGACTGCCCCTCCTCCAACAACCGGCTGTAGCGGCGAGTCAGCACCTCGATCATCGAAGCGAAATCGTCGGGACCCTCGACCGTCTTTATGTTGAAATGGCGGTAGTCGCGCTTCGACGGCTTTCCGTTTTTAAACACCACGCACGACGCCACAGGATTAGTGCCTTGAATGTTGGAATTGTCGAAGCACTCAATGTGGCGCGGCAGCTCCGTCAGCCTGAAATCCTTCTGCATCCTCGTCAGCAGACGCGTGACCCGCTGCTCAGGATTAAGCTTCTCGGCATTCTTCACCTTGTCGTGCTTATACTGGCGCGCGTTCTGCAACGAAATCTCAAGCAGACGCCGTTTGTCGCCCCGTTGCGGCACCACAAACGAGCGGCTCTCCGAAGCGCAGTCGGGCAAGAATGGCACAACAACCGTCCGCGCCGCATTGTGGAACTGAGCCTCCGCCTCGGCAACAGCATACGACAGAATCTGCTCAGGCGACTCGTCGAGCTTCTTACGGAACTCAAACGTCACACACTGCACCACCGAGCCATGGCGCACGTGCATATAATTGACGTAAGCGAAATTGTCGCCCGGCTCATACGAATAGACATCGATGTCGGTTTCCGACGCGCTCACGACGACCGACTTCGCCCTGTAGCGTTCAATCAACTGATATTTCCGCTTCAACTCCTGCGCCTCCTCAAACCGCAGCTCGGCGGCAAGCCTCTGCATCTCCGACACAAGGTAGTCGGAAACCGCCTGCGTGTCGCCGCTCAGAATGCGCTTCACCTGACCGATATATTCCCCGTATTCCTCCGGCGACACCCTGCCCTCGCAGCACCCCAGACAATTGTGGATGTGATAGTCCAGACAGACGCGCACCGACCGCTTCTCCACGCTTTCAGCCGTAATCGGCCAGCGGCACGACCGCAGCGGATAAAGCTCCTTCAGGAGCTCGAGCAGCGTGCGCACCACCGCGGTGCTCGCATACGGGCCATAATAACGCCCGCCCTTCGGCATAACGTTGCGCGTGAGAAACACACGAGGATACAACTCGTTTGTGACGCATATCCAAGGATACGACTTGTCGTCCTTCAGCAGGATGTTGTAGCGCGGCTTATACTCCTTGATAAGGCTGTTTTCAAGATGCAAGGCATCGTCCTCGCTGCCCACCACAATGTAGCGCATATCAGCGATGTTGCTCACCAGCACGTTTGTCTTCACCGAGTCGTGCACACGGTTGAAATAAGACGACACACGCCGTTTCAGCCTCTTCGCCTTGCCCACATATATAACCGTCCCCACCTTGTCGTAGTAGAGATAACATCCCGGCTTGTCGGGCAACATACTGATTTTATTTTTCAGGATATCGTTCATCGGAGCATACAATAAAAAAACAGGCGTATGGGGGAATCCATACGCCTGCAAATATACGAAATAATTTCCGCAGACTAATAAACAATCAGCGAATCCACCTGAACATCCTCAGGGAAAGCCTTGCGTCCGTCGAGATCAGAGAGTTCGACAATAAAGCTGATGTAGATTTTCTTAGGATTCATCGATTTCACCAAATCATAAGCCGCAGCCATCGTGCCACCAGTAGCGAGCAAATCATCGTGAAGCACCACCACATCGCCTTCAGCGATAGCATCGCGGTGGATTTCGATAGTGTCCACACCATACTCCTTGCTGTACGACTTGCTGATAGTGTCGGCAGGCAGTTTTCCAGGCTTGCGCACAGGCACGAAGCCAGCGCCCAGATCGCGGGCAAGCACAGCGCCACCGATAAAGCCACGCGACTCGATGCCAACCACTTTGGTCACTCCGAGTCCTTCATAACGCTTTTTCAACTCCTCCGAAATAGTGCAGAGGGCATCCGCATCCTTGAATGCGGTAGTAAGGTCGCGGAAAATGATTCCCTTCTGAGGGAAATCATAGATGTCGCGGATTGTTTTTTTAACTTCTTCGAGTTTCATTGTTATTTTGTGTATTGATTATTCGCTTCAATTTGTTCCACGTGGAACACGGTTTTTATCTTCCCAAAAGCAGCAACAGAATATTGATGTCGCTCGGCGATATACCTGGTATACGCGAAGCCTGCGCCACAGTTTCCGGGTCGATTTTCGTCAGTTTCTGCCGAGCCTCGGTTGAAATAGCCTTCACGTCGGCATAGACAATTTTTCCACGCAGCTTCACGTGTTCGAGGCGCGAAATTTTTTCGGCTATAAGTCGTTCGCGGTCGATATATCCCTGATATTTTATCAAGATTTCAGCCGATTCAACAATTTCCTCGCGACGCTGCTCCTCAATGCCGGCGATATGTTCGGCAAGCGGGCCGATCGCCTCGGCAAGCATAAAGATGTCGAGCTGCGGACGCAGTATGAGGTCGTAAAGTTTCACAGATTGTCTCAGCGGCGACAGCCCCTTTCCCTCCAGGAAAGGATTTATGCGCGCAGCCTTTACAGAGAAATTGCGTGCGAAATCGATAAGCGCGTCGCGCTGGCGTTTCTTCCCGAGCATCAAATCATAGCGTTCGCGCGAAGCCAGTCCGATTTCAAAGCCACGCGGCGTAAGGCGCATGTCGGCATCATCCTGACGAAGGAGGATGCGGTATTCGGCGCGCGACGTAAACATACGGTACGGCTCGTCGACCCCCTTTGTCACCAAGTCATCGATAAGCACACCGATATACGACTCGTCGCGGCCAAGCACAAACGGGTCTTTTCCCTCAGCCTTCTGATGCGCGTTGATTCCAGCCACCAGCCCCTGTCCGGCAGCCTCCTCATAGCCCGTCGTACCGTTCACCTGACCGGCGAAAAACAGTCCTGACACAAGCTTCGTCTCAAGCGTGTGGCGCAACTGCGTAGGGTCGAAATAGTCGTATTCTATCGCATATCCAGGGCGATAAATCTGCGCGTCGGCAAGAGCCGGAATCTTCTGCATAGCATTCACCTGCACCATCAGCGGCAACGACGAAGAGTAGCCGTTGAGATAATATTCCTGGGTAGTCTCGCCCTCCGGCTCAAGGAAAAGCTGATGCTGGTCCTTGTCGGCAAACGTGACAATCTTCGTTTCGATGCTCGGGCAATAGCGCGGTCCCACACTTTGGATCTGACCGTTGAAAAGCGGCGAGTCGGGCAATCCCTCACGCAGCACGTCGTGCACCTCCGTATTGGTGTAGACAATCCAGCACGGACGCTGCTTCAACCGGCGTTTCACATCCGGCAGATATGAGAACTTATGGAAATCGGAGTCGCCGTCCTGGCGCACAGCCTTGTCGAAATGCACCGTGCGGCCGTCAATGCGCACAGGCGTTCCCGTCTTCATTCTGCCCACCTCGAAACCAAGCCGGCGCAGTTGCTCAGAGATGCCGTGCGACGCAGGCTCAGAGATGCGTCCGCCACCGATTTTCACGCGGCCTATATGCATCAGACCATCGAGAAACGTACCAGCTGTCAGCACCACCGACTTCGCCTTGAACGTGACCCCCATAGCCGTGCGCACACCTCCTACCCTGCCGTCCTCGATGACAAGTTCCACAACAGAGTCCTGCCACATGTAAAGGCGGTCGGTGTTCTCAATGCGGCTTCTCCAAGCCTCGATAAACTTCACGCGGTCGGCCTGCGCACGCGGACTCCACATCGCCGGGCCCTTCGACCGGTTCAGCATCCTGAATTGTATCGAAGCCTCGTCGGTGACAATGCCCATCTGTCCGCCAAGAGCATCTATCTCTCTGACTATCTGACCTTTAGCAATACCGCCTACAGCAGGATTGCAACTCATTTGGGCAATCTTGTTCATATCCATCGTGACGAGCAGCGTCTCCGAGCCCAAATTGGCTGAAGCACACGCCGCCTCACAGCCGGCATGACCGGCACCGACCACTATGACATCATATTCAAATTTCATTTTTTGCGAGCAATCATATTAGTCAGGATATCAAGCGATTCGTCCTCGTGGCGCTCCATAATCTCGCGCTCGCCCGGACCCTTGTCGTTGACCCCGCACAAGTGGAGAATGCCATGGATAAACACCCGATAGAACTCCCTCTCGTATGTGGCGCCAACCATTTCTGCATTTGAAGCCACCGTGTCGAGCGAGATGAAAATGTCGCCCGAAATTCTGTGCGGGCGGCTATAATCAAACGTTATGACATCCGTAAAATAATCGTGATTTAGAAATTGGCGATTGACCTCCAGGATTTTAGCATCGTTGCAAAAGATATACGAAATGTCGCCCAGAGATTTTCCAAAACCACGGGCCACCGCCTCAATCCATTCATGCATCAACGATTTGTCGACGCGAGGCATCTCAACGCCGTCTGTAAGTATAGTTAATTCTGCCATTTTCTGTTCAGAAGCACCGACAAAGATAGTGCAAAGTGCCTAAAACTCAAAATCCAACACCGTTTTTATCCTATCCGAAGAAGAAATAAGCCACGGCGACACCCGTAATCGAGCCCACCACATCAGCCATCAGCGCGAACGGGACTGCATAGCGCGTCTTTTTCACGCCTACGCTGCCGAAGTACACGGCAAGAATATAGAACGTAGTGTCGGTGCTGCCCTGGATGCATCCGGCGATACGCGCCACGAGCGAGTCGACGCCGAAATGATTTATCACATCGACCATCAAGCCACGGCTTCCCGTGCCGCTCAACGGCTTCATCAACGCTGTGGGCAGAGCCTCCACCCAAGTGGAGTCGAATCCCATCGCCTTCACCAGATCGGACACCGCGCCCGTCATCACGCCCATGGCGCCCGAGGCACGGAACATCCCGATTGCCACAAGTATCGCCACAAGATAAGGAATAATCATCACAGCCGTTTTAAAGCCATCCTTTGCCCCTTCTATGAAGTTTTCGTAGACATTGATGCGTTTTCTCACCCCGGCGCCTATAAACATCAGTATCACACCGAAAAGGATAATGTTTGCGACAAACGAGCTGTAGCGCTGCATCTGCTCTGGCGTCAGAGTGGAGAAATACCACACCACGCCGACCACCACGGCAAGCAGACCTAAAAGCCACGTGAGAATCACACGGTCGAAGATCTTGATGCGCTGTTTGAGGCACAGCGACACGATGCCGAAAAGCGTCGACACGAAGGTGGCTATCAGTATGGGCACAAACACGTCGGTGGGGTTTGCCGCGCCGCAACTTGCACGATACGTCATGATGCCGATAGGAATCAGCACGAGTCCGGAAGCGTTGAGCACCAGAAACATCAGCATCGCATCGGTGGCGGTGTCTTTCTTCGGGTTCAACTCCTGCATGTGCTGCATAGCCTTCAGGCCGAGCGGCGTTGCGGCATTGTCGAGACCGAGCATGTTGGCCGAGATGTTCATGAAAATAGACCCCATCGCGGGATGGTTTTTCGGAATGCCCGGAAACAGGCGTGTGAACAACGGGCTCACCAGACGTCCGAAGAAAGGAATAACCCCCCCCTTCTCCCCTATCTTCATTATGCCCATCCATAACGACAGTACGCCCGTCAAACCCAGCGACAGCTCAAAAGCCGTCTTCGCCGAGTCGAACGACGAACTCATGACACGCGACCAAATGTCGATATCTCCGTTGACAATCGATTCAAAAAGAGCAAAAACAAAAGTCAGGGCGAAAAATCCTATCCAAATATAGTTTAGAGCCATAAATTTCTTTTTCCTGAATAAAAATATGTGCAAATTTAGAAATAATTCCCATAGAATCAGCTTTTTTGCAAGCATTTTGACACCCACGATTTTTCCGCGACTTTTTCAAAACACGCAAAAATCAACGCATTGCATTGTAAATCAGCAAACTAAACCAAAAACAAGTTTCTGAGAATTTGAAATCCACAAACTACCCCACAGATTGTCAGCAATTTCAGAATTTTAAAAAGGCACAACAAGTGGACTTTTATCAACACTTTCCGCACAAACCACACATTTTTATAAATTCTTGGCGTTTTAGTAGATAAACCCATAAAAGTTTAACTGCGAAGTTGGAAACAAAATCAACATTGTAATTGTTATAACATTAAACTAAATTCTAAAAAATATGGACAAATACATTTGCACAGTATGCGATTGGGTTTACGACCCAGAGATTGGCGACCCGGAACACGGCATCGCTCCAGGTACAAAATTTGAAGACATTCCCGACGATTGGGTATGCCCCCTCTGCGGAGTGGGAAAAGAAGACTTTGAAAAAATCGACTGATAAGACCCTTGCTTGGAGGCGGAACAATTTTTCTGTTCCGCCTTTTTTATTTTTCCGCTATATTTGCACATAAGAAACGTGCGACAATATGGAAAACAAAATAACGACCGCCGCAGAATGGCAGGCAGCGCTAAGCGCCGCAACGACACCAGGCAAAGCCGACACACTGAGCCGCTTTTTCAAGACCGGCAAAGGCGAATATGGCGAAGGCGACAAATTTATCGGAGTGATGGTGCCCGCCAACAGGCAAATAGCCAAACAAACCCTCGACGCCCCGCTGCAAACCGTAGCCGAGATGCTCGCCAGCGAAATCCACGAGCACCGGCTGTCGGCACTTCTGTCGCTCGTGGAACGCTACCGGAAGGCGCGCAAAGACCCCGCAGAGAAACACCGGATAGCCCAGTTCTACCTCACCCACACCAACGGCATCAACAACTGGGATCTTGTAGACCTCAGCGCACCATATATTATAGGCGACCAGATAATGGAAGGCAACGACCCAACGCCACGCCTTCTCGACAGCGCCAACCTGTGGGAACAACGCATAGCCGTCGTGTCGACAATGCTGCCCATCCGCAACCGCCAGTTCGACACCGCCCTCCGCAACGTCGGCCATCTGCTCCAACACCCCCACGACCTGATGCGGAAAGCCAACGGCTGGATGCTCCGCGAAACGGGCAAACGCGACATTTCCACGCTGTTGCGTTTTCTCGACCTCCACGCAGCCACAATGCCCCGCACAACGCTGCGCTATGCCGTCGAACGGCTTGCTCCAGAGCAGAAGAAACACTATATGGAGATGAAAAAGCACACATCCAACAGTTTATAAAGATTAAATTACAGAAAAAATTCCGTGATTTTGTCGCTATTAGCGAAAAAATATATACTTTTGCACAGAATTTTAAAAAGGCAGAAAGAAGATTGTATAAATGACAGGTTTGTCAGTGCCTCTTGAATTGGCACTCTTTTTGCAATAAGAAATTTAGAGACAATTTTTTAACCCAAAATATTAACAAAAATGATTAAAGTAGGTATTAACGGATTTGGCCGTATCGGACGTTTCGTTTTCCGTGCAGCTCAAAACAGAAATGACATTCAAATCGTAGGTATCAACGACCTTTGCCCGGTTGACTATTTGGCATACATGCTCAAATATGATACAATGCACGGTCAATTCAACGGCACTATCGAGGCTGACGTTGAGAACAGCAAACTTATCGTCAACGGTAAGGAAATCCGCGTAACTGCAGAGCGCAACCCAGCTGACTTGAAGTGGAACGAGGTTGGTGCAGAATACGTAGTAGAATCTACTGGTCTTTTCTTGACAAAGGAAAAAGCTCAGGCTCACATCGAGGCTGGCGCTAAATACGTTGTTATGTCAGCTCCTTCAAAGGACGACACCCCAATGTTTGTTTGCGGCGTAAACTTCGACAAATACGAAAAGGGAACACAATTCGTTTCTAACGCTTCTTGTACAACAAACTGCTTGGCTCCTATCGCTAAGGTTTTGAACGACAAGTTCGGCATCGTTAACGGTTTGATGACTACAGTTCACTCAACTACTGCTACTCAGAAGACAGTAGACGGTCCTTCTTTGAAAGACTGGCGTGGTGGCCGTGCCGCTTCTGGCAACATCATCCCTTCAACTACTGGTGCTGCTAAGGCTGTAGGTA
>OCHH01000681.1_pt1 | contig 15504 bp, 11 predicted proteins | sample 1538781 | NCBI WGS metagenome assembly OCHH01 (sample SAMN04571726, study PRJEB22368) | human gut metagenome | biome: human gut; material: stool | host: Homo sapiens | place: Luxembourg | collected 2012-12-05
CATAAGATAGGCGGCGCCTCGGATGTGCAAAATCAAACAAGTTTGTTTTGCTCTTCTCTCGGCTTGCACTATCTTTGCAAGCAGAAACGGAAAATCAGATGAACAACAGCAAGTCTCTATATTACATATTTATTATTATAGCCGCTGCGGTGATGTACTCGTGCGCCAACATCGGCAATCCGAGCGGAGGCCCTATCGACAAGACTCCGCCAATCTTTATGCGCAGCAATCCCACGCCTAACGCCGTAAACGTGAAGGACCGCAAAATCGAGATTTTCTTCGATGAGATTGTCACTCTCAAAGACCCGTCGACAAAAATCATCGTGTCGCCGGCGCAAACGGAGATGCCGCGCATGTCGGCTCTCGGACGCAAGGTGACGGTGGAGCTGGTCGACTCCTTGCTGCCAAACACCACTTATACCATCGACTTCTCAAATTCAATCCAAGACAACAACGAGGGAAACGCCATCGACAACTTCGCATTCGCCTTCTCTACAGGAAGCGTCATCGACTCGATGCGCGTGTCGGGCTACGTGCTCGACTCCCGCACTCTGGAGCCAATGCAGAGCGTCGTGGTTGGGCTGCAAAGCAATCTTGCCGACTCCGCCTTTCACAAGGAGAAACTGCAACGCGTGGCGCTGACCAACGACCGCGGACAGTTCACCATACGCAACGTGTCACCGGGAAGCTACCACATCTTCGCTCTTAAGGACCTCGACCGCGACTACAAGTTCGGCAACCCGACAGAAGACATTGCTTTCCTCGACTCAATAATCGTGCCGAGCATCGGCTCGCGCGAGGCAGCCGACACCGTCTATAACGACCTTAACGAGATTGACACCATCATGCGCGCCACGCGCCCGGCATATTTTCCCAACGACATACTGCTGTCAATGTTCAACGAAGACCGCAAGTCGCAATATCTTGCCAACAACCTGCGCGTCGACTCGACACGCATATCGCTGACCTTCGCCGCCGCAAGCGACACGCTGCCGTCGCTGAGCATAGTGGGACGCAACGACGTGCCCGACCAGTGGTACACTCTCGAACGCTCGCAGACCAACGACACGCTGACCTACTGGATACGTCCGCCGCATCTTGTGTCGGCCGACACGCTGATGGTGGCAACCACATATCTGCGCACCGACACTGCCAGCAATCTGTCGTGGGGCACCGACACGCTGAAATTCACATTCCAGCGTCAAAAAGCCAAGAAAAAGAAGAAAAACGAGGAAACCGACTCTTTGGAGCAGATGCGGTTTATGGAGCTGCACCCGCTGGCAAACGGCACCCAGGAGGTATACGCGCCGCTGCTGCTGCAGACCGGCACGCCGATAGAGCGCTACAGCCGCGAGGCATTCCACCTACAACGCAAACTGCAAAACGACACGATATTCTACCCTGCGGAGATAAAAAGCATCGCCCTGCGCGACTCCACACTGAACCGGCGCGACCTTATGCTGAAGGTGGACTGGGAACCGGGAGCTGCCTACACGCTCGCGGTCGACTCGCTTGCGATGACCGACATCTACGGACTCCAGACGAAGCCACTGAAGGTTGACTTCAACGTGCGCAAAATGGAGGAATACGGCAACATTGTGTTCAATATCACCGCCGTGCGCGACTCTGCAATCGTGGAACTTCTCGACGGAACGGAGAAAATCGTGCTGAGGGCTCCGGTGAAAAACCACCGTGCCGAGCTGCTCAACCTGCTCCCCGGAAAATACTACGCCCGCTTGTTTATCGACCGAAACGGAAACGGAAAATACGACACCGGAAACTACGACATGCATCTGCAACCGGAGGAAACGGTCTACTACCCAGGAGCCATCAACTTGAAGAAAAACTGGGACGTGGAACAGACGTGGGACATCTACGCCACCCCTATCGACAAGCAGAAGCCTGAAGCAATAAAGAAGAACAAACCGGAACGAAAGAAATGGGAAAAAGTGAACACCGAAAAGACCGAGACCGACGAGGATGAAGAAAACGGATTCAGCGATTTCTCCAATCCAAACGACCCTAACCTGCGGAATTCCAATAATTTCGGCGACTACCTCAGGTAAGACAGCAAAATTTATTTTCATTTTTTCGCCCAAAAATTTGCACATTCCACAAAGGCGCATTACCTTTGCACTCGCAAAAGCCAACAACGCTTATGCCCAGATGGCGGAATTGGTAGACGCGCTGGTCTCAAACACCAGTGGAGTAAAATCCATCCCGGTTCGATCCCGGGTCTGGGTACACAGAAACGCTTGTAAGTCGACTTACAAGCGTTTTTCTTTTGTTGGGTAGCAAAAGGGTAGCAAAAAAATTAAAATCGAGATCAAGTCTGGGATTATACACAAGAAGACCGGTTTGCTAATCGACGCAAAAACCACCGTTCAGCCCAATGTTTTTTTCAAAAACACATCATTTTAAAGGAAATAGTTTGTTAGTCAGCAAACGTTTATTATCTTTGTGGGAATTTTTGAAGATAAAGAATTAAATATGAATCCGATTAAAAAGACCATCACGCTTGCCGACGGCCGCGAGATTACTCTCGAAACAGGCAAACTGGCAAAACAGGCTGATGGCGCAGTAGAGTTGCGAATGGGGAACACCATGCTCCTTGCAACTGTAGTGTCAGCGAAAGAAGCCGGAGAGGGTGTTGATTTTATGCCTCTCCAAGTTGAGTACAAAGAGAAATTCTCGGCAGCAGGCCGCTACCCTGGAGGTTTCCAGAAACGCGAGGGACGCTCGTCAGACTACGAAATTCTGACTTCCCGCCTCGTAGACCGCGTGCTTCGTCCGCTGTTCCCTGAAAACTATCATGCAGACACATTCGTCAACATCATAATGTTCTCGTCAGACGGCGTAGACATGCCAGATGCATTGGCAGGATTGGCAGCATCAGCTGCAATCGCTGTCAGCGACGTGCCTTTCCACGGACCAATCTCCGAAGTGCGCGTAGCCCGCGTCGACGGAGAATTCGTAATCAACCCTACCTTCGAGCAGGTTGAGCGTGCCGACATCGAGCTGATGGTTGGCGCAACCTACGACAACATCATGATGGTGGAAGGCGAGATGAACGAAGTTTCAGAACTCGAACTTCTTGAGGCACTCAAAGCCGCTCACGAAGCAATCAAGGCTCAATGCCTCGTACAGATGGAGCTCGCCAAGGAAGTAGGCGCCGTGAAACGCGAATACTGCCATGAGGTCAACGACGAAGACCTCCGCAAAGACGTACACGACAAATGCTACGAAAAAGCATACGCCGTAGCTAAGGCCGGCAGCGCCGACAAGCAATGGCGCAACGAGTCGTTCAAGAAAATCGAGGAAGACTATCTTGAGACAATACCTGAAGAAGAACGCGACGAGAAAGCACCGCTCGTGGCCCGCTACTACCACGATGTGGAGAAAGAAGCCGTGCGCCGCTGCATCCTCGACGAAGGCATCCGTCTCGACGGCCGTAAGACCGACGAAATCCGTCCTATCTGGTGCGAGGTTGACTACGTCCCAGGCCCTCACGGATCTGCAGTGTTCACCCGTGGAGAGACTCAGGCTCTCGCCACTTGTACCCTCGGCACAAAACTCGACGAGAAGATTCTCGACGACGTGCTCAACCAGGGCAAAGAGCGCTTCCTGCTGCACTACAACTTCCCTCCATTCTCAACAGGAGAAGCAAAGGCACAACGTGGCGTAGGACGTCGTGAAATCGGTCACGGCAACCTTGCCCACCGTGCACTCAAACGCATGTTCCCTGACAATTTCCCATACACTTGCCGCATCGTTTCCGACATCCTTGAGTCAAACGGCTCATCGTCGATGGCAACAGTATGCGCCGGCACATTGTCGCTGCTCGACGCCGGTGTGAAGATGAAAAAGCCGGTTGCGGGTATTGCAATGGGTCTTATCACAGACTACGACAGTCCTAAATATGCCATTCTTTCCGACATTCTCGGCGACGAGGACCACCTCGGCGACATGGACTTCAAGGTGACCGGAACAACTGACGGTATCACTGCAACACAGATGGACATCAAGTGCGACGGACTTTCCTACGAAATCCTTGAGAAAGCCCTCAACCAAGCTCGCGAAGGCCGTCTGCACATCCTCGGAATCATCAACGAAACAATCCCTGCGCCACGCGAAGACTACAAGCCTCACGTGCCACGCATCGAGGCATTGGTTATTCCGAAGGAATTCATCGGAGCTGTCATCGGCCCGGGCGGAAAAATCATCCAAGGCATCCAGGAACAGTCGGGTGCAATCGTCACTATCGAGGAAGAAGGCGACCATGGCAACATCGAGGTTGCCGCTCCAAACAAGGACGCAATCGACAAAGCTATGGCTCTTATCAAGGGCATCGTAGCGCAGCCTGAAGAAGGTGAGACCTACACAGGTAAAGTGGTTTCAATCATGGACTTCGGTGCATTCGTTCAATTCATGCCTAACCGCGACGGTCTGCTCCACATCTCTGAAATCGCATGGGAGCGTTTCGAAAAGATGGAAGACACCGGTTTGCACGAGGGCGACGAGGTGACAGTGAAACTCATCGAAATCGACAAGAAAACAGGCAAGTTCCGCTTGTCAATGCGCGCTCTGCTTCCGAAGCCGGAAGGCTACGTAGAGCCTGAGCGTCCGGCTCGCCCACCACGTCGCGACGGCGACCGCCGTGGAGGCGGACATCGTGATGACCGCCGTGGCGGAAACCGCGGTGGAAACCGTGGCGGAAACCGCAACTAAACAACGAAGTTTTATTAGCGTTTCATAAAAAGGAAGCGTGCTGTCTTCGAGATGGAGACAGCACGCTTTTAGAATGTTTATTTTCCTCTGTTACCCTGAGGTTTGCAGATCTAAGACAATAGACCCTGGCCGAGTTTCGCGACGCAAAGGTAGCCATTAATTCGCATACAACGTAACGCGTATACAGATTTATTTATGTTTTATTAATATTAGTTTACACTTCCCCGTCTAAAAATCCCTTTTCAAAAAAACGCGTCATCCCAACCTGTGCAGCGGACACATCAGCATCGAGCCGTCGGAATCACGCAGATGCATCGCTCCGCCACGGCAATAGCGGAAAAATTTGCACTCGGAGCATTCCTCCCTGCGCATCCATTCGCGGTCGCGGTAAGGATGGTAACGATGCTCCCACACGTCCATAAAATCGTCCTCATAGATGTTTCCCTGATGGTAATCGCTGCGGATGCTCGCACAAGCTGAAACAGAGCCGTCGGCAAGCACCGATCCTGTAGTTATTCCTGCCTGGCAGCCAAAGAAGTAGTCACGGATATCGCCCTCATAATCGCCCATGAATCCCTCACAGCCGTAATTGGTGTGGATTGCACCTTCCTTGCGGGTCTGTTTTATGAAATCGAGGATGCCGCGATATTCGGCGGGCATCAGGCGCATCATCGGGTCGGCTGCGGCACGTCCCACAGGAAACACTGCCACCACACGCCATTGCTTCACTCCTTTTTTTACAAGAAACTGCTTTATGTCGTCAAGGTTGCCATAGTTGCGTCGGTTCACGCATGTCAACACATCGAACTTCACCTCCGGATGCGCCACAAGCATATCAATGGCGCGGTCCACCATTCGGAAACTGTCGGGATTGCCGCGCATCCAATTGTGGTCGTCGCCGATTCCGTCCAGGCTGACGGTCATTGAGTGGATGCCGGCATCGAGCAACGACTGAAACTTCAACGGCGTAAGCGCCAACGCATTGGTGACCATTCCCCACGGAAAGCCCCTTTCGTAAATTGCTCCGCTATGTCATGGCGCATCAACGGCTCGCCGCCGGTGACAACGACAAACACCCGATTGGGATCGGTGCGGAGGGCAACACTGTCGAGCACACGCGTAAAGTCGGCAAGCGGCATGTCTGCCACGCCCACCTCTGCTCTGCAGTCGCTGCCGCAATGACGGCAATGCAGATTGCAACGCTGCGTGCACTCCCAAAAAAGTTGTCTTAGAGGATGCTCTTTAACGGCAATGTCCATCCGCTTGCGCCATAGTTCAAGAGCCACGCGGCGGCGCAACGACAATGAGTTGGGATGCTTCATCGGCGCTTCAATTTTTTATCGGGCACGGTCACCTCAAAGCTGCCACTATCCCATGCGCCGTCGCCCTTATGCAACTGCTTCACGGTCATGTCCACGCTACGCACGGTGTCGTTGGCAAAAATGCCGTTTTTCGTATCCTCAAACGTAAGTATGCGCATATTGTCCCTCACCTGCCACTCAATCGACGTGGCTGATTTCCTGTTGGTGACGAAGTGTCCGTCGACATCCGTCGACACCGAGTCTTCATGAAACACCCTGTCGCCCTCTACAATGCCCGACACCACTTTTATGCCCTCTACAGGTTTCCCGTCGGCATCTGTTACACGCCCCTTGAATTGATAGTCGCTCGTCGGCGAGCCATACAGGTCAGGGCTATCGCCGGGATTACCGCATCCTGCAAAACCGAGCACCGGCAACAACGTCGCCGACAACCATTTCCAACCGCTTTTTGAATTAAATATCATCGTTTCTTTTGTTTTTTACGTATTGTAAACGCCACCTGACAGTCTTCACTGCACCGAAACAGCCAAAAAAATCAAGAATCGCAACAAATGATGACCGACAAAGCTCCCAAAATCTGCATATTACCTACTTTTTGCGATTGAAATCGCCCGCATCACAAACTAATTTTGCACCGTACACAATTGAAGTTAAACGTATGCACAAACTAATACGGCTCAACATATTGGCTGCATTGGCACTATTGGCCGCCGGATGGCTGCCCGCCCAATCGCAGAAACCTGGGCAAAAAAGCGGAGAGGAGGCGCGCATCGATTCCATCGTCATGGCTGCAGAGCTGCACGAAGTGGTGGTTACTGCCAAGGAGTCGCAAGGTGCTGTCACGGCCTCGCGCATAGACCGCTCGGCAATGGAATTTCTGCAGCCCACCAGCCTCAGCGACCTTATGCAACTGCTGCCCGGAGGACAGCAGAAAGACCCCGACCTGTCGACAGCCAACACAATAGGGCTGCGCGAAACCGGCACAATGGACGCGCAAGGCAACTCTTCGGTCAACAACAACTATGCAATCTCCTCCCTCGGAACGCTGTTTGTGGTCGACGGCAACCCCCTGTCGACCGATGCCAATATGCAATACACACCTTTGTCGTCAACACAATCAGCCACCACGACATCGTCGACCGAAAACAACCTCAACACCACCAACCGTGGTGTTGACATGCGTTCCATCTCGACCGACGATGTGGAAAGTGTGGAAGTGGTGCGCGGCATCCCGTCGGTGGAATATGGAAACCTCACAAGCGGAATGGTGAAAATCAACAAGATACGCCGCTCCACGCCATTCACCGCACGTTTCAAGGCCGACGGCTACAGCAAACTATTGTCGTTGGGAAAAGGACTCAAGCTGAGCCACACCGCACTCCTCAACATTGACGCAGGCATGCTCGACGCAAAGCCCGACCCGACAAACAACCTGCAGAAATACCGACGCGGCAACGGCTCGCTGCGACTTACGCTCAACACCGACGCACTGCGCTACTCCTCCGCCGTCGACTATACCGGCTCGTTTGACAACAGCAAGTCCGACCCCGACATAAACTACGGACGCATTGACGAATACAAGTCGACATACAACAAAATAGCCATAACCAACAACATCTCCTGGCGTCCAGCAGCGAAAGGATTGTTTAAAAGCATCGACATCAACACGCTGATAACGCAGCAGTTCGACCGCCTCACACAGCGCCGGCTCGTGGCGCCGCAACGCTACGGCATTGTGCCCACGACCAGCGAGGAAGGCGTGCACGACGCCGCCTTGATATTCTCCGAATATGAGGCTTCGTTTCTCAGCGACGGAAAGCCTTTCACCGCCTACGCAAAAGCGAAAGCCAACTTTGCGCTGACAACGGGCGCGCTGACCAGTAACCTGCTCGCCGGTACCGACTGGAACTATGCCAAGAATTTCGGACGCGGTCAGGTCTACGACCTAAGCCGTCCGCTGTCTGTGTCAGGATGGGGCTCGCGTCCACGCAAGTTCAGCGACATCCCTGCCCTGTCGCAGGTGTCGGCGTTCATCGAGTACAACGGCAAGGCAGAACTTGCATCCCACAGGATCGAACTGCAGGCCGGTCTGCGCACAAACAGCCTTACCGGACTCGACAGCCGGTATGCGATGAAGGGCCACATCTACCTCGACCCGCGCGCCAACCTGAAGTGGTCGCTGCCCGCATGGGAATGGGCTGGACACCGCATTGCACTGAGTTTTGCCGGCGGTGTGGGCAAGACGTCGAAAATGCCCACTCTCAACTATCTCTATCCCGACAAGTACTACAACATCACCGAACTGGGTTACTACGACCCAAACCATCCACAGGACTACAGCAGGTTTGTGGTACGCAGCTACATTCAGGACCCGACAAACTACAACATACGCCCTGCCTCAAACATTAAGAAAGAGCTGCGCATGGACTTTTCGTTTGGCGACAACACAATCTCTGTCGACTATTTCCGCGAGAATATGTCGTCGGGATTCAGGTATATGGCTGTATACGGAGTCTACGACTACAACGATTATGACGAGACTGCCATCGACAGCCGTTCGCTGACAGGGAAACCGTCGCTCGAAGGGCTGCCATACACCCCCAAGCGCAAACTTGACGGATACACACGCGCCGACAACGGCACGAGGATAGACAAAGAGGGAATTGAGTTCCAATTCACGTCGGCACGCATCCGCCCGCTGCGCACACGCGTAAACATCAACGGTGCGTGGTTCAAGACGCGCTACAGCAACAGTCTGCCGATGTTTGTGTCGGTTGCCGACGTGGTCGACGGTTCAGCCGTCAGCGACCGATACGTTGGACTGTACGACTGGAACGACGGCGACTGGAACGAGACGCTGTCGACCAACCTGATGTTTGACACTCAAATTCCTGAATGGGGACTGATTTTCGCCACATCAGTGCAATGTTCTTGGTTTGTCAAGACACAGGACATGCCGAAAAACGGACGTCCTACAGCATATCTCGACGCCGCCGACGGCGCTCTGCACGAATACACCGATGCCTCGGCGGCCGACCCCGTGCTGAGCCGACTCATAAAGACATACAACGACGATGCTTTCCGACAGTTCACCGTGCCGTTTGCCATGAGCGTCAACCTGAAAGCGACAAAAACCATAGGCAAATTCCTGCGTCTGTCAATGTTTGCAAACAAAATAATCGACTACACCCCCGACTACTACTCCAACGGCTATAAAATCCGCCGCAACGTGAGTCCGTATTTCGGAGTGGAGGCCAACTTAACTTTTTAGCACTATGCGACGATTTCTCTACATATTAATCTCAATAACGGCTGCGCTGCTGCAGGCCTGCGCCGACGATGCCAGTGTGCCGCGCGTCAATGCTACGGTGGAAATAGTGCTGCAGACCAACGTTGCCGGCCTGACAATCGACAACGAGCAGCTCTCGTTCCGCAACCTGACCACCGGCGAGACAACAACATTCAACACCACAGGTGCAATCTCGCTGCCAGTGGGCTTCTACGAATGCTCATATCAAGCCGATGTGACCTACACCAACGGCTCTGGTGACGATGCCGCCACCGTAAAGGGCAGACTGTCGGGCAATGCCGAGGCGGTGCGCGCCACTGCCGACGGCGTCAGGCTGTCGCTTCCAGTGTATCTTGTCGCCGACAACGATGATTTCATCTTCGAGGAAATCTTCTTCACAGGCACTCGGCGCACATCCGGCTCAAGCTACATCGGCGACACTTATTTCAAAATCTACAACAACACCGACCATGTGCTGTATGCCGACGGACTGGCGTTTGTGGAATCGAAGTTCCGCTCCACCCAGTCGTACAAGTTCTCGCCCGACCTCAAGAATCAGGCGATGACGGTGCACGCCGTCTATGTGATTCCGGGCAGCGGCACCGACCATCCCGTGCTGCCAGGGCAGTCGCTCACCATCTGCGACACAGCTATCGACCATCGCGTGTCGAACGAAAACTCATTCAACCTGTCAGACGCCGACTTCGAATGGTATGACGAATCAACCGTGCCGAGCCAAACAGACATCGACAATCCCGAGGTGCCAAATATGGACAAATGGTATTGCGACACGAAGAGCATTTTCATTCTCCACAACCAGGGATTCACGTCGTTTGCTCTTGCACGCATCCCTGTCAGCAAACAGGAGTTTCTGACCGACTATTACTACACCTACAATTATACGCTGTACCTCCCGTCGGGCACTTTCCCCATGAGCGGCGACGGATTCAAGATTCCGAATCAATGGATTGTTGACGGCGTGAACTGCAGCGTGGAGTCAGACCGCAAATGGAACGTGCTGCCGGCGGCAATCGACGCCGGTTGGACTTGGTGCGGACGGATGAGCTCCGACAGCGACCGATTCTTCAAAAGCGTGCGCCGGAAAATGCTGTATCTGACAGCCGACGGGCGCAGAGTGCTGAAAGACTCCAACAATTCTTCGCTCGACTTCAACCCCGCCTGCACGCCTTCAATAATCGAGGTGCAGCAGTCGGCAGTAAATGCCAGCGGTGAGAAGGCTTCGACAATAACCTACGACGGTGTGCAGATAATAAAATGACATTGCGAATGAAACGACTTATATACATATCAATCATTCTGGCTTCGGCATCAGTCGCGGCGCAACAGAAAACCGACGTGCTGACGCGACGCCTCTGCCATTCAAGTCTTGAAACCAACGTGGCGACTTGGCGTTACGGTAATCCGGCGCTGATGAAAGACCGGTTTGCTTCTTCTCTAACTACGATTGATGCTTTTTGGAGATACGACAGTCAGCAGGAGGCGAGACTGATTGAGGAGGGCGACGGATCGAACCGCGCGGGAATAGAGGCGAAAGCTTATGTGAAGAAAGGAAGCAACGACATCTGGGGCGAGGCTGGATACGATTTCGGTCAGCGGCGCAACGTGATGTTGAACGAGTCGTCTGACTATCAGACGGTATATCCTTATGTCACTGCCGACCTTGTCGGCGGCGACCTCCACGAGGAGAACTACCGATTCAGCGGTGGCTTTGCGCACACATTGAAAGGCGGCGTGACGCTCGGTGCCTTTGCCGGCTACAACGCTCTTCTTGCCTACCGCACCGTCGACCCCCGTCCGCGAAACCTGACAAGCGACCTCGATTTCGCCGCCGGAATGCGGTGGCGGTGGCTCGGAGTGGCGCTGAAAGCGGGAAAATACAAACAGACAAACGTGGTGAAATTCTACAACGAGACGTTTCAGCCTACGGTCTACCATGCCACTGGCCTCGGAACCGACTATTTCCGTTTCCGCGGCTCGAACACCAACACATACTACAACGGCAGAAATTTCGGCATCCAAGCCGACGCGGCTTCGGCTTTAGGAAAAATCACCGATGCCGGCATACACGTGGCTTATGATTATTTCGGATTCGACAAAATCATATCGTCGCTCAACGAACTCCCGATGGCGTCGGTCGACGAGCACCGCTTCAATGCCGCCGCCCACATCCTGACACGTTTTGCCGCGACAAATACGTTTGCTGTGGAGGCTGAAATCACCCGCACACAACGCGACGGAAATGAGAATATCTTTGGCGAGGCAGAAAACAACATATATCCGGAAATCGCTTCGCTAACGATGTTCCGCAGGTCGACCACCGAGGGCTCGTTGTGCCTTGCCTACGAGCATACTCTCGACAATGTGCGCATACAAGCACGTGCCACTGGAGGATATGCCTCCGACAGATGGCGGTATACCGAGCCGGAACGCCTGATGGAAGGCAATGCCGCCATCGCCGGCGCCGATGCGGCGGTGGCTTGGCACGCCAATCGGTGTGTGCTGTCTGCCGAAGCCGGAGCATCCGCACGCATCCGCACGTCTTCAAAACTGACAATGCCGGAAACCGAAACGTCGGCGCTCAACACATCTGCCAAACGGCAATACCTACTGATGGCAAACAACGACTGCACATACCACGCCGCCGCACAAGCCGACTTCGCGGCAAACCATCGCTTCGGCATCTTCTGTCGCCTGACATGGTCCGGATTCCGATATGCCGGCTCGGTCAACGCCTCAAATTACGCGGCGACCATTGGACTCGTTTTCTAACATTAAAAAATTATTTATATGAACAAAAACTTACTTTTTTCAATGATTCTCGCAGCCTCGGCTATGCCTGCAGGCGCACAGGGAGTCGCTGCAACTGCAAACTGGGTGACTCCAATCAACGCAAACAACGGAATCAGCACGCCTGAAGCCGTGGCGGCAAGTGACAACAACACTTTCCTCGTGTCGAAATTCGTGTCGAAAGGCAACGACAACTCGCTGAATTTCGTCAACTTCGGCAGCCAGGAGAAGGTGGCGTTCGGCGCGCCCAACAAAGCTACTTCGGGCAACGACAACCTACTTCTCACCAAAGTGAACGCCGACGGAACAGCCGCTTGGCACGTTTATTCAAAACAGGGTCGCGTGGCAAACGCTTCTGCCGCCACCACTTCTGACGGCGGTGTGGTCGTGGCTGCCGTGACAAGTTTCACTGCATTCAACGCAAAAGAAGCCACCGACATTCCTGCCAACTCAATTCTTGACATCGTTGACGCCGACAACCACACAACGACCATAGAAAAGGCTTTTGCCGGAAGCGCGGTCTACGACATTGTCGTGCTTAAAATTTCTGCCGACGGCCACCTCGACTGGTTCAAGCATTTCGCTGCCGACGACGCAAGCTCTTTGACTGCGAAAATCGCTGTCGACAACACCGACAACATCTACATCGGCGGACAGCATGCAAAAACGCTCTCTTTTGGAGAAAACACCGTGGCTGCACGCTCTGCCAAGTCGCTCTATCTCGTAAAACTTGACAATGCCGGAAACTTCGTGAAGAGTTTCGACATCTCAGGCACCGACGCTGAGGACTATATCGACGCTGTGACTTTTGCCGACGGTAAAATCTTTGTTGCCGGACGCGTGAAAGCGAAAGCGGAAGGCAACACTATCGCTTTTGCCGACATCACGCTTGCCCCGACCACATTCGACGATGTGTTTGCCGCCGCGTTCTCAACCGACCTTGTCCCTGTCTGGGCAAGCATCGCAAACTCTGTAGCCGCTTCCGACGGTAAGCACACTTCGCAAGTAAAAGGTATCGACGTGAGCGAGGGTTTTGTATTGGTTTCCGGACTTGTGAAAGGCGGATACAAGGCTGCCGGTGCGACAGATGCTGTCACAATGTCGTCGGGCACAAAGCTTGAGGGTATGGTGATTGGCTTCAGCATTGCCGACGGTGCGCTGTCAAAAGGTGTGTGCGTAAGCGAGGGCATCTCTGGCCTCTACAGCGCAACCATCAAAGGCAACAAAATCTATGCTTTCGGATACAACATCGCCAACGCCGACGAGCAGGGCTCTTCGTTGTTTGAATTCGACGGTGAGAATGCCAACGAAAACGTAATCGCAACAACCAACGAGCCTGCAAGCGCGGGATATCCGACCACTTTCTACGCCAAGTTTGTCAACAGCTCTCTACTCGCCGGTGTACGCGCCAAAGGAAAGGGCATCAACGTGCTCGGAAACGTGTATGACTACACAAACCAGAAGGATTTCACCGCAACGGTGATGTCAATCAACCTCAAAGACGTTTTTGGTGGCATTTCTACAACCGAAACTGCCGATGATGCCCGCATTTGGGCTGTCAGCGGAGCCGTAAAGGTGAGCGTTGCCTCTCCAACCACTGTTGCCGTCTACAACGTTGCCGGACAAATCGTGGCGAAACGAATTGTGACTGACGAAATGACTATCGCACTCCCTGCAGGTTTCTATATCGCCAATGGGAAAAAGGTTGTTGTGAAATGAGAATATACTAAAATGTTTAACATTTAGTCTATATCATCGTTTTTTAGCACAGACTTTATTTTTGCACCATTATCAGTTATTAATCAGCGAACTAAGACATCTATACAGATGTGTAAATTTGTAAATTAAATCTAAAAGCACTTTTTTACAACTGAATACTAAATAAAAGTATTATCTTTGTCCCAGAAAATACATCGAAAATATATTTGTTTGGGAAGCTATGGAAGCATAGCTTATACGCAGCCGGGTCTCTGGGAAGAAATCCGGTTGTGTTATTTTTATGCCAGCACTTACGACAAGGCATAAAAAAATGGCCGTTGTTTCACAACAGTGGCCATCTATAAATCTACAATCTATAAAAACATATATATTTTGAAAAAAGCGGTTTTTCTTCAGGTAATAAATTCTTATTTCCACGGCACCTGATCCAAAGAATCAAGATTGGGAGAACTGAAAAGTCGCCTTGACTTTTCCTTTCACACCTTAAATATAACACTTGATTTTGATACGCGCAAGACTTTTTAAATAAAAAGATGTAAACTTTTTATTTCATTTTCTATAATAGTGTTTAAAAACATATTTTTCTCCATTTTTTATTGTATTTTTGAGTAATGAAGAAAATTGGCATACTTTCCGACACCCACGGATATTGGGACGACCGCTACGCTACGCATTTCGCAGGATGCGACGAAATTTGGCATGCCGGCGACATAGGAACCGACGAGGTGCTCGAGCGTCTGAACGCCATCGCTCCGGTGAGGGCTGTGGCTGGAAACATCGACGGGCAACCGATGCGACGCACTCTCGGCACTTGGCGCGACTGGGAAACCGACGGAGTGCGCGTGGCGATGACCCACATCGGCGGATATCCCGGAAAATACGCACCTGGGGTGAAATTCAAACTCGAGGTGAAGCGTCCGCAAATCTTCGTTGACGGACACAGCCATATTCTGAAAGTGATCTACGACCGCCAACTCGGGCTGCTGCACATCAACCCTGGAGCTGCGGGAGTCTACGGCTGGCAGGCGGTGCGCACACTGATTCGCCTGTATGTGGACTGCGGAACGATAAAGGATCTCGAAGTGATTGAACTTGCCAAACCGACAAAATTAAAATAGACTGTTATGAAGAAATTTGTAATCATTGCCGCCATAGCATTGGCGGGCGCGGGAATAATCGCCGCGCAACAGAAATGCGGAAAACAGAAATCTTGCTGCAAGCAGAAAACCGAATTGTGCTGCCAACGCTCACAAAAAACTTGCTGCAAAGCGAGAGAGCTGACCGACACTGCCTGCAAAAAAACATGTGTGCAGGCCGACACCGCCTGCCGCAAGACGCGCATGCAAGCCGACACTACATGCCGCAACGTGAGAAAGCACTGCTGCAAACAGAAGAAATAACAACCTGATGGCAGAGAGGATTACCATACTCGGCACGGGAAGCGCCTTCGTAACGCGATGCTACAACACGTGCTTCATCATCGACTGCGGTGTGTCGCGGCTGATGGTCGACGCCGGTGGAGGCAACGGCATCCTGGCACAACTTGAAAAGGCGGGCGTGGCGATTGCCGACGTCGGCCACCTGTTTCTGACTCATGCGCACACCGACCACGTCATTGGTGCCGTATGGGTGGCACGC
>OCHH01000689.1_pt1 | contig 15410 bp, 12 predicted proteins | sample 1538781 | NCBI WGS metagenome assembly OCHH01 (sample SAMN04571726, study PRJEB22368) | human gut metagenome | biome: human gut; material: stool | host: Homo sapiens | place: Luxembourg | collected 2012-12-05
ACGCAGCTGCTGGGCTGCTTTCTTGTAGTCTATTTCCAAATTGTCCATATTATAAGAACTGTGTTAAACTATTATTATTATAGCCTGACACAGTTTATTTTACACTCTCTAAAAGTTTCTTGTTTTTCAGTTATAAAAGTCTTGTCAAAAATAGATTTTACTGCTTCCACAAGACTTTTATCTACATACTCAACAACTGTTTTATGTATAAGTTTTAGTATTGCTTCTTTCAAGTTGTCTATTCTTGACATCATTATATACAACTCTTCTGCTGTTTTTTCTTGTTCCGCAACAGATCTTCCTTGCTCTTTACGCATTAGTTTCGATATATACACTTTAATTTCATCCAAAGGCACCATACCTGTTCCATATTTCAGAACAATTTGGATGTGCGACAGGCATTCTGTAATGGCATTTAACAGCTTCTTTGTATTTCCTACATTTTCTTTTTTTCCTTCAAAGATAACTTTTTTAAATGGTAAGCCACGTGAATAACTTTCAGATGACATCTGCGAAGTAATCTCATCATAAATCTTTTGAAAGTCTTGGATAAAATAGAAGGAGGTCAAACTATAAAAATCAGGTTTGACAAATATACTCAATGATTCTTTAGTATCTCCAATTTTTCCAAGTTTGATGTACTCCTGAGCATTCAACATTTTTTTCTGCAATTGCGTAAAAGCTGTTCGCTGCTTCTCTGTTATACCTAAGCAACCATCTTTGATAAGTTTTTGTAATTTTGTTCGTATTTGATTTACGTCTTCTGATGCCAAATCATTTTTCCTGTCGATAATCTGTTCTTTGATTTGGTCTAAAATGCCATCTTTACTACATGCATCATATAAAGTACCTAATCCTAATATATAGCAAAAGAAAGTAAACCAATCGTTCGAATTGTCTCTATTACGCTGAGTGTATTCTGCAAATTTCAGGATGCTGTTTTCAGAAAAGAAAAAATTGGAAACATCATATTCTTGCCTGAAGTACAGGTTCGTGTTGTCGCCCAAGACTATATTTTCGTCGTTGTTCATATAGACCTTTACCGACTTTTCTCCACTTTTGTTTCTTATATATGTTGCAGATGGTATTTGTCTGATTTTCGCCTCTCCAATATTATCTGTAAACATATACTCCAGTGAATCGACAAGTGAACTTTTGCCTATGCCATTGTCACCAAGGAGAATAAGAAAATCTATCAGTTCTTCGCTTTTGTTACGGAAAGTTTTCTCAAACTGTAGACCATAATAGGTATTCAATGGAAGATTGCCAAATTTCCTGAAGTTTTTCAGAAGCAGATGGCAAAAGCGGAAGTCTTGTCCGTGAAACGGATGACGAGAAACTTTGGCGATTGGTATCAACTTTCTTAAGCCATTAAATTGTTCTTTTGCATATTCTCCTTCTGGTAGGTAGTTATACAAATCTCCAATGGTAAGTTTACAATCGTCCAAAGCTTCCTTCAAAATTCTAGCAGGAAGTGTACTCATTCTATAATTGTGAATTTAAATCATTGTCAATAGATTACACAAAACATGCTGTATGGCAGTCTTATCTGTGGTCGCAAGACAATCTATAGATAATTTTGGTCCACAAACTAGCAGCAAATCAGCAATAGTATTGAATCCATCTATATGTTTAGAATAAGACCATAGTGTCTTGAATCCGTCAAACATACTTGCATTATAATAAGTCGAAGGCGGCTCGCCTTTGTATTTAGTCCATAGGTTGAGAATATAGAAGGCGGCATGCATTTTGTCAATAATAGATTTAGAGTTATGATGAATTATTTCTGATGCAACCTTTCTTTTCATCCAAGTACCAACCTCACTGCTGGCAAACAAATTGTCGCTAATTTCTAATTGTGGCTCAGGAACTGAAATATATAAGTCTGCAAACGAATTATTCAGTTCCGTAAAATATGAATAATTGTCTTCCTTCAGATATTTTATGATGTTGTCTTTCCATTCATCAAAGGCTTTTTCCAGTACTTCTTCTGAAACACAAGCATAGTTTTTCAGCTCGCTGATAATTGACTCGTCTATGTTTCTATGTGCATAAGCGACAAAATCAACAATACGCAATATTCTATAATTTTGCTTATCAGATAAAGGCAATCCGTTGGACAGCAAATGAGCATATGAGGACTGTGCCATATCAAATCTACAGTTGTCGGTTTCTGATATGATATGATAATTCTCAAGTTTTTCCAGCAAGTCTGTAATATCTTCGCTTTGAAGGACTTGTATTCTATAGTCGCCATTTTTATATACAACATTCATTTTGCTGGCGAATATACCATTATACTCACTTGCCTTTTTGCTAAATATATTTTCAGCATTAGCCAATAAAGCAAACAAAAGCTTCAACTCATCTGAGGATATGCTTGTACTGTTCACCTTTGACAGATAAAGACTCAGAATGTTGATACATATTCTAAAATGCTGGTCTCGTGTCAAGTCTTCATTTTCTCCAGAACGGAACATGCGTTTCCAATAAGTATCATAAGCGTCATTCACACATACATAATCAGGAACCATAGATCCACGGTCTATACGCAGATCTATATTCTTGTGTATATTTTTGGCGGTACTTTGCTCTGGCAGCAGTCCTGTACACAGCTCACTTAAAGACAACAGACTTTCGCCAAATTCCAGCCTATTATAGGCATTGCGAGGCTCTCGGCGAGACTTAAATTCCACCATCCAATGCAAATCACTGAAAACATTGGAAATAATAGAACCAACTGTTTTTCGGTCAAACATATTGTCTAAAGTCAACTGCATGAGAAAATCTTTTTTATATGCCAATGGAATCAAAGAGCCTATAGTGCTAGACTCTTTGAATGGTGTATAAATATTCTCAAAGCCGTCCGTTGCCATTAACAAATCCTTTATATATTCTGCCTTTTCTATTCCTACAAGCAATTGTAGGTCTTCCGTATTCAAATAGAAATGGGCATCATATCCAAAGACAGCGGCAAACAACCTTTCCATTTTTCCTTTGAAACGCATGAAATGATTGACAGACAAAAGATAATTAGCAAGAATGACAAGACTCTTTTGAATTTGATGCTCAACAGTCTTGTCTTTGCTATCTATAGTTTCCGCAGCATTCAAAATGCACGTCCACACTTCTCCCATCTTGTCAACAAACATATTATTGTTTGTTTCGAGATTCTTAACATTAATGGTGTGTGGAGCCATTGAAGCTATGCAAATAGAATTATCCGTGTGAAATATTCTTAACTTTGAAAAATCCGGTTTTATTATTTCTTGATATTCATCATATATGTAGTCTGTACAATATGTGAATGCAGAGAAAGTCTGCTCATCTTCTCTACGATAGTTTATATTTTTGAAGAAAGTGGGCTTATTGCGGAATATATCTTCATCATCATCAGCCATCATATTTAATACATTCTCTATACTTTCATCAAGTTCTTCTTTGGAATACTTGTTCTTAGGCAAACTCAAATAGAATAATGGATATTCTATATCGTATGGTTTTCCAAGATCAAAAAACTTGGAAATGATAGAGTCAATAAAGAAATTACACTTGTTATTGTCTATGAGATTCCACCCTTCTACAAGAGAATCGACTATCCTTTGCGCACTAAAAGCATCTTGGGTGATAACTAATGGCAATCCTGTCACATCCAATTCCTTATTGTTAATGACTTTTGCCAATACATCCAACACTTTTTCAAATGTTGTACCATGGTAGATAGCTTCGTCTATAACAAGACAGCGTTTGTTGGTTTTATTCCAGTCAACAAACGGAATGGCAATATCAGAGATGACCTTTACTTTTGGATTGTAGAGGTGTGGAAACTTATACTGGCAATAACCAAGCAGTCGTGGGGCTTTACGCGCAATAGCCACTATGACAGCGTCTTGTGCCATCAACTTGCAATACCATGATTCCAATTTGGAATTTAGAATCTCAAAATTGTTTTCCAAAAAGACGTTCAAGTCTTTCTCTGATGTATATGCCATTTTTGTTATTGCGGTTTGCATATATAAACACTTTGTATAAAAAAACGAACAGATTGCGATTTTATTACCTTGTCAACAACTGTTTTATGAAAAATTATAGATGAATAGCAATATCCCTCATCTTGTCAATAGATGTTTTTAATTCCTCAAACGAATGAGGAGCATTCAGATGATTTTCTGGATGATGTATTTTGTTACGAATATACGTCTGTAGCGTGAATGATTTCTGAGAAGTATTTCCGTTCTTCTTTATTTTTTCCCAAATCTTTGTTTTTACACACCCTTTTTCTACAAGCCAATTATCAAATTGGTCTTCTGTGCTATTCTGCCCATCTTCATCAATTGCTATCGTTTGAAGATGTCCAAATAGTTCATCATGATATTCCTCTGAATATTCGCCAAATGCAGAATAATTGATTTCGTTCAATGAAGGAAAGGCTAAACATGATGGGGTTACGCATCGTACATTTTTTGCACCATCAACTTCTTCTACTAATCTCAGATTATCAAAACTCATCATCTTTACAACATGAGAGCTATGTGTTGTCATAATAATCTGGGCATGTGGGTTAGATGCAATCTTCTTAAAAGAGTCTATCAGCATTCGCTGATGATGTATATGTTGGGAAGTCTCAGGCTCTTCGATAGCATAAATGATGTCAGTATGATTAGAATCATGCATCATTCTTTCCGCTTTAGCTCTAAAGAAGTTCAATAGTATCAGTCGTTTTACTCCACTACCTCGTTTGTTAATTTCAATATCATTATCACTTGTAATAGACACATTTTTAAAGACATCTGCCCATTTGAGAGACTCTACTGATGGAATTGAAGGATTCAGTGTTTGTGCTATTTCAGGATTCATCTCTCCAATTTTTGCTAATGTTGCAGAAGTAACGGTCTGTAACTTATTTCTAACTTCATTAGCGACCTCTGTCAGTTTATCCAATATGGCCTCGTCTGAAAATATCTCCTTGACAGCCTCTTTCAAAGGGTCTTGCGCTTCTTTGTCTTTATCGCTATTACTTCGATCAGACTGGAATAAGGAATAAATAGGCATATAAAGGTCTAACTTTTGCCAAATGTCTTTCAGTCCGTCGCCAGTAGTGTCTATTTCACCTTCTGCCAATTGAAGATCATTTGCATAATGGTTCCAAATAGCCTTTCTTAAAAATGCTTTCTTAGTTCTGTCTGGGCAATCCAAGCCATTTGCTTTCTTCTTTAGGTCGGCAATTTTCTGAAGGAGAAGGTCATTGCAGTTTGGATTGGTAGGATGATTTGCCTTGATGTATATTTTGGGTTTTCCTGCTTTATACTTCTTTATGACAGTTAAGCAATTATCGCAATCCAAAAGCATCTCGTCTTGCAATGTTGTTGATACAGTATCGTCTATAATAATGGAATCTGGGAGATTGTCAAAGACAGCAGTAAAAATAGTTTCAGTATCACCTGAAATAATGGCATCCTTGTTTACGTCAGCCAATTCAATAGGGCTAACAGCACTCTTATCGTTGAAAAATATATCCAACGCTTCCAATATGGTAGATTTACCTATATCATTGCGACCGACAAATACAGTCAAGTCACTCATATTTATACGAACTTCATCCCTATAACCTCTGAAGTTCTTCAGTGAAAATGATTTCAGTCTCATATCTTCTCTATTTATCCAATTAAACTTTCAAACATCTCACGGAGATCCGCATTCTTTTTTCGTATTTCTTCACTACAATCCCGTTAAAGAGGACTAACCACTCTTTGAATTAATTGAAATATAGTCTTTTGCAAGAGATTCCAAATGTGCGACGATTTGAATTTACAACTTAGCAGCATCATTTAATTGGCTGCTATGTTCAAAGTCTACGTCACAATATCAAAGAACTATTATCATCCTTTTTTAATAGCTATTTGAATAATATTTAACTGATCCCGAGTTTAACGGGACACTAATGATATAATGTTTTAATAATCATAAATACAGGTTGTCTTATAATGTCAAGTTGTATGACTAAAACACAGTGACCTCACTTAAAAGTTGAGGTTCAAGACTAATCATGTCTTGTTCTCTGTCCAAGTCATAGTAAATGAAAGAGCCTTCGTTTTGGAATAGGGTAGTATCCTTTGAATTCGTCAAATAAAGTGGTAACACTTTAGTAAATACACGCCAAGACGTCTTGCCACTCTTTACAACAGCATCGATATTGTCTATACGCGGCTGGATATTTATCTGAAATGAAACAGTTGCATAAGAAGCCAATTCTGCCACCATTCGCTCCTTGTCACAACCAAATATCATCAGATGAGTATGAACCTGTGCAGAAGGATACTTCTTACGTACTCCTTCTAAAATAAGTGTGTCTATGATATCTGACGGATAACATTCTTCAGGATAATCGCACATCATTTTATCTATTGAAGAGCGTTTGCTTTCATCCATTTTGTAATTGTCAGAAGGTTCTCTTTTATACACAATTTTACCAGTATATAGCCTTCCAAAAAGTTCTACCATGAAAATGATAGACTTTACATACTTGATTTCATTGTTAGGTAGTACTGTTATTGTTTTCATTTCTACTCTATTTTAATAGGTTAATCTCTTCTAAATATATCCCTAGTATATACCTTCTCCTTGACATCGTCCAGACATGCGTCATAGCGGTTAGCGATGATTGCATGGCTTTCCGTCTTGAAGGCATCCAAATCGTTAACGACCTTGCTGCCGAAAAAAGTGCTGCCGTCTTCAAGTGTCGGCTCGTAGATGATAACCTCTGCTCCCTTTGCTTTGATGCGTTTCATGATTCCCTGAATGGCAGACTGGCGGAAGTTATCGGAGTTGGACTTCATCGTGAGGCGATAGACGCCTATCACACAGTTGTGCTCCTTGGCGGTGTCAAAGCTGTTGTCGGCTGCATAGCTATAATAACCGGCTCGCTTCAATACGGCATCTGCTATGTAGTCCTTGCGAGTGCGGTTGCTCTCTACGATGGCCTCTATGAGGTTTTCAGGAACATCGGCATAGTTTGCCAAAAGCTGTTTGGTATCTTTTGGCAAACAATAGCCACCATAGCCGAAGCTTGGGTTATTGTAATGAGTACCAATTCGTGGATCAAGACCTACACCTTCTATGATAGCTTTGGTATCAAGACCTTTGACCTCAGCGTATGTGTCAAGCTCATTGAAATAGCTTACGCGAAGGGCAAGGTATGTGTTAGCGAAGAGTTTCACTGCCTCCGCCTCCTTCATGCCCATGAAAAGAGTGTCAATGTTCTCCTTGATGGCTCCTTCCTGAAGAAGTGCAGCAAATGTTTTGGCTGCCTCTTTCAACATCGCAACATCGGTAACGGCATTGATAGCTTTGTTTTCTTCTGCAAACTCAAGACGCTCGATAATCTTAGGATAGCCTACTATTATGCGGCTTGGATAAAGGTTATCGTACAACGCCTTGCTCTCGCGAAGGAACTCGGGAGAGAACAGAAGATTGAACTTCTTCGCTCCCTTTTGCGCATACTTCAAATAGAGGCTGCGAGTATAACCCACAGGTATGGTACTCTTGATAACCATCACGGCGTCGGGGTTCACATCAAGCACCAGGTCGATAACCTCCTCTACATGTGTAGTATCGAAATAGTTCTTTACGGGGTCGTAGTTGGTTGGTGCTGCAATCACCACGAAGTCGGCATCCTTATAAGCCGCCTTGCCATCAAGAGTAGCAGTAAGGTTGAGTTCCTTCTCTGCCAAATATTTCTCTATATAATCGTCCTGGATAGGGGAAACACGGTTATTGAGTTTCTCTACCTTTTCAGGAATTACATCTACTGCTGTAACATGATGGTGCTGAGACAGCAATGTTGCTATACTCAGACCTACGTAGCCAGTACCGGCCACTGCTATTTTTATATCATTGAAGTTGTTCATTGCTATTTTTGTTTAAAGCTATTCGCTTATTTGTATCTGATGTAGGGGGTGAGATAGTTTATTCTAATCCTAATTTGTGGAAGAAAATTTTATTGCGCATTGTCGCATCATCAATCACTTTCTTAAATGACATGATTTCTACATATGCGTTATAGCTTGATACATATCCAAAATAACCTTCATCATCAGGACTGACTGTCAGATTGGATTGCTCTGCGAACTCTCTGATTTGCGAAACTATATCACAGACAATATATACATAAACTGGCGTAGATTGTCTGTTTACTTTGACAGGTTCGATGCCATCGGGCATTTCATACTTTCCATCAAGTATTTTTCTTGAATATCTGAGAGCTTGCGAGATTGGATTATCTGCATCAGAATAATCCTTCCTTTTAGGTCTCTTGAATTCGATTACGGTTACAGGAGACGTGATGCTGTTTTCTCCATTTCTGAAAAACATCCTCTCGTTATAGAAGACCACTACATCTGGCTCTTTGTGGTCTTTTTTAGAAATCACTTTATCTGACGCAATGTAATGACTAAACACAAGTCTTTCATCCAAGAGCCACAAGTTATGATCTTCATAATCAACCTCTCTATCATCCTTTATCATAGGGAAGAACAAATTATGAAGTTCACTCTCTAAGTGAGCGCTACCAGAATCTGTTCTTTTGCGAAGTTCATTATAGAGGTCTATAACTTTCTTCCTGCTACAAACATAATGGGCTAAGTCATTCTTGCCTTCATCTGTTACTTTTGAAAACAAATCTTTGACCTGCTCCTTTATATTGTCTGTATTTATATCTTCTTGCGAAGCCAGAAGATCATTTATCTCAATACGAGACTTCTGTTCTTTCTCAAATTTAATTTTCTGAAATCTTAGTTCCAAATCTAAATCTGATATTCCTAAGGGGAGGTTTTCCATGTCCAGGTCTTTCAACAAGCTCTTGTTCCAAGGTGCTATACTCGAAACATAATCCAGTACTTTTTGTTTCTTTGCCTGAAATTTTTCTTGAATGTAATCCTTGAAGAATTTCTTCGTTATAAGACTAGCTTCTCTTTCGATTCGTTCAACGGATATGTCGGCAAAAATGTCTTCTTCATTATGGGCTAATGAGAAATCACCTCTTTCTGTATCAACATGGTCATCCAAATATTTTCCAATTACATAGGAACGGATAGCATAATTTCTTTGTTTCCCATTTTCTATATCAATCAAAGTATCTTTAAATTCAGGAACATAATTGTGTATGGGGCTATTTGTAACCTCTCGGCGGTGTGCTGTTAAAATCACTTTATTTGCCAAAGAGGAGAAATAGACTTTATACGATTTTACAGTAAATCGATGCTTTGTATGCTTTTTATCTTGTAATACGAAAGATTCTTCTTGAACAAACTGAATTGTATCATTCTTGCTTACAAAATCATTTAAGACAATAGGATTAGTTCCATCACTCTCTTTCAATGTTATAATAGGCATGCCTTCTGTATTATCCACAAAAAACACCAAAAGGCGTTCCACAAGTTTTCTTGCTATAACATTTAACCCATTGTCGGCATTATAACCTTTCACTGCGGATTTCAAATGAAGTATTGTCTTGCAAGCAACAATCTCTTCATGACACAATTCATTAGTCTCATTCTCGATAATTTCTTCATTGTGACCAAAGTCAAAAGTTCTATGCCAATACTTATTTTCAAAACAATAATAACTGTCAATAGACACTTTTTTAAAATACTTGAGATACATAAATCTTCCAAAACCTTTTCCACCTGATTCGTATTTATGTCCTGATAGATAGGTATCGAAAGAGTCTCGATTTGCGTCAGTAAAGCCAACTCCATTGTCTATGACATCAAAGCCAATGATAGAACCACAAACAGAATCCTCTTTATCATTAAAGCTTTTCTGACCATCTCTGATAGCTATAATATCAATAGAGCCATTAGGACGCTTGCCTATAGAGTCTATAGAATTACATACAGCCTCAATTATTGGGGTCAAATATGTTGTTTGGGCTTTAATGCCTTTCACTATTCCAGAAATATTTAACTTGCTCATAGTATTTGTTTAATTACTGTCCCGTTAAAGTAGACTAATCGCTCTTTGAATTAATTGAAATACAGTCTTTTGAAAGAGATTTCAAATGTGCAACGATTTGATTTCTTAACTAAGCAACATCATATAAATGCCTGCTATATTCAAAGTCTACATCCCTAATATCAAAGAACTTTATCATCCTTTTTAAATGGCTATTTGATTAATATATAACAGATTCCGATTTTAACGGGAGTCTGATGTTGCAACTTTAATAATTATGCTATATTATGTACCACCTTCTTGAAATCTCTCAAAATTTCTTTATTTGTCACGCCTTTATAGAAAGAATCAATCTCATGGTAAAATTTATTGAACTTAATTGCCAATAAAGTAATGTAAATAGGCACTAATGACAAAATAAAATCGGTAACAATAAGCGCTTCTTTCTCTTCAAAAGAAGGAAAATCATCCAAAGCTGTTATAGAAGACATATGAGTTTTATCAGCGGTGTGAACATCTTGACACAAGATAGCATATGTATTATGTATTTTATCATGAAGTTCTATCCTATTTTCGGCAAAAGCCATAGTAACCTTTGCCTTGTCAAAAATCTCGTAAACACTCTTTGTTTTGGGCAATGACGAATCTTCATCCATACAGATTCCTTTAAGGAAATTCTCTATTGAGCTTCTCAATAGCAATTTAGCACCTTTATAACAACCATGAAACAACAAGAAAAATGCTTGACCTATATCAGAACACGATTCCTGTAAAAAATCATATTGAGACTCAGGCATCTTGTTTTCATCTTTTACGTAATGTAGTTTTTCTATCAATATTAGATAGGCAAAATACTTTTTATGACAAGTTGATAATACTTGAATAAACTTTTTGTTTTCTAGAACTTCTGACAAACTATATGTTCTGACAAAATCAAGTAATTTATCAAAATCCTCACTGATTAATCGCGACATTTTAAAAATTATTAAGTTTGACTATCGTCTCATTCCAAGAAAAATTTGGTTCTTGACGATGTTTCTTTACCTCTGCCATCTTACTATCGTTATTCAACAAAATATCCAATGCATCAACTAAACGTTCCAACTTACCTGAGTTTTCGTTAGAAACCATACAAAGTATAGTCCCTATATATTCAATTTTTGATCGCTTAGACTGCAAACTTAACTCTATGCCAAGTTCTTGTTTGGCAAACTCCAAAATATCTTCTTTTTTGGGAAATAGTTCTTTATCTTGGAATATGGAAGGCAAAACACCAACTAGAGATTTTGTGTCCCTTCTCAATTTCCCCGTTTTTACATTATCTTCCTTGATATTTTTCAGTAAGCTATAAATATCCTTTATATATATGTCTTTGTAATTCTCTGTTAACCAAGTTAGCTCTTGCATAAAATTGAGAATTCTCTTTTCTTTATTATTTTGCTTCATAATCATTAATTTTAGTAATCATTTCTTGCACTATACCCACCAAGCTCAATTTAATATCATCACTTGGCTGATCTAAAATAAACTGTTGATTCAGTTGGAACTTAGGCACATTTGTTCTTTTTTCCAAGTATTTTTGATAAAGCAGATCGTTCAATCTCCTATCGTTACGAATAGTTTCCTTGCATTTACGGAATACAGAAGTATTACCTTCTACCATCGTCAAGACTACTCCCATACATTGAATATTCAAATCCAAATCATCCTTCTTCTGCTTTATGATATTTTGCAACAAACCTATACCAGTATATGATAGAGGATCTGGTTTTACAGGAATAATATAATAATCACTTGCCAGCAAAGCACTTATCATCCAAATCGAAGGTGTTGGAGGCGTATCAATAATAACATAATCAAAATTGAAAGTCTTATCTATTTCATCAAGATATTTTTTCAATCGATTCTCCTTGCCAGAACCTGCACTTATCTCTATTTGAAAAAGATTTAGATTGCCTGGCAATATATAAAGATTATCAGATACCTTATAAGGAACGATATCTGAATAAGTAATTTTATCACCTCCAACAACTCCTGTCACCGTACTTATTTTCGCGACATTCCCTTGAAACAAATCTAATATCGTTCTACCTTGATTCTTAAGATATTCAACATATGTGTCACCAGAGAAAAAACATTGAGTTGCATTGAATTGAGGATCAATATCAACAACTAGAACCTTGAAATTATCTCTTGTAGCCAAGCAATGTGCCACATTAGTAGAAAGAGTAGTTTTGCCCACTCCTCCCTTCATATTTATAAAACTAATCTTTCTCATTATTATATTGATTTAGTCCATTTGTGTATAGTTAAAAACATGACATAAATCATTCAATTATATTAATCTATATTTATTGGGGATTTGGGTAACAAATCGTTATTATCTAACCAATAATTAGTTGCCATTATTTGTAATTAATTAAACGAATATATCACTGAAGATATTCTTCATTATCAATATATTGCTTAAAACATTCGACAATATATGAAATATAACGACTTATCGAATTATATAATACTTCCATTTCTTCATGTGACTTACAAGAACCTACAGTAGAAGCACATTCTCTTCCATGAGCAATAGCCATTCTTCCATTAGCCAAATCGGTCAAATAATACTTTACATCCATGTTTTCTTTTTCAAACATTTCAGCTTTTAAGCCCAATGTTTGCCATACTCGATCAAGTTGTTTTTCTTTAATATTACCATTTGATGAGGGAAATAAAGTAGACTCTATTTGTTTTACAAACTTCTCTTTAGTAAAGTCTTTAAATAGTTTATATCTGTTTTCCCATTTTTTATTTGATCCAGCTGTTTCCATTCTCTTACAATCAGAATCGTAGATTAGTCCCCATAAAGATGGTAAAACTTCATATAATTTCAATTCTCGACCATTTAAGATTTCAATTGTTCTTGATACACAATGAGTTATTGTATACTCTAACGCACCATAAAGCAACACATAAACTGTACCTCTTAAAATAGCATCTTTATCAGATGAACTTGAATCATGTATATTATTTTCGCACAAATCAAGAAGGCGTCGAGCTTCCAATAGTCGTTTTGTAGAATCGTTTAATACACTGGCAAACATATATCAACTACAAAATTTTTCTTTTGCATAATTTATCCGCTCGCTTATCATTCGTGCGGAATTAGTGGCTCCTGTAACTAATTTATTGAAATCTTCTTCTGCTACCCATTCATAAAAGTTATCAAGATTCAGATTTTCATGACCACTCCTTATTGCTTCTGCAGCACCTACTGTTATTGCTTCCCAAAAAACGGTAGAGCTAAGCTTTCGTCCATTGGACTTTACAATTCCATATTGTAAATGCTCAAGTTGATCAAAAACCTTATTGAATATAGCTTCATATTCTTTTTCATCAAAATCATTCAATTTACTCTCCATGAAATCATTCAAGAAATCTTTCACATTATGAATAAAGTCTTGTCTTCCATATAAATATGCAAAGAATCGAAGAACCATTTCTTCATATGTACCATCTTCTAATGCGTTCTTTGGCTTTTTTGTAAGCATTCTCAATCTTACATCTTTCGATAACCTACAAATAAAATCATTAAATCTTCCTCTATAAACACAATTTCTTATCTCTTGATCAGACAATGTTAATCCACCAGTATTAAGACGTTCAAATAGGTCAAAACGAACTTGAGCATCGCTTTTGTCACTTAAAGTGACAATTTTCAATGGCTTCAAAAGAAAATCTAACCGTAGTGTTGCAGACAACTGATCAATAGTTTTTCCATTCATAAGAGAGAGCTTATCCAAACCAGTAAGTTTAAGAAAATCCAACTTGTCGATTTTGGTCCTTGCAGGAGAGTTCAAATCTGCCGCAAAACGAATAATTGTACTTATACGCTGCAACCCATCAATAACCTCCCAAGTAGCATTCGTGTTTGTTGCCATATACAAGGAAGGAACAGGAATTCCCAAGAATACAGACTCTACCAACAATGATTGACGCACATCATCCCATCTGAATTTACGTTGATAGTCAGGCGAGATATTTATAATGCCATCACTCACCATAGATATCAGTTCTTTTACCGATATGTCATAAGTTTTAAAATCCACCTTACGCTTTTGCTCACTTAATTGTACAGATATATCTTTCATAGGTTTAATAATGTTAGTTTTCACTTTTATTTCATTATGCATTTTCATCAATTCATAACTCAGAAGTGTTTTTCGAAACTCATATTACGGCATTATCTTCTATACATACACTTTCACGGCTATCCCGTTAAAGTGGAGTAATCACTCTTTGAATTAATTGAAATACAATCTATTAAGTTAAATTTCGGAAAGGGACAAACTTAATTTCGTAACTTTACAGTATTTGTGATCCGTTTTCAACTGAGACCTAATGGTAAAATTTAAATTATAATCTATTTACCACATATTCCTATGCGGATTCGGATATGATACTATAGGACTTCCTTTACGAATAGTTTCAAGTCGTTTAACAAATGCCTCAAATTTCTGGTTCTCATTCTTATCGCTATCATATAGATGCTTGGTTTGAATTATCTTAATATCATTTCGTAGGAACAGCTGATTTAAAGGAACCTGGGCATTTCTAATACTATTTCTTATCTGATAGTCAGATTCCTCATCATATGTAAAAATGGTGATGTGTTTACTCTTGTATTCACCATTCATACCACATTGTTTTATGAAGAAATCCTCAAAGTAAGGAAAGTCCATTCCATTTATTGAATGACCAAAGAATATAATATCGTCAGCTTTGTCCAGATCTTCATACATATTGTTCGATGTATAAAATCGACTATTATCTTTATACATGAATGAATATTGCTCAGGAATTTGATTAGCAGGATTAGTCAATATTCCTAGAATTATACTATCATTTTCTAACGAACCATGCACATGAGTAATTCGTGAAGAGTCAATTCTAATTCTGCATAATTTAGCAATTTTTGCTAAATCCGTATAATTGAATGTATAATAATTGAATCCACCAACACCAGATATTAACTCCAATACTTTAGCTGCATAACAATTGATATTTAGTTTTCTTTCTGATTGCTCTTTTTTCAAATACACAGAAAGTGCTTCAGAAATACCAACGAAATCGTTTTTATCCTTATTTATCCAATCATTTGTGAGATTACCAAGAGGTAACGCACGAACATAATCGTTCATCGTTTTTTCTATATCAAACCAAGCCTCTGTTTCTTTTGCTGTTTTCAGCGTTCCAAGCAAATCTTGATCTAAAGCATAAGAATTAACCATTAAACTATCCCAAATTGGACTATTTGCGAAATCAGAATATCGTGTCTTTAGACCCAAATCTATATCGAATCCATTACCTAATATCAATATTTTATTTGCCATAACTATCGTTTATTAATAATTAATTAGAGATTGTCGCAATTTAGCCCAAACAAATATAACTACTTGATTGCCAGT
>OCHH01000718.1_pt1 | contig 14807 bp, 12 predicted proteins | sample 1538781 | NCBI WGS metagenome assembly OCHH01 (sample SAMN04571726, study PRJEB22368) | human gut metagenome | biome: human gut; material: stool | host: Homo sapiens | place: Luxembourg | collected 2012-12-05
GAGAGTGGTGCATCTAAAGTTGAACATAACGAAAAGAAAGGATAAACCGATATGAGTAATGTTAAGATTTTGATGAACGGACTCATCAAGGAGAATCCAACCTTCGTGTTGCTTCTCGGTATGTGTCCTACTTTGGCTACAACAACCAGCGCCATCAACGGTCTCTCTATGGGATTGGCTACCATGGCGGTGCTGATTTGTACCAACTTTGTTATTTCCTGTATCAAGAAGATTACCCCGGATATGGTTCGCATCCCTGTTTTCATCGTAGTGATTGCAGCCTTCGTAACCATCCTTCAGATGTTGATGAGCGCTTATGCTCCCGACAGCATCAATCAGGCGCTGGGTATTTATATTCCGCTGATTGTAGTAAACTGTATCATCCTGGGTAGAGCAGAGAGCTTTGCTGCCAAGAATTCGCCTATTGCCAGCCTCTTCGATGGCATTGGTTGCGGTTTGGGTTTCACCCTCGGTTTGACCATCCTGGGTAGTGCCCGCGAGATACTCGGTGCCGGTAGTGTATTCGGTATCACTCTGTTGCCGGAGACTACCAACATTCTGATGTTCATCCTGCCTCCTGGAGCTTTCCTCACCTTGGGTTACATCATTGCTATATTTAATAAGGTAAAGAAGTAAGCGTAGGCATCGCTTCAAATCAATGAAATAAAATAGAAATTATGGAATATTTATTGATATTTATCTCTGCGATATTCGTCAACAACATCGTCTTGTCGCAGTTTCTCGGTATCTGTCCATTCCTGGGCGTATCGAAGAAAGTTGATACAGCCATCGGTATGGGTGGTGCCATCGCTTTTGTCTTGACCCTGGCAACCATCATTACCTGGTGTGTTCAGAAGTATGTACTCGATCCATTCGGATTGCAATATCTCCAGACCCTGGCATTCATCCTCGTGATTGCAGCCTTGGTTCAGATGGTAGAGATTATCCTGAAGAAGGTTTCTCCTGCACTTTATCAGGCACTCGGTATCTTCCTGCCTCTGATTACTACCAACTGTGCCGTGCTGGGTGTAGCCATTCTGGTTATCCAGAAGGATTACAATCTGCTTGAGAGCGTGGTTTACGCCTTCTCTACCGCTCTCGGCTTTGCCCTGGCTCTCATTGTCTTTGCCGGCATTCGCGAGCAGCAGGCTTTGGTCCGTATTCCTAAGGGCATGCAGGGCGTAGCTATCGTCATGGTAACTGCAGCGCTCCTCAGCCTCGCCTTCATGGGATTCTCGGGCGTAGATGGCGGTTTGAAATCGCTCTTCGGATTGGAGTAAAACTTTTACTGAAAGTTGATAAAATAATAATGGGAATTTGCGAATGGTATGAACCGATGCAAATTCCCATTTTTTGTACTTGATTTTTCTTACTCTCTTGCTTGAGGTCTTGATTTTTCTTAACTCTCTGTCTTTATAAACTTGAAATTATAACTCTTTCTCTTTTCTTATCTTCTGTGTCCGAAGCTTCCACCGCCATTGTTCTTGCTTGGTGTAGAAGAGCGAGGGGTGAATCCGCCGCCACGGTTGCCAGACCCGCTGCTGAATGAACGGCTCATGCTGCTGCGGTTGCCCCCGAAGATATTGCTTCTTCCGCTTCCGAAGCTGCTGTTTCCGAACCCACGGCTGCTGTTTCCGAAACCACGGCTGCTGTTTCCGAAACCTCGGTTGTTGCTGGTGCTGCTGTTGCTGCTGCCGAAACCGCGGTTAGGGCGACTGTTGCTATTGCCGAAACCACGGTTGCTGCTGTTTCCGAAGCCTCCGTTGTTATTTCCGAAGCCTCCGTTCTGAGGGCGGTTGCTGTTTCCGAAGCCAGCGTTGTTGTTAGGGCGGCTTGCATTACCGAAACCACGGTTTGGGTTCATCTGAGGTCTGTTCTCGCGGTTCAGATTTCCGAAAGATCTTCCTCTGCCGTAATCACCACGGTTGAATCCGTCTCTCATACCTACTCTAGGATATCCACCTGGGTGAGGGCCGCCGAATCTTCTTCCGTGATACCAGCTTCTGTTTCCGTTTACTCGCCAGCTATGACCTCCACGGTAAGATACGTAGAAGTGAGGGCGACCGAAGTAGAAATAGTCGCGGCGCGGATAGCGGGCGTAGATGCCGAAGTGCCAGTAGCCCGCATTCCAGTAGAGCGGACGGTAGAAATAGGTGGCATTGAGATATGTTCTATACTGCCAGTCGAGCAGGATATAGCTCAAATCCATATTGCGCTGGCGCCAGTAAGCACCATACAGGTCATCGTATGTATCTACACTCATCAGGTAGTCGAGGTTCACCTCGTAAGCTGCCTCATACTGGTCTTCCGTAAGATTGAGCTCGTAAGCCATCTTGTCTGTCAGGAAGAGAGCCTGCTGTCTTGCCTGCTCATAACTCATTGCAGAAGCGGTAGTGAATGTCATCATGAACATGGCTACCAGAGCTATTATCATTCGTTTCATAATCGTATATCTTTAAATTGTTATACTTCATGTTTCTTTTTCTGGTGCAAAGATACGATGTTTTTTGCTTCCACGGTCGGGATTTCCCCTAAAGGGGTGGGGGAAAATCCCTACTTCTTTATTTTGTGTCTGCGCAGTTCTATATATAATAAGGTATAGAACCGGAGTGGAGCGTAAAGGTTTGCGTGAAGTTTTTCGCTGTTTTTGGAACAATCAAACGAAATATTTACTACCTTTGCACTCAGAAAAAAACAATCTGATGAATAGATTGGAATTTAAAACGGAAAGTAAAATAATAAAGACAAAATAAACAAATCATGAAAGAGCTAAAAGCATTAAACAAGCGCACTGCTCCTAAGAGCGTCGCTCCAGAGAAAATCATTCAGTTTGGTGAAGGTAACTTCCTCCGTGCATTCGTAGATTGGATTGTATGGAATATGAATAAGAAGACCGACTTCAACGGTTCTGTCGTTGTAGTTCAGCCATTGGCTGGTGGTATGGTTGACTGGCTGAACGGTCAGGACTGCCTCTATCACGTAAACCTTCAGGGTAAGGAGAACGGCCAGGCTATCAACACATTGGAGCGTATCGACGTTATCAGCCGTGCACTGAATCCATATTCTCAGAACCAGGCTTTCATGGCTTTGGCTGAGCAGCCAGAGATGCGTTTCATCATCTCTAACACTACAGAGGCCGGTATCGCATTCGATGACTCTTGCAAGTTTACAGATGCTCCTGCAGCTTCTTATCCAGGCAAGTTGGTTCAGCTCTTGTTCCACCGCTACAAGTTCTTCGAGGGCGACCCAACCAAGGGTATGATCCTGATGCCATGTGAGCTGATCTTCCTCAACGGTCACCACCTCAAGGAGTGCATCTATCAGTATATCGAGCTCTGGAAGGGCGATATGGGTGCTGATTACGAGGGCTTCAAGGAGTGGTTCACCAACCACTGCTACGTTTGCGCTACATTGGTAGACCGCATCGTTCCTGGTTTCCCACGTGATACCATCAAGGAGATTCAGCAGAAGGTTTGCTACAAGGACAACCTCGTGGTTAAGGCAGAAAGCTTCCACCTCTGGGTTATCGAGAAGGCAGAAAATATGACAGTAGAGCAGATGCAGGAGGAGTTCCCAGCTCATAAGGCAGGTCTCCACGTGCTTATCACAGATAATGAGAAGCCATACCACGAGCGTAAGGTTACCCTGCTGAATGGTCCTCACACCGTATTGAGCCCTGTTACATACCTCAGCGGTGTAAACATTGTTCGCGATGCCTGCGAGCACCCGGTATTGGGCAAGTACATCCACAAGGTACAGTTTGAGGAGTTGATGCAGACGCTGAACCTCCCAATGGATGAGCTGCAGAAGTTCGCTTCTGACGTATTGGAGCGTTTCGAGAATCCATTCGTAGATCATCAGGTAACCAGCATCATGCTCAACTCATTCCCTAAGTTTGAGACTCGCGACCTGCCTGGTGTCAAGATTTATCTTGAGCGTAAGGGCGAGTTGCCACAGGGTTTGGTATTCGGTCTCGCTGCTATCATCACTTACTATAAGGGTGGTGTTCGCGAGGATGGTGCTCCTATCCAGCCAAACGATGACCAGAAGATTATGGACAAGCTCACCGAGCTTTGGGCTACCGGCGATACCCAGAAGGTAGCTGAGGGCGTATTGGGCTTCGACTATATCTGGCACGAGGATTTGAACAAGACAGTTCCTGGCTTGACTGAGTTGGTTAAGAAGGATCTTGACCTTATTCAGGAGAAGGGCATGCTGGAGGCTGTTAAGACTATCCTCTAATTAAAAAAAATGTTCGTTCATAGGTTCAAATAACGATTAAGATTTGAAAAACAGTTATAAGGTTTTGTGTTAGTTGTTAGCTAAAATCTTCTAGCTAATAGGTTAAAGGCGGGGAGCTTGAGAAAGCGCCTCGCCTTTTTGCTTATTGTCAGCTTTGTGATGTTTCAGAATCCTTAATGACCTTAATGACCTTGTCCTTAATGACCGGATGGTTGATGATGAGCGGCACTCTTTCTACCACTACCATGGAAGTGTCGAGGCCCAATGCCTTAGGCTCGTCAATACCTATCTTGCTGATAAGAGCGTAGATACTCATCAGCAGGTTCTGTTGGCGATTATCTGAACTCTCCGGGTAATATACGCGGTGAATGATGATGAATCGGAAATCGCCCGGAATTCCGTATTTGCGCAGCGAAGGATAGGTGCTTTGCAAATCTACCTTTCCGTCTGTTACCAGATCTTCCACTACTTGTCGCAGATAGAGACTCACCCTAGGCTCTATGCGGAAACCGATGTGCATGGTTACGCTGTAGAGGGTGTCGGGAATCAGGGTCTCGCAGTTATACTCCAGCGTGTCAGGAGTGTCAACAAACTCCATGTTGATAAGCCAGTAATGGTCAGCACGTTTCGGCTGCTTGTTGATGATGGAGTAGAGCAACTTGTCATCTACGGCACCTTCCTTGTTGGCGTGGTTCACATAAACCAGGTTGGAAGCGTACTTAGGGATGCTCTCGTCGGCCTTGATGTCGGAGATAATCTGATAATAATCATCCAGCGGTTTGGTGCTGATATAATGGCGGCGTATCTTCATGGCTTTCACCCACACGTACATCATCAGGAACAGGATTCCGCCAATGAGCATCGTACACCATCCACCTGCAAGAAACTTTGACAGATTGGCAGTCAGGAAGATGGCTTCGATGATGCAGTATGCGCCCATAAACAGTATCGTGAAAATCCGTGCCACTCCCTTGCTGTGCAGGTAGAAACCGAGCAGCAGGGTAGTCATCAGCATGGTGATGGTGATGGCGAGTCCGTAGGCTGCCTCCATGTGCGAGGAGTCGCGGAAGAGCAGGATGATGAGAACCACGCCGATGTACATGGCGAGGTTGATCATCGGGATATAGAGCTGCCCCTTAACATGGGTAGGATGCTTGATTCGCATGCGCGGCCAGAAGTGCAGGTTCATGGCTTCGCTCAATATGGAGAAGGTTCCGCTGATGAGTGCCTGGCTCGCAACGATTGCCGCACCCGTGGCCATGATGATGGCGAAGAACAGCATGCTCTGCGGCATGATGGCAAAAAACGGATTCGCTGCCAATGCCGTATCAGCATGATTCAGCACCCATGCTCCCTGTCCCAGATAGTTGAGAATGAGCATGGTCTTTACGAAGCCCCAGCTGATGGCGATGTTCTTTCTGCCGCAATGTCCCAGGTCGGAATAGAGAGCCTCGGCACCGGTAGTACAGAGAAATACGGCACCCAGAATCAGAAACCATTCAGGCGATTTTGCCAGCAGCATGGCAGCATAATAGGGGTTGAAAGCCTTCAGTATCAATGGGTAAGACGTGATGCTGAAAGCTCCCACCACGCCCAGCAGCAGGAACCATAGCAGCATAAATACGCCAAATGATTTGCCAATACTCTCTGTGCCAAACCGCTGCACGAAGAAGATGATGGTGATGATGGCAAGGGTGATGGGGATAACTGGCAGGTTGGGACTGATGCTTTCGAGTCCTTCGATGGCTGTGGTCACGGTGATGGCAGGGGTAATGATTCCGTCTGCCAGCAGGGTGCTTGCGCCAATGATGGCCAGTAGGTAAATCCACTTGTACTTGAGTCGGCGCAGCAAGGCATAGAGGGCGAGGATGCCTCCCTCGCCATTGTTGTCGGCACGCAGCGCCACGCATACATATTTGATGGTGGTCTGGAGGGTGAGTGTCCAGATGATGCATGACAGTGCGCCAAGGATGGTGCTCTCGCTGATGCTTTCGCCCGTATGCAAGATAGCCTTCATCACATAGAGAGGTGATGTTCCGATGTCTCCGAATACAATGCCTAATGTAACGAGCAATCCCAGAAAGCCTACTTTGTGATGATTGCAGGCTGCTGAACTTTCTGCTTTTTCTTTCATTTTTCTTCTCTTATTTAAATTAAATATTATCCTTTTTGGGACATGAAAATGTCCTTTGTGATTATAAATTTGCGTGCAAAGGTATAAACATAAGCGGTAAGATAGAATTTGTTTAACAAGATTTATCGGATTTAACCTTTATTCTTTTGGCGATATGAAGAGACGAATAGAGGCGAATGCCGATAAGACTACTCCCGAGAAACTTCTGAACCTAGCGAAACTTGAATAATTAATAAAGGCGGGGAGCTTGTGAAAGCGCCTCGCCTTTTGCGTATGTTTTGTAAGTTTCTTTTCAAGTGACTGTTGTAAAGAAAAACAGTTATTCAATGATGTGGTTGATGACCATTCCTGCGATAGCCATTCCGAAGGTTGCGGTGATGTGGCAGAGCGAACCATTGATCTGTGCCTTAGTAGAGCACCATTCGTGTTCTACCAGTTGCTGGTCGCCCGGAGCATCATATACGGCAGTATCGGTACCCCTCTCTCCGCTAATGAGTTTGGCTTTCGGACATAGGCATCCGCCCGTGCCGCAGGCTTTGTTCACCCCTTGGTTCTGCATCGGTTTTTCTTCACTGTATACGCACTGGAATTTTCGTTGTGGGAAGGTTTTGTTCTTCTTGAATTTCTTTCGCAGTGCTCTTGCCAGCGGGTCTCCATCCACCTTCCAGAATTCAGATTTTCTTACCATGAATGGGTCGGTGCGCAGGGCAGCTCCCATAGAAGATATAAAAGTGATTTCCTTAGGCAGGGCAGTGGCACGCAGAATGAGGTCAGCCTTATCCTTGAGCGAGTCGATGGCATCGATGATGAAGTCGTATTGCTCCATGTGGAATTCATCGGCAGTTTCTGCCTGATATATTTTCTGATAGGCTGTGATGTTGGCATCGGGGTTGATTTCGAGCAGTCGGTTGCGCAGCGCCTCTACCTTCACTTCGCCTATGGTTCGGCTTGTAGCCATCAGCTGGCGGTTGCAGTTGGTTACGCATACCCTGTCGCTGTCTACGATTGTGATGTTTCTCACGCCGCTTCTCAGGAGTCCTTCTGCGCACCATGATCCTACTCCTCCGATACCGAAGATGAGCACTCTTGCCTTCTGAATTTTCTCAAGATTATCCTTTCCCAGGAGCAGTTCGGTGCGTCGCTGCATTCCCCGCTCCATTGTCGTTATTTTATTCTCCATTTTATTGTTTGTAAAGAATTCTAATGTATATATCTGATGCAAAGTTAGTGAATAAAATCCGATGTCGGCTGATATGAATAAATGTTTATAATTCTTTAACTCATTTATTTTATCCCATGCAGCTCGTTACTCCGAGCGTAGTAGCGATAGCGGTCAGAATGCTGATGGCTATCTGCAGAATTGTTTTCCAGGTGTTCGTTTTCATTTTTTTGAATGTTGAATGTTGAGTGTTGAATGTTGACTTTTTGTGGGCGGATAGGCTGGGCTAGGGGCTAGCAACCTAGCCAGTCTATCCTTGGTCTATTCAAGGCCGTCGCCAGTATCGTCCTTGCCGGTAGTGCCGCCGCTTGATTCAGAGCCTTGGCCGTCGCTGCCCGTGCCACCGGTGGTTCCTGAGCCGCCCTGGGTAGAACCGCCGCCGGAAGTGCCGGTGTTATCGGTGCCTGTGAAGGCGCCATACTCTTCAATCTTGCACTTCTTTCTGAGCTCGGAGTTGCTCCAGGTTTTGGTGTTGCGTACAATCAGGTGAACGCCCTCTACGCTGGCAGCGGTTACCTTGTCGCGGGTGTCTTCCGCTTTTGAACTCATGCCGATGGAGAAGAGGCCGAGACCTGAGAGGCGGACGCTCTTGCCGTCGAGAATCAACTCCTGCAAGTGGTCGAGAGCATCCATCAGTACACCGTGGATGGTGCCTCGGCTGTATGGCGATCCGTGGTCGGCGATGTGTGTAACGAAGCCTTCGAAATCTACTTCTCGGTCGGTTACTGAGGTGGCATACCACTTTTTCTTACCTGCGTTTTCTCCACTCTGTGGTGTACGCTGAATCTTACGATACTTCAATGTTCCTTTCTGTTCCATGTTCTTTTAGTGTTTAATGTTTAGAGTCTGGTGTTATGGGAAGCCGCCGCCATCTTTTGTCCGGAGCTTGATGAGGCTTTTCCTAATCACGATGCAAAGATACGCATTTTTTCTGTAACTGCCAAATTTCAGGTTGCAGATAAGGGCTGTTTTCAGCAAAGGGGGATGGAAAGGTAAAAAGGCAAAAGCCTGGCGGAGGGGGGACCTGCGATGGAATCGCAGGGAACGGGGGCGGCGGGGAGCGATTCTCGTTAATAAAGCAAAAAATATAGAGTAGGGGCTCGCTACTCTTAGAGTTATGAGGGATAAGTCATAGATTAGCGCAGAGAGAAACGCTATGGAGGGTGATTCTGGTGCTGCGTTTTGCTGACACTGACACTGACAGTTTTTGTTTCTGCTAGCTGCACTAATAGGTAAAAGAATGTTAATATAATATTTTATATTTATATATATATAAATATAACTTTTCTTCTTACTCTTTTACTACCCTCGGAAAAAATAACTGTCAGTGTCAGTGTCAGAAAATGATAGAAAAAATGTGTTCTTTTGTTTGGTCATTCAAAAAATTATATATACCTTTGTCGCTACTTTTCGCTTTAAGCGGGAATTGTATTAACAACTAAATATTTTTAGATAAAGGATGAGGCCCTGCTGCTTTGTTTCCCGAGCCCAAGCTCAACAAACTTGAACCCCGAACCGGAACCGCATCTTATACTTTACCCTAAAAACCAAATTTAAACAAAAATTATATTTATGAGAGAAGTATTCGAAGGGGACCATAGCCTTAATTATGGAGCTGATGATGAACATTACATTGTTTATCCTAAGGAGAAAACTCTTTTTGAGTTTGCGAAGCAGCTAAATGCAACTGCAGAGCAGAAAGAGAAGGGGGAGGATGAAAAAGGGGGAAAACAGATTTCTGTTAGCACCTACCTCGGTATGATTGATGACGTTAGCCAGAAACTGAAGATTGGATTCGAACAGTATATAATGGCGAAGGAAGAAGAGATTCGTAAGCTAAATGAGAAGCTAGCTTCAAAGCAGCGTATCTCTGATAGTCTTATATCGGAAAATCAGCAGCTGGTTCAGAATCTGGATGAGGCTAAGAAGGAAAATAAGCAGCTGGCTCGGAAGCTGGATAAAGTTCAATCGGAAAAACAGCAGCTGGCTCAGGGTCAGGGAGAAGCTATGGCGGAATGCAGCATGCTGGAATATAAACTGGAAGAGACTCAGGCGGAAAACCAGAAACTCAGTAAGAAACTTGATGAAGCAAGGGATGAAATCAGCTGTAAGGATATCACCATTCGTCGCATGAAGAAAGATGCAGAACGTAAAGATACAGCCATGCAGGTCGATGTATCTGAGGTGAAAGAAAAATTTGCCAGGGAAATGATTGACTCCGGTATCAGATTTGTTAAAGATATGAAGACTGCGATAGATGATTCGCAGACTTTTAAATGTATGGGGCTGTTAAACCATATGACAGATGATTGCTTTGGCAAACATGAATCTATACATCGCGAACTGAAGGATATGATTCAAGGCATTTTTGGCAGTCGTGAACAAGTTGCAAAGGAACAGAATGAACCTAGACCAAACAATGTTACGGTAGAAAAAGGCGGGGTGTACAATGCTGAGGTTCATCATCAGAATATTCATCCTAAGGTGGACAAGCGGGATTCTCTTCCTGAGGCGGACCTGCCGGATTCTCTGCCTGATGTAGATATGAAGGATTCTCTGTCTAGACACAAATGTAGAAGATTTAGATTAGAAGGAGATGATTATGAGTGGAAATAAGATTATTATATGCCCTGGGGCTTTTTACAACGAGCATGTTGAGCAGCAGAATATCTTTGGCGTGGTGAATGTATATCCTCCGAAAGATGGAGAGAGAGGCGGACAGACGGTTTCTTCTGTACAGCTGATTGACTGTTCGGAGGATGAGGACCTCGAGGTGGAAGATGTTGCTGAAGCTGACTTCGAGGCTGCTGCTGACTTCGAGGCGGATGCTGCTGCTGACTTTAAGAATGCTGCTGATTTTAATGCTGCTGCTGCTGATGATGAGCGAAAAGTAGAAAAGGATGCGGCTGCTGGCATCAGCCGGAAGGAAACTGGTTGGGGCAGGAAGAGCGAGTATCTCTTTGCCCTTGACGAAAACTTCTACATCAAGGACGAGGTTAAAACCCGCAAACAGGCTGAGCTCTTCCGCACATTCCTAAAGCAGAATGGGTTAGCAGAGCTGCCTACCAGTGCTAGTAGAAATTCGCCCCTGAACATCGCCATCTTCTCCTTCCTTGATCATTGGAAAGAATATGGGGTAATTCCCCGCAAGCGAATGGTAGGAGTGAACACCATCTTCAGGTTCCTGACCGAAGACTGCCAAATCGGGATTGATACAATAGGCAAGACGTTTAATAATGTCTTCAACAAAAACCTCCCGAATGAGGATTCCGATATGGAGAAGCTGGTGGATGCATTTTTTGAAGAGAATATGTGTAGGATGAAAGATTGAAACCACTTGCGAAAGTTCAATGACAGAAAAAAATGTGGGATTAATATTAATCCCATTTTTCCTATTAATCCCATAGGTGAAAAAGCCGTACCTTTGCCCCGTAATCAGATGACAAGTCTGGTTGCGGGGCATTTTTTTGTCCGTAAATATGATTTATTAATTTTTAATTTTTAAGTTTATGAAAAAGATGAAAGTAGTCAAGCTTCTTGACGTTCAGAGTGGTGTAAGCCAGCAGACAGGTAATCCTTGGAAATCTCGCGAGGTAGTGGTGGAATCAATGGAGAATGCGGTTCATCCCGACCGGTATGTGGCGCGGCTCTTCGGCGATGCGGTAGACAAATTTACGGCCAAGGAAGGCGATGTTCTGGGCATCGGGCTCCGCCACAGCGTGAGGGAGTATAACGGCAGATATTATGGCGAGACGCATATCTCGGAGTTTGAGCAAGTGCAGCCATTCTGATGTTAGTTAATAGTTGACAGTTAATAGTTTATAGAGTTTTGCTTATTATAAAAAAATAAAGAATTATGTATATTAAGATTCAGATTTCAGATGCTTTGTATCAGGCTCTCCTGACGCAGGGCAAACGCAAGAAGGGCTCTATCGCCCTGGTCAGCCCCAAGGAGGGTAATTTCAACGCATTCGCCAGCAATAGCGAAAAGCGGAAACAACGCAAGTTTATACGGCTGGCTCATGGAAGTGCCAGCGTGGGCGATGAGGATGTGAGAATGCATCTGCGTATCAGCCGCAGAGAAGCCGAGGTTATGCCGGCTCAGGTTATCTGCAAAGAGAGTGAGATTGCCGGTGAGTTTGTAACGAAAAATTGCTAGTATATGAGTTTTGGAATATCCGAAAGTGTAAGGAGCAGGGCAGTACAGGTTTGTACGCCCCAGCTCTTTCATCAGGCAGCCCAGAGCGGTGTGGTGGTGAAGACTTGCGCCGAGATAGAAGACGCACTTGAGAGCCTGCGCAGAGGCGAGATGAGCAAGGATGATTATGTGGCGCTGAAGACGAAGCTGAAGGCTAAACTCCCGATTCTCACTCCGCATGCTACCTTCAAGAACGGCCGACGACTGAATGCGGATGCCATCCCCAGCGGGCTTTCTATCTACGACAAAGACCATATTCCCGACCCGAGAGGGTGGTGGAAGACGAAGAGCCAGGAGCTGAAGCAGAATAAGCCTGAGGTGCTGGAATGCATCCTGCTGGTTCATGTTACGCCTTCGCTCGAGGGACTGAGGCTTGTCTTCGTTATCCCGGGGGGAATGAACCTGGCTGATGCGCAGAAATGGATGTCGGAGCAGCTGGGGGATAAGGATTATGATTCTTGCGTGAAGGACCTGGCTCGGCCTTCGTTCATCGTGCCCGAGGACTATATCCTCTTTATTAATGAAGAGGAGCTGTTTAAGGATAGAGAGGCTGCAACCCGGAGCGAGAAGCTGAAAAAGGACGGAGAGCTGAAGGGGAACGGAGAACTGAAGGGGGACGGGGCTTGGAAAGCCCCGGAACGGGGGCTGCCTGACGGGAGACCGGAGGGAGCTGCTGAAGGAGACGGAGCTGGTGCTGAAGGCAAGCAGGCTGACGGCGGAGCTGCTGAAGGAGACGGAGCTGGTGCTGAAGGCAAGCAGGCTGACGGCGGAGCTGCTGAAGGAGACGGAGCTTGTGCTGAAGGCAAGCAGGCTGACGGCGGAGCTGCTGAAGGAGACGGAGCTGGTGCTGAAGGCAAGCAGGCTGACGGCAAGGGTGCTCCTACCAGCTACCCCAAGGAATACCAGGGGGTGCCTTATCCGGTTATCATAGAGAAGCTGATAGAGCTGCTGGGAGGAGAGCCGCAACATGGCTCCAGAAACTCGTTTATCTTTACATTAAGCTGCTATCTCCGCTATCTCTGCGATGATAATGCGGAATGGATCAAGCAGGTGATTCCTACCTTTGGCGAAGACCGGAAGAGGGCGTTCATAACCGTGGAGAGTGCCTGCAACAGAAAGCAGAGCTTCCGAATGCCCAGCATCGTGAGCAAGGCCGTAGAGCTGGTAAGGAATGAAGAGATGAATACGCTTTCTGCCAACTATGATGACAGCGATTTCGGCGATATCAACAATCCGGAATCTTACTTCTATCATATTCATCAGATGCCGGAAAAATTGCCCAAACTCATCAGACTCCTGATTTCGAAAACACCGGGGATTTACCGTCCAGCCGTATCGCAGGCCATCTTCCCGCCACTGGCATCGCACCTCTGCGAAACCCGATTCCGCTATCTCGATAATGTAGAGCATGAGGCTACAATTTCTTCTATCTTGTGTGCCCCTACAGGAAGCGGAAAGGAAGCCATCACGCAACCTATCAACCACATCATGGCTGACATCAGAAAGCGGGATGCTGAACAGAGAGAAAGAGAGCGACTGTGGAAAGATGAATGTAACCGCAAAGGCTCGAACAAAGACAAGAGAGAAAGACCGCAAGGACTTGTTATACAAGAGGTTAATATTGATATGACGAACCCTGCCTTTGTGCTCAGAATGAAGGAGGCTGAGAACCATTTCCTCTATTCAAAACTGAACGAGCTGAACCTCTTCGATGCGCTGAAGGGCAAGACCAACCAGCACTTCCGCATCATGGAGCTTGCCTTCGATCTGGGTAATTACGGACAGGACAGAGTGGGCACACAGAGCGTTACCGAAACCATCAAGGTGCGCTTCAACTGGAATGCCTGCTGCACCCCGAAAAAGTGTCGCGAATATTTCAAAAGGGTGGTAACGGATGGTCCTATCAGCCGTATCTCGTTCAGCACCATCGAGCGCCGTCCATGCGGTTCGGAGCTTCCGGTATACGGCACTTATGATGCAGCCTTCGATGAACAGCTGAAGCCCTATATCGACAATCTGGTGAAGGCTAGAGGACTGGTAGACTGCCCTGGAGCCCGCAAGCTGGCTCAGACGCTTTTGGATGAAAATGCCCAGTTTGCCCGTCTGTCGCAGGATGTGGTATTCGAGAATCTCTCGTTCAGAGCCAATGTCATCGCCTATCTGAAGGCATGCGTGCTGTATGTGGCAAACGGCATGAAATGGGAGAAGTCCATCGCAGATTTCGTGCGCTGGAGCGAGCGTTATGACCTCTACTGTAAGTTGAAATTATTTGGACAGATGATTTACGATGCAGACAGAGAGCAGGACAGCGTGCCTAAGACAGCACCGAGGGGTCCGAAGAATATGCTTGAGATGCTGCCCGAACAGTTCTCGCTCAAGGATTATGCCAATTTGCGCAGGGAGCAGGGTTTCGACGACAACCGCAAGCGTACGATGGATGCTGTTTACCAGTGGGTATCGCGCGGATATGTGGTGAAGCTGCTTAAAGATGAAACTGCTGACACTGACACTGACAGTTTAATTTTCCGCAAGGTGCATTACAACAGAAGTTATCTTCTCAATAAAGAATAAGCTTATGGAAATAATAGTAAAGCGAATAGCCAAGAAGAAGACCTATACGATAGGTCATCTTTATCTTCTGAAAGAGGATGAGGTAGAGAGTCGCCAGAGTTTCAGCAAGCGTCTGGAAGACAAACGTGAATTTCGCGATACCTTCGACCGCTCGTTGCTGGATAAGGAGCATTATTTCTGCGATACGCTGGAGCCTACCTGGCGCAATCTGCTGGGCATCACGTTGAGTGCTGGGGAAGTGGATGCCCGTTCGGGCAGGGTGAGCGGCAAGATAGCGCGCAAGGTTCGGGGCAAGACGGCGATACCCGAGGGCTCTTATCCGCTGCTTGTTACCCCGTCGCCCAGGTTTAAGTGTTTTCTGCCTCTCGTTCAGGGAGTGCCCGGTTTCGAGGGCATCCGCATCCATGCAGGCAATTATCCTGACGATACGCAAGGCTGCATCC
>OCHH01000719.1_pt1 | contig 14807 bp, 9 predicted proteins | sample 1538781 | NCBI WGS metagenome assembly OCHH01 (sample SAMN04571726, study PRJEB22368) | human gut metagenome | biome: human gut; material: stool | host: Homo sapiens | place: Luxembourg | collected 2012-12-05
GTCTGTTGGGTAGAAACGGAGCCGGAAAAACCACAACTATGAAAATGCTGTTGGGCTTAACGAAGCCGACTTCCGGGGAGGTCAAAATCTGGGGAAAGTCTTTGCAAGGGAACGAAAAGAAGCTGTTGCCCCGTATCGGAAGCCTGATTGAGTCCCCCGGTTTTTATCCCAATCTGACCGGCACAGAGAACCTGCGTATCTTTGCTACTCTGCGGGGTGTACCAAATAATCATGCCATAGTTGATTGTCCGATTCTGTTCCTTACAGCTAAAACAATGGAAAATGATATTACTTTTGGTCTTGGCCTGGGGGCGGATGACTATCTGACGAAGCCTTTTCGCATCCCGGAGCTGCGGGCCAGAGTAAATGCCCATATACGCAGGGAACAAAGGGAACGCCATAGCAGCCTGAACTTTGAACGCATAAGAATAGATTTATCAGCTAAAACAGTACAGGTAGACGGAGAAATCATATCCCTTACCAAAAGCGAATATATGATCTGTGAATTTCTTGCCCGTAATAAAGGACAGGTGTTTACACGGGAACAGATTTATGAGGCTGTTTTCAGTTTGGACGGAGAAAGTGATAATTCCACGATTGCCACTCACATTAAGAATATCCGGGCGAAACTGAACCAGTATTGTATTCAGCCGATCACAACTGTATGGGGGATTGGGTACAAATGGGAATGAAAAAACAGTCATCACTGAAAACAGCCTTTTGGCACTTTTTATTTAAGTTGTTTGGTGGTTTGCTTGGCACAGTTGCTGTTCCGTTTCTGCTTATGAACATCAGCACGGCTTTAGGGGTTACCACATACGGAGATTATTCGGAAATACGGTCAAATGAGCTTGCATCGGTTCTTGCAGCTACGCCAGATTTATCTGAAGTTGAAATTCCAATGGGAATTGAATATGTGCTGTTAGACAAAAGCTATCAGATTATCGAAACTACTTTAGATGAAGGTGAGCTGGAACACGCTATGCGGTATGCGACTACAGGTGTTATCGACCAGAACCTGAAAAAAAGATACCTGCTTGTCACTCGTGAAAATGAGTATGTTGTCCTGCAATACTATATTGGTGCTCAATATACAAATGAGTGGATGAATACGCATTTGCCGTCTCCAGATATATTGTTGATTATTTTGATTGCAGCGGGAGGAATTTTTGTTTGTCTGTTCTTGACAACCAGATTTGCTAAAAAGTTACGATTGCAGCTTGATCCTTTGTATGAAGCAACTTCGGAAGTGGCAAAGCAGAACCTTGATTTTGAGGTTGGACATTCAAACATCAAAGAATTTGAAGATGTGCTACTTTCTTTTTCTCATATGAAAGAAAGTCTGAAAGCTTCTTTGGAGCAACAGTGGGAAGCCGAGCATATGCAGAAAGAACAAATTGCTGCGCTTGCCCACGATTTGAAAACGCCCCTAACTGTTATTCAGGGAAATGCTGATCTTATCAGCGAAACAGAGCTGGATGAGGAACAGCGTTTATATGCGGAATATATCAGCAGTAGTTCCGAACAGATGCAGTTATACATTCGGACGCTGATTGATATTTCACGGGCAGCGTCCGGCTATCAGCTTCACATGGAGGATATTGATGTGCTTTCCTATGTGGAACAGTTGCGGGGGCAGATCGATGCCCTGTGCCAGACGAAAAAAATCGGATTGCAGATGGAATTAGAACACTTGCCAGATGTACTGTCTGCGGATAAGTTGCTGTTAGAACGAGCGATTATGAATGTGATAAATAATGCAATGGATTATTCCCCGCAGGACAGTTCCATTCATATCTCGATAATAGGCGGTAAGCAGCATCTGAAAATCACGGTAACAGATGCTGGTCCTGGATTTTCGCAGGAAGATTTGCTGCACGCTAAGGAACAGTTTTACATGGCAGATCACAGCCGTAGCTCTAATATGCACTTTGGAATGGGTCTGTTTATCACAAAATCCATTGTCCAGCAGCATGGAGGACAGCTTGATTTGAGCAATTCCGAGAAGACAGGCGGCGCACAGGTTACAATTTCAATTCCATATTGATTTTATGGGTAGCTTTTAAGCTGCCCATTTTTCAAATCTTTATAAAATCTTCAAAATTGTATTTTACGATAATCCTATAAGAAATTGGTTGCCCACGAGGGCGGTATTATAGGAGGATATCGTTATGTCAATTTTTGTTATTCATAGTACCATGGGCTATACCAATTAAAAAAGCCTTGCCACTCCTCTGGAGGGATGACTATCTATCAGTATTCCATCGTTCTAACTATACCATTGAACTAAGTACAAAAAACGGAGCAAATAGTTGTGTAAGAGAGACTGAAAATAATAAATAATATTTTCTTCCAACCAGTTCTGTAATAAAATTAAACTTTAACGAGATTAAAAATGAGGGTAAAGGTCACAGAAGAATATTAATCTTTAAGGTAAGAAAGATATGTAGGTGTTACGAAAGTTTACAACAAAAGAAGGAGTTTTAGTTCTATATATAGCGTTTGGTGGTGTCGCAATTCGAAGTAGAATTGCGACACTTTTCTTTTTGTGGACAGAATTCTGGTTTTTAATCCTTTTTCTATGTGAGAGGGCAAGATCACCGCCACTCCGATTTGATTTCAAAAAATTCAGATCGGAGGTAAAGAAAGGTGATATTTCATAAAGCGAGTGAAGAACGGAAATGGAAACAATGGAAGGAACAAGAAGAACGGATTTTACGGGAATCTGGTGTAAGTGAGAGTGTGATTCAAAGACTTCGGGAACTGGATTGGCAGGATTTTAATACAGAGCGAAGATATTGGGAACATTTTTCACCAAATCAGGAAGAGCTATATACCAAAGAGCTGGAAGAGCAATCTCCTGTGGCACTCACGATCCAACAGTTACTTGACAGCGTGGAAAATGAACAACTGCTGCAGATTCTTCTGGAATCGGATAAGAAAACCTTGCAGATTTTACTGCTGAAGATGTGGGGATTTTCTATCCAGGAGATTGCAGAGCAGACAGGTATCCCGAAAAAGACGATTTATACACGAATGGATCGTCTGAAGAAAAAAATTAAAAAATTTTTGAAAGGGTGAAGAAAAAAGGCGGTTTTCATCGGCTCTATATATGAAAGGGGTAATAGGCCCTCGTTCCTTGACAACCGCATACCAGCATTACAGGTACGTTCCCAAAGATAGAAGCGTGACAGTATAAGCGCCAGGACGGATGGGGGCAAGCACTGCAGGATTGTTATGACAAGGTCTGTACCAAGACTAGGGCGGATCATTTCGTAAGAAAACTGTCAGTGCCTGTTCTCATTCTGAGCGAGTCCTTATAGCTGTGAATGGACTTTCGCAGGTCTTTCGCCAGGATCATCTGCGGGGGATAATGATACGAATTTCTTCCCACAAGGAAGAGGATGGACTCCAAGTTGTAATCAGCAAGACTTTCAGAAAATCTGCGAGCGATGCGAAGCGAAGCATCCGCCTGTAATGTTCCCTGCCATAGATGTGGTGCGGCAGCCGGGGAGTCGAGGACAAATACGGTGCTAAAGAAAAAACGATAAGAAATCAAAAAGAGTGTGTCGTTGATATCAGATATATGCGGCTGTGGGAGATCCTACAGCCGTATCCTTGTGGTATTAACGTCATGCGGAAAGAAGAAACAATATGTTTTACAAAGTTGAATATCAAAAGAGAGCGCATCAGGAAGTAGAGAAGATTTTCCGGGTGCTGCTTCCGGAACAGGGACTGGCGGTCAGGGAAGAACAGATCCGCTTGTGCCATGAAATGTTAGATACCTTGCTGGGAGAAAGAATTGCGCTGTGTGACGCAGGGGTAGGAATTGGCAAGACGTATGCCTATCTGGTAGCTTGTGTGTTGATGCGGAAATATTCCATACTAATGGAACGAAACAGCCTGCCAAAACAGCATCCGGTGGTAGTATCCACTTCCAGCATTGCCTTGCAAAAAGCGATCTTGTCCGAATATGTTCCGTTTTTATCAAGAGTTTTGGTAGAACAGGGCATTATTCAGACACCACTTCGGGCAGTGGTACGGAAAGGAAAAGAACATTTTGTCTGTGATAACAGGCTGGAACAAAGAATCGAGGCTATCCGTTACAAGCAGAAGAACGCAGTCCAAAGAGAAGCACTGCTGTCTCTGCGGAAACATTATGATATGGATATCGTAAAGGATTTGAGTGGGTTTGACAGAAGGTTGGTGTGTGTGCCGAAGTTCTGTCCAAGGGAATGTCCAGGCAGACAGATGTGCCGCTATCAGAGGTATCTGGAAGAATCCAAGAAACAGGATGTGTTCCTTCAGATTTGTAATCACAATTATTTACTGGCAGATGCATTCCACCGGAGGGAAGAGTATAAACCATTGCTGGCGGATTACCGGGCTTTGGTAGTGGATGAAGCGCATAAACTTCCGGAGGCGGCTAGGCAGATGTTTGGGAAGAATTTATGTATGGATGATATCCGGGAGATTGCTTATTATCTGGAACGGGAACATCAAAATGTGGAAGCCCGAACTTTAAAAACCGGGATGTATAGTATTTTTACGATTATCAGGGAAAGTCACATGTTTTCCCATGGTATAAAGGAAAATTTTCAGTTGACCGGAGAATGCGAATTTTGTTTATGGGAGGGAATCCAGATGATTGAAAGAATGATGGAACAGCTAAAAGGAGTAGTGCCAAAGTGGGTGTTAAACAGGCTTCAGGAGGCAAAAGAAGTACTGGAGTGTTTTTTACAGAAAAATTCTAAGTATGTACTCCATCTGCGTATGGATAAAGAAAAGATTCCGGTCTTATGCGCAGCCAGCCGGGAGATTCCACAGCTCTTGCGGGAAATGCTTTGGGATCGGGAGCAGGCACTGTCTGTTATTTTGACCAGTGGAACTTTGAAAGCAGGAAAAGGATTTGCACGTACTTTGCAGATGACCGGACTGGAAGGACGTACAGATGTACAGTCTTATGTGGCAGAATCCCCGTTTGCGTATGAAGAAAACTGTCTGTTATATCTTCCAAAAACTTTGCGGAAGTGTAAAAGGGGAAGCAGGGAAGAAGTTGAGATGGTGGCAGGCCAGATCCATTCCCTGATCTGTTCTACTTACGGGCATACGCTGGTCTTGTTCACTTCCTATACATTGATGGGAAGCGTGTACCAGATATTAAGGGATGGGATTCCCTTTCCGATGGTAGAAGTATGGAGACATTCCCAGGAAGAGATCCTGCGGTTTAAGACGATGGAGAATGCGGTGCTGTTTGCAGCCGGCTCCTGTTGGGAAGGGGTGGACTTTCCGGGGGATATGGTATCTTCGCTGATTATTGTGAAGCTGCCTTTTGCAGTGCCAGATCCTATCAGCGAGGCGGAGAAAGAAACCTATGAATCATTGGAAGATTATATCCAGGCGATCATTGTGCCGGATATGCAGAAGAAACTGCGGCAAGGGTTTGGACGTGCCATCCGGACAGAAACAGATACCTGTGTGGTTTCTATTTTAGATTTTCGGGCTGTAAAAGGCGGAAAGTATCATGAAGATGTGATGTGTGCCCTTCCACCCTGTCAGATGGCTGAAGAATTGAGAGAGGTGCAGGATTTTATCCGCAGCCGGAAAGGCGTGGAATATTATCTATAACAGGAAAAATCCCCTTTCCAGCCTTGTTGCTTGTGCTTCATTTTTGGACATTTTTACAGGAAAAGTTTAGTACAGTTTTTGAGGTGGTTTTGGAGGGATTGTTGGTATTGATGAATAGCTATTTTGGCATGAAGTGGATATACTGTGTATAGCGTTAGAGGAAAGGACGGTGAGCAAAATGGCACGATATGCAGTGGAACATATCTGGGAAGGGAAAAAGGAGTATTTCTTGATCCGGGATCACCAGAGCTGGCAGATGGTGCTGCTTCCGTCAAAATATCTGACGCATTTGATCAGAGCAAACCGTTCCCCGAATACTGTTGGCAGAAGGGCAAAATCCATTCGGTTTTACTTGGAATATCTGAATGAAACAGAATTGGAACTGTCCCAAGTGGCGGAACAGGAATTCCAGGAACAATATGAACATTATGTGGGATTTCTCCACTGGTTGAAAGCTGGAAATCATTTGAATGACAAGAAAGAGAAACTGCCAAGCAATAAAACCTGTAATGCGTATTTAAAAGACGTGTTCAGGTTTTTCTGCTTTTTAGAACTGGAAGCAGATATGGAAAGACTGAAGGTGTTATATTATGACAGCTTTACCACCCATGATTCTATCGGCGTGAAAAGAAAACTGCGGTTCCGGTCATTCAATGGATATCTGAAAGAGGAAGAACGAAATGTCCGTCCGGCAGAGCATAATGAGATTTTAGAACTTTTGAAGCAGTGTACCAATTGCAGGGATCAGCTTCTTATCATGCTGCTGGCAGAGACAGGATACCGGATCGGTGAGATTCTAGGTGTGAATTATACCAGGGATATTGATTATGAGCGACATACTATCCGGGTATTTTTCCGGGATGACAATGAGAACAGGGCAAGGGCAAAGAATGCCGCCTACAGAAAAGCTAAGATTAGTGATGCCACCTTTCAGTTTTTACTGTTTTATCTGTCAAAATACCGGGAACTTCTGCAGCATCAGCAGATGTTGTTTGTAAACATCGAAGGGGAGACGAAAGGGAAAGCATTGCAGGTGGATGCGGTCTACCGAATGTTGGAACGGATGGAGAAAAAAACGGGTATCCATACGACACCCCATATGTTGCGGAGATATTTCGGGAATATGAGACGGGATGCCGGATGGCCGCTGGAAATGATCAGTGAGGCGTATGGACATAAACACACCGACACGACCATCAAATATCTGAACATTGTAGATGACCAGCTTATGGAAGCCAGCGACCAATATTATGCAAAACATTCCGTACTTTATGATGTGGAGAAACTCCTGTAGGAGGTGAAGGACATGCCCGCTTATCAATTATATGTATATGAAGATCAGAAAAAGCGGGAAGCACTGGAACAAAAAATCTGTGAGCAGGTGGATGCCTGTACAGAGGTAAATGGGAAAATACGAAACCGGGTAAAGAAGTTCCTGATAGAAGAGGGAATTACTGATATTTCGGAGATGAATGCAGCTCTAAGAGTCCGGTATGAAGGGTATCTGGAAAGAAACGAAACCGTTCATGTACCGATTACCTGCCTTCGGGGATTCGACAGAATTTTCCTCCATCGGATGAAGGAAGAACTAAAAACGCTGGCAGGACAGAGAAAATATACTACAGAGTATCGTGATCAGTGGTTGTGCTTAACCCATTATCCGGATGTGGAAGTTGCAGAATCCTTTCTGACGAGTAAAGATGGGAAGGAACTGGTATGGAATTTTACTCTGGAGTGTCCGAGAAAGTTGAAAATGCAGATTTTTACGGTATTGAAAGAGGTGATCCATACCTATGAAGGCTGGACACGAAAAGAAAAATTGCTGGTACTGCAAAGATTATATCAATTTTGTGTAGTGAATCAAGTGTCTGACATTGAAACCATGACGCTGGAGGAAGAACAGAAGTTTGCTTTGAAACTCTCGGAAGATTTGGGTGAAAAAAAGAAAAATGCTGTGTTTGGTATTTTGCGGATGAGCAGAAAAATTCTGTTTTTACAGGCTCCGGAAATCAATTGGAATGCGAATGTGTGGTTTTTAGAACGCTTCCATTTTTCTAAAGAACGGATAAACCCCAGCAAACCTGTAGAGCTGGTGTCTTTTAAAGAAGTGACAAATTTGGAGAATCAAAAGATTTTGCAAAAATATTTGCGGTATCTGTTTGGAATCACAGATTTATGTATCAGCACCATCCGAATCAAGCTACTGGAACTTCGTACATTTCTGGTATATTTTAATGGAGAAGAAAAGCCAATCTATGAAGTGGAGGCAGAGAAAATTCAGAGATATCTGGAATCTATTCAAAGACAGGATACTCGTGAAAAAACAGCAAATGGAAGAATTTTTATGATCCTGCAGTTTTACAACTTCCTCGTAGTAAAAAGATATCTGAAAAAGATTCCCTTCCGGTATGAATATTATCTTCAGAAAGAAGTGCATGTCCACAATGACCGCAGCGTACCAGAAGGAGTATATACGGAAATTTTGTCTAAGCTGGCAGAATTCCCAGAACATCTTCGACTGATGTTCCTTCATCTATGGTGTACCGGAATCCGGGGAAGCGAAGTGTGTACCCTGACAGGTGATGGTTATGAAGAAAAGGATGGAGATTACTGGCTGAAGGTCTATCAGGTAAAAATGAAAACTTATAAGCGGATTCCCATTCCGGAAGCATTGTACAAACTGGTACAGGTGTATAAAAAGAAATATCAGATTGGACCGGAAGAATATCTGTTTCAGAATCAGACAGGAGGCGCTTTCCGTTATGGAACCTTCCGGTATCAGATGCTGAAATACTGTGAGAAATATCAGATTGCAAACGGGGAATATATTTTCAAATCCCATGATTACCGCCATAATCTGGCTACGCTGTATTATGATAGCGGAATTTCCCTCCAGGCAGTGCGGGATTATCTGGGGCATGAATATGAAGAAATGACCAGACAGTATGTGGACTATATGCCAAAGAAACTGGAAAAAGCCAGTGAAGCATACTTCCAGGAAGAAACCCACAGCTTTGCGGCGGAACTGATGAAAGGAGAGTTCCATGGATGAAAAATTATATCTAACAGATTTGAACTGCTATGCCAGAGCAGATGAAAAACAGAAAAAGAATGTAAAAGAATCCCATTGTTTTGATTTTGGTCTGCTTCCAACAAAAGGACTTCAAAAAGAATTTCGTTCATTTATTGAGAATCGAAGTAGACAATGTGCATTGGGAACGATGATACAGGAACGAGTAATCTATCAGAGATTTTGCAGAATGGTAAAGGATCAGCGCATCCAGGCAGACAGCCTGCATGAACTGGAGTGGGAACAATGGCTGTTAAAAATCCGAAGCTGGCTCCTGGAACATGGACAGAAATTGACAATGCAGAAAGTCAGCGTATATGGGAAAGAAAAGATAATTCCATCAAGCCTCATCACTTATGCGCGGAAGGCATATCAATTTACAAAAGAGGAAGAGGAACAGGATGAAATTGAGAAAGATATCTGGAAATTAGAGAATCTGGACATTCCTTATAAAAAGAACCTAATTAAAAATTATCAGACTTTGAATTTCACAACGATTATTCAAACGGATTTGCGAGAAGAAACGAAAAAAGCAGTTTATGAGCATTTACATCATGAAGCGATTGCAACGATCAGCAAAGAAATGACAGCCATCCGGAGGTTATCCAAATATTTGAAAGAAAAATATCCCGACATTCATTCCGCAGAAGAATTGGATCGGGAACTGTTGGAAGAATATCTGACATACCTTGCAACAGAAGCAGAGGGCGTGAACAATTACCGCATGGATCTGACAAGACTCCGAGGGATATTGGAAACCATCGGGAAGTTATATGGATATCCACATCTGGAAAGTTTATTCCTGACCAGTGATTTTCCAAAACAGGTACAGCCTAAATTGAAATCTTATTCAGACAGTGAGCTTATTCGTTTTAATGCAGTGCTTGCAGAACTGGATGAACAGATTGAGCGACTCATGGTCATTCACCAAATGTTAGGGACAAGAATCTCCGATACGTTAACTCTTCAGAGGGACTGCTTGTATCGCCAGAATGGGCATCCCATGATTCAGATCAGACAGATGAAAACAAACACATTTGTGAAACCCATCAGTGCAGAATTGGAACTGCTGATCGAAAAAGCAATTGAGTACACTGAGAAAATGTATGGGGATACGATTTACATTTTTGTAGATGAGAAAAATACCCGGAAACCTTTGCAGTACAATACCGTTCAAAATAGAGTGATGGACATTATTCAGAAAAAAGACCTGCGGGATGATAACGGCGAATTATTCGGCTTTGGAACGCATATGTTCCGCCATGTGTATGGAATCCGCTTGACAGAGATGCATCTGGATGATTGGACTATCGCAAAACTACTGGGGCATACATCGGTAAAGAATGTGAAATTTTATCGAAAGATGAGTCTTCAGATCATCGCAGATGAAACAAGAGAAATCAGAGCAGAGATGAGCCGGATGATCCGGGCGAACCTGGCAGGATGGGGGAAAGAGTATGAGCAAATATGATAAGATGCTGGAGGTCAATCATAAGCAGAGTGTGGAAAAAATCCAGCGGGCAAAATTGGCAATTCAGGAGATGATTGAAGAAGAGGATAAAGTGACCGTTCCCAAACTGATGCAAAAGACCGGACTGTCCAGAGGATTTTTTTATAAGAACCCGGAAGTGCGAAAGGCAGTAGATCGTGCCTTGCAGCTGCAGGCTGGCATGGTAGATAAGAGAAGAAAGATTTTAGATATGGCAATGGACAACCGTATCCTGCAATTAGAACAGCAGGTGGCAAAACTAAAAAGAGAAAATGAGACATTACGGAAAGAAAATGAAGCAATGCGAAAAGCATTGAATAAAAGAGATTTGAATTTGATCAAGAATTTTTAATGAAGAAAATAATCAGCGGCTGGCAGGGGCGTGAAGAACGTGCCTGCTGGTAGTTGTGGGGATAAAGCAAAATGGAAAGAGAAGTAAGACTTTCCATTTTGTTATTTAGATATTTCATGATACAATAGTGCTATAAGTTAAATTTGAGGGAGGGATTTCTACGATAGTACTTTTGGAAAAATTTCGTGAAGTAATAAATAAAAGAATACAAGAGAAAAAGAAAAATGAATTTACAGACTTGGCGCCCATTGATGATATTGAAAATGGAGCTGAATATTTAAAAGCATTACATTGGGCGATAAAGAAAAAGAAAGTTAAAAATATTGCACTGGCAGGTCCATATGGTGCAGGAAAGAGTAGTATCATTGATACATATTTGAAAAAACATAGAATGATTAGAAATAAATCTCTTCGTGTTTCAATGGCAACTTTTGTTGAAAATGAAACTGATGAGAACGGGAATCCTAAGAAAATTTCATTGGGACAAGATGAAATAGAATTAGGAATTTTGAAGCAATTATTTTATAAAGTCAATTATAAAAAGATACCGCAGAGCAGATATCGGAAGCTGCACAAAATTAATTGGAAACGTGTCTGGGGATATTTGGTTTTGATATTTTTAATTTTGGGAGTGATGGAATTTATATTTTTTCCAGATACTTTTCAAATGATAATCGAAAAAATAGAAGAGGCAGGTGGAAAATTTGGATTAAAAGGAATGGTTTCGGATATTATTTTCCTTGCTTTTTGTGTGGGAATATTGGCAATTATTGCCCGAACATATCGTTTGGTGCTGTTTCGTTTTAAAGTAAATGAAGTAAAATTGCCAACAGAGACAGTTGTGAAAAATTCTGAAACTGCAGCGGAAACTGTATTTAATAAAAATATGGATGAAATTGTATATTTTTTTGAAGAGACAAAGTATAGAATTGTGTTTTTTGAAGATCTAGATCGTTTAGAAGATCCATCTATTTTTATCCATCTTCGGGAATTGAATACATTATTGAATAATTACGATGGGATTAAGGGGCGCATCGTTTTTGTTTATGCTATTAGAGATGATATATTTACGGACACAGACAGAACAAAGTTCTTTGAATTTATTATTCCTGTAATCCCAATTATAAATTCTACGAATTCAGGGGAAATCTTTTTACAAAAACTTGAGGAATCTGAAAAGAAAGGGATTGTTCATGAAATCTCACAGGAATTTATATTAGACGTATCTCCATATGTTGAAGATATGCGAATTCTTCAGAATATATACAATGAGTTTGTCATCTATAAGGAAACGATTCGTACTGATCAGGAACTGAAATTGTCAGATGAAACAATGATGGCATTGATTATTTTTAAAAATTTGTATCCACGGGAGTTTGCAGAACTTCAAATGGAGAGAGGAGTTGTGAAACAAGCTTTTGAGGATAAGCAAAGATATATCTCTGGACAATGTATGAAATGGCATAATGAAGTTGATGAACTTACACAGGAATTAGAAAAATATCATGATGACTGTTTAGAACACATAAAAGAACTTAAAACAGCTATGCTTGGTGCTATGGTGAATTGGCAAGGCATTCCATATAGTATTAATAAAAGCTATTGGGATAAATGTTCAGTAAGTAAAATAATGGAGGATTCGTTTGAATTATCGAAACTTGCGGAATTAAAAGATGTTGAAATTGAGTATTATACATGGAGTTGTTTCCAGTCGGAAAAATCTGTGAGTGATTTTCAAGAAGTTTTTCAACTATATTATGAAAGAATTAAAAATTTTCAATTTATCCAAGAAAAAGGTGTTAGTTCAATAAAGAGTGAAATTGAAGATTTGAAGAAGAATGTACATGAACTTTCAGGCTGGTCACTTAAAAAGCTGATAGAAAAATTTGGAGTCCATAATGTACTATCTGAAAAAGTTGCTGAAAATAAATTGCTCGTATTTATGCTTCGAAGAGGATACATTGATGAAAAATACGCAAACTATATCAATTATTTTAAGGGGACAAGCATTACAAAAGAAGATATGAATTATATACTGGCAGTAAAAAATATGGAAAAGCTACCATATAATTATAATTTGACAAAAGTTGGAATGGTTATACAGCGTTTACAACCGTATGAATTCGAACAAAAAAGTATTTTCAATTTTATTCTTTTGGAATTTTTATTGTCTGAAGAGAATGAGAATGAAAAATGTATGATATTAATCGATCAATTATCTGATAGAACAGTGGAAAGCTGGGAGTTTATAGATGAATTTATTGAGCAAACTCAATATAAAGAGAGATTGATTCAATTATTAGCAATACGTTGGCCTGATATGTGGAATGATATTGTCCAGGATATATCGATAACATACGAAAGGAAAATTTTTTATTTACAGTTACTTATTGATAACGTGGATACAGAACGCTTATTTGTTTTAAATGACAATAATGAGATGAGTGGTTTTATAGAGGAAAATCCAGATATATTACAGCAGCTATCATCTATTCAAGATCAAAAGGTGATTTCCTTAATTGAAACACTTGGAATTGTTTTTACGAATGTTTCTATTGCAAATGTTTCGGAGGAAATTTTGAGATATGTTTTTGAAAATCAGTGCTATGAGTTAAATGATACGATGATACGTAGGATTGTGGAATTTGAAAATGATACAATGCTTTCTGGTTTAGATACTCGAAATTATACAACAATTATTTCACTAGGATATGAACCATTAATTAAATACATACAAGAAAATTTGAAACAGTATGTGAAGGAAATTATATTAGCACCTAATAATACTAAGGAAGATGTTGAACAGATTATGGATTTGTTAGAAAGAATGTTGGAAAATGCTCCAGAAGAGACCGAAATCTGTTTGGAATTAGTGAATCATGAAGAATTTTGCGTAGATGATATTTCTGAATGTTGTGGAAAGTTCGATTCTGATTTTGATAAGGACGTGAAAATTCTTTGGGATGAGTTATTGGATAAAGGAAAAGTAAGTCTGAAATGGGAGAATATCAAATGTTATTGGGACAGATATAAGATTACGCCAGAACTACTTCAATACATTGAAACAAATAGTGATCAACTTACATTTTTAGAGAATCAGTGTTTAAATGAAGTGTTTGCCGAAGAACTTATTACAAGTACAATTGATGATTCTGCTTTTGAAAAACTATTACCTCAGTTGGAATTAGAATTTGATATTCCAATAGAGAAGGTTGAGAGACAGAAAGTTGGAATTTTGATTAAGAAAAAATATATTCCTTTTGATGTTAATAAATATGGTGAAATTAAAGATGCCTATCCTGATTTATGTCCAGATTTTATTTTGTATAATCAAGCGGAATATATGGAAGTAATGGAAAAGATTCCAATGGGAGAAACATTATTAGAAACACTATTGCTTTCGCCTATTCTCGACTTTTCTAATGCAGAAGTTCTGTTGGATGCTTTTGGAGAAAATTATATGACTGCAAAAATTGCTGAAAACTTAGTTGATTCAAATGTGACGATTAACAAATCGATATTTACAGCAGCCTGGGAATATGTAGATGAAAAAGGGAAAAAGACGTTGATGTTTAAATGCCTTTCGATTTTAGAAGCGGCTGATTTTGAAAATTGTTTTTCAGAACTTTCACAATGGTATTCAGGATTTTGCGATAGAAGTAAAAAACATAGCGTTGAATTACCTAATAACGAAGAAAGCCAAAGGCTTGCTAAACGATTACAAGAAGTATCGTACATTACAAGTTACAAATTACAAGAAAAAGAAGTCTATGATTCTGTTACGGAAACAAAAAAGAAAAAGAGTACTTTTGTGTGTTGGATAAAAGCAATCAAAGGATAAAAGAAAATTTTTCATAGTATTTAAGGGAGATCAAGGTAGGGTATAAGAGCCCTGCCTTTTTCTGAAGAGAAGTGTACACAGTACACAAATGTACATACCGTTAAAGCCCCTATTTTCAAGGCATAATGGGATAGGGGTACAGTTTACGGACGAACCAACGGGAAATCTGGACTCTGCATCCAGCAGGGAAATTATGGAAATCCTGAAGGGAATGCACAGATCAGGAGAAACCTTGATCCTGATCACTCATGATAATGGGATTGCGGCTCAGGCCAGACGTGTGGTCCGGATCATGGATGGAAAAATTGAATCAGATACGATCAATGAGGAATTTGTCGAGGAGGCTTAAGAATGAAAAAAGGGAAAAAGATTGTGATCGGTGTGGCAGCAGTGGCTGTTGTGGCAGGCGGTATTTATGCGGCATCAG
>OCHH01000723.1_pt1 | contig 14767 bp, 11 predicted proteins | sample 1538781 | NCBI WGS metagenome assembly OCHH01 (sample SAMN04571726, study PRJEB22368) | human gut metagenome | biome: human gut; material: stool | host: Homo sapiens | place: Luxembourg | collected 2012-12-05
CCCCCGCCACTCCATGGGTACGGGCGTCTTCGGCGGCATGCTCGCCGCCACCTTCATCTCGACCATCTTCGTGCCGGTGTTCTTCACCTGGTTCGCGAGGAAGTCGTCGAAGAAGCGCTGATCAGGACAGGCTCCACGCAAATCGGCCGCCCCCGTCAGGAGCGGCCGATTTTTCTTTGACGATTCGGCAGCGGTTCCGTTGAACGTCAGCCGAGCAGCATCTTGTCGGAGACGCCGTCGCCGGCCTTCTCGAAGAACTGCAGGAGGTCCACGGCGGTGAGCTTCGCCTTCTCCTCTCCCCTGACGTCAAGGATCGGACGGCCGTCGTGCATCATGATGAGGCGGTTGCCGTAGCGGAGCGCGTCACGCATGTTGTGCGTGATCATGAGCGTTGTGAGCTGCTGTTCGGTCACGAGCTTTTCGGTGAGCTCAAGCACCTTGGCGGCGGTCTTCGGGTCGAGTGCGGCCGTGTGCTCGTCAAGCAGCAGGAGCTTGGGACGCACGAGCGTGGCCATCAGCAGCGTGAGCGCCTGACGCTGGCCGCCCGAGAGCAGGCCCACATGGGCCGTCATGCGGTTCTCAAGGCCGAGGCCGAGCATCTTGACGAGCTCCGTGAAGTAGGCCGTCCTGTCCGCACGGTCGCTCCAGCGCAGCGTCTGGCTGCGGCCGCGGCGGTCGGCGATGGCAAGGTTTTCGGAAATCATCATGCCTGCGGCCGTGCCGCGCATCGGATCCTGAAAGACGCGGCCGATGAAGGCGGCGCGCTTGTACTCGGGCATTCTGGAGACGTCGACGCCGTCGATGAGAATGGAGCCGGAGTCGATCGGGAACGCGCCCGCGATGGCATTGAGCGTCGTGGACTTGCCCGCGCCGTTCGAACCGATCACGGTGCAGAAGTCGCCGTCCTCGAGCGTGAACGAGACGCCTCGCAGCGCCTTCTTTTCATTGGCCGTGCCGGCGAAGAAAGTCTTGGTGACGTTTTTGAGTTCGAGCATTTTTTCTTTCCTTCGTGTTCAGTTCACAAGTCAGGCGCGGGCGCGCAGGCCGGCCATCTTTTCCTTGATGAGCGGGAGTGCCAGCGCAATGGCGACGAGCACGGCGGTAAAGAGCTTGAGGTCGTTGGGCGGCATGCCCATTTCAAGCACGAATGCAATGACGAGTCGGTAGATGATGGAGCCGAGGATCACGGCGGCGAGGCTCGTCTTGAACGTCTTGGGGGAGAAGAGCACCTCGCCGATGATGACGGAGGCAAGGCCGATCACGATCGTGCCCACGCCCATGCCGACGTCGGCGAAGCCGTTGGCCTGAGCGACGGTGGCGCCGGAGAGGGCGACAAGGCCGTTCGAGATGACGAGGCCGAGCACGACCATCGTGTTGGTGTTGATGCCCTGGGCGCGGGCCATCTGCGGATTGAAGCCCGTGGCGCGCACGGCGGTGCCGAGCTCCGTGCCGAAGAACCAGTAGATCACCACGGCGATGGCGACCGCGAAGACGAGGCCGACGACGAGGCCGCTCATGGCGACGGAAAGGCCGAGGCTGTTCTCAAGAATCGTGAAGACCGTCTCATTCTGCAGAAGACCGACGTTGGACTTGCCCATCACGTGCAGGTTCACGGAATAGAGGCCGATCATCGTCAGAATGCCGGCGAGCAGCGCGGGAATGCGGAGCTTCGTCGTCAGCAGGCCGGTGACGCCGCCCGCGAGCGAACCCGCGACGAGCGCCAGGACGAAGGCGGCGGGCAGACCGAGGCCCGCCGTGATGGCGGTGGCGGCCACGGCCGCGCCCAGCGGGAACGAGCCTTCGACCGACAGGTCGGCGATGTCGAGAATTCGGAAGGTCAGGAAGACGCCGAGGGCGAGAACGGACCACTGAAGGCCCTGGCCGACGGTCGAGAGAATGAGATCAAGCATGAAATTTCCTTTTCTAGGTACGCTCGGCGGTTCGGGTTGCCGATTGTTTTTTAAGTAGGAGCGCCGGCGGAATCTGTTCCTGCCGGCCTATTCAAAAAAAGCGGAGCTCCGCAGACGCCGTCCCGGCGTCCCCGACAAGCTCCGCTCGAGGCGCGGCCTCCTTCAGAGGCTACTGAAAGAGCACTGCGCCCTTCTTGAGTTCGTCCGGAATCGTGATGCCGATCGCGGCGGCCGTCTTCATGTTGAAGACCGGCGTGCCGTTGGCCACGTGCTGGACGGGCATCTCGGCCGGCTTCTTCTTGCCGTCGAGAATGTCGGCGCCCATCTGGCCCGTCATGCGGCCGATTTCGTAGTAGTCGACCGAGATCGAACCGAGGCAGCCCGCTTCGGTCATGCCGCGCTCACCCGCAATGACGGGAATCTTGGCGGGGTTGGCGACCTTGGCGAGGGCGGGAATGGCGCTGGCAAGCACGTTGTCCGTCGGCAGCCACATGCCCTGCACCTTGCCGTTGAGGCTGGCGGCGGCTGGATGTCGTTGACGTTGGAGACCGTGGCCTCAAGCACCTGCACGCCGCGCTTTTCGGCGGCCTTCTTGAAGATGTCGACCTGGTACTTGGAGTTGATTTCGCTGGAGTTGTAGATCGTGCCGACGGCCTTGGCGTCGGGGACGAGCTTGAGAAGAAGTTCGAGCTGGGCCTCGATCGGACCGAGGTCGGAGACGCCCGTGACGTTGCCGCCGGGCTGTTCGTCGGACTTGACGAGCTTGGCGGCGACGAAGTCGGTGATGGCGGTCGCAACGATCGGCGTGCCCTTGGCGGTCGTGGCCACGGCCTGAGCGGCGGGCGTCGCGACGGCGAAGATCAGCTTGTCCTTGTTGGAGACGAAGCGGGTGGCGATGTTGTGCAGATTCGACTGGTCGCCCTGGGCGTTCTGGAAGTCGATCTTGATGTTGACGCCGTCCTTGTAGCCGCGTTCGGCAAGCGCGTCCTTGACGCCCTTGGTGCAGGCGTCGAGGGCGGAGTGTTCAACGAGCTGGACGATGCCCACGGGCACGAGTTCGGCCTTGGCGGGCTCCTTGTCGCCGCAGCCCGCGAGTGTCAGCGCGGCAGCGACGGAAAGCGCGATGGCGCTGCGGCGCGTAATCTTGGAAATCTGCATGGGGTCACCCCTGAGTAATGGAAGTCGAATGCCGGGGCTTGTCGCCCGAGGATGTTAATTTCGATTATACGAACCGAAATTTGCCGTCTTCTGCGCTCTAATTCCTTTTACTTAAAGCAAATCCCCTAGGCGCATGAAGCTCGCTCAAAAGATGCGCAAATCTTTTTTCCCACCCCGCCCGACGCTTCGAAGTCGCATAAAAAAGGCACCCGTCCGAAGGCGGGTGCCCTTTTCGGCGATCGCATCAGGGAGGTCCCTGACGGCGCCTTATTTGAAGAAGCTCTTCATGCGGTCGAAGAAGCCCTGCGTTTTGGGATTGTGCTTGTCGCCGCCTTCCTTGAGGGAGGCGTCGAACTCGCGGAGCAGGTTCTTCTGCTTGGTGGAGAGGTTGACGGGGGTCTCCACGGAGATGTGCAGGAAGAGGTCGCCGGGCTCGCCCGTACGCAGGTTCTTCACGCCCTTGCCGCGCAGGCGGAAGGTCTTGCCGGACTGCGTGCCTTCGGGCAGCGTGATGCGCGATTCGCCCTCAAGGGTCGGAACCGTGAGCTCGCCGCCGAGCGCCGCCGTCACGAAGGAGACGGGAAGCTCGGTGTGAAGGTCGTCGCCGTCGCGCGAGAAGATGTCGTGCGGCTTGACCGAGATCTCGATGTAGAGGTCGCCCGACTCGCCGCCGTTCATGCCCGGCTCGCCGCGGCCCGACATGCGGATGCGCTGGCCGTCGTTGATGCCGGCGGGAATCTTGACCTCCACGACCTTGGTCGTGCGGATCTTGCCCACGCCCTGGCAGTTCGGGCACGGATCGGAGATGATCTGGCCGGAACCATGGCACTTCGGGCAGGTCTGGTGGACCTGGAAGAGGCCGTTGGAGACGCGCACGGCGCCGTGGCCCTGGCAGGTCGGACAGGTCCTCCTGGACGTGCCGGGCTTGCAGCCCGTGCCGTGGCAGGACTGGCACTCGTCCCAGGCGGGCACGCGGATCTCCATCGTGCGGCCCATGGCGGCGTCCTCAAGCGAGATTTCAAGCTCGAAGCGCACGTCGTTGCCGCGGATGCCCTGCTCGCGGGCGGCACGGCCGCCGCGCATGCCGCCACCGCCGAAGATGTCGCTGAAGATGTCGCCGAAGGCGCTCTGGAAGTCGGCGCCGTTCATGTTGCCGAACCCGCCGAAGGGACCGCCCGCAGCGCTGGGATCCACGCCCGCCTTGCCGTAGCGGTCGTAGGCGGCGCGCTTCTGGTCGTCGGAAAGCACGGCGTAGGCTTCACCGACTTCCTTGAACTTCTCTTCGGCGACCTTGTCACCCGGATTGCGGTCCGGATGGTACTTCATGGCCATGCGGCGGTAGGCCTTCTTGATGTCGTCGGCGGAAGCGTCCTTGCCGACGCCGAGCACCTCGTAATAATCGCGATCAGACATTACCCAATCCCTGCGGGGAGCTGCCCCGTCTTCTTTTTGATTTTTTCAAAACTCGAAAAGGGCCGGCATCGCGTGAGCGAACCGACCCTTCGTTTGATGCGCTGACTCAAGGCCGAATCAGCCCGGGAGCCGGGGCTCCCGGATTGCCGTCACTCACGGATTACTTCTTGACGTCCGTGAAGTCGGCGTCGACCACATCATCGTCGGCGGGCTTGCTGCCGGCGGCATTGCCTTCCGGAGCGGCCTGCTGCTGGGCGGCGGCCTTGTTCATCTTTTCGCCGATCTTCTGAGCGGCGGCCATCAGGTTTTCGACGGCCTTGTCGATGGCGGCCTTGTCCTCACCCTTGACCTTCTCTTCAACCGTGCGGATGGCGTCTTCGCAGGCGGCGCGGTCGGCACCGTCCACCTTGTCGCCGAATTCCTTCAGGGTCTTCTGGACCTGGCTGACGGCGGCGTCGGCCTGATTGCGGGCCTGAGCGAGCTCGGCGCGGCGGTGGTCCTCTTCCTTGTTGGCTTCGGCGTCCTGCACCATGCGTTCGATCTCGTCTTCGCTCAGACCGGAGCTGGCCTTGATCGTGATGGTGTTTTCCTTGCCGGTGGCCTTGTCCTTGGCGGCCACGTGGAGAATGCCGTTGGCGTCGATGTCGAACGTGACTTCGATCTGCGGCAGGCCGCGCGGAGACGGCGGAATGCCTTCAAGGTTGAACTCGCCGAGGAGCTTGTTGGAGGCGGCCATTTCGCGTTCGCCCTGGTAGACCTTGATGGTCACGGCCGGCTGGTTGTCTTCAGCGGTCGAGAACACCTGGCTGTGCTTCGTCGGGATCGTCGTGTTGCGCTTGATCATCGGGGTCATCACGCCGCCGAGCGTTTCAATGCCGAGCGTAAGCGGGGTGACGTCGAGCAGGAGCACGTCGCGGCGTTCGCCCGTGAGGACGGAGCCCTGGATGGCGGCGCCGATGGCGACGGCCTCGTCAGGGTTGACGTCCTTGCGCGGATCCTTGCCGAAGAATTCCTTCACGACGGCCTGGACGCGCGGCATGCGGGTCTGACCGCCGACGAGGATGACGTCGGTGATGTCGGACGTGGACGTACCGGCATCGCGCAGGGCCTTGCGGACCGGCTCGATGGTGCGCTGGACGAGGTCCTCGACGAGGGCTTCGAACTTGGCGCGCGTGACCGTGACGTTGAGGTGCTTCGGACCCGTGGCGTCAGCCGTGATGTACGGCAGGTTGATTTCGGTTTCCTGACGGCTCGAGAGCTCGATCTTGGCCTTTTCAGCGGCGTCCTTCAGGCGCTGCAGGGCGAGAACGTCCTTGGAGAGGTCGACGCCCGTGTCCTTGCGGAACTCGTTGATCAGGTGGTCGACGAGGCGCTGGTCGAAGTCTTCGCCGCCGAGGAACGTGTCGCCGTTCGTGGAGAGCACTTCAAACTGCTTGTCGCCGTCGATGTTGGCGAGGTCGATGATCGAGATGTCGAACGTGCCGCCGCCAAGGTCGTACACGGCGATCTTGCGGTCGCTGTTGCCGCCCTTGTCCATGCCGAAGGCGAGCGCGGCAGCGGTCGGTTCGTTGATGATGCGCTTCACTTCAAGACCGGCGATGCGGCCGGCGTCCTTCGTGGCCTGACGCTGGGAGTCGTTGAAGTAGGCGGGAACCGTGATGACGGCTTCCGTAACGGCTTCGCCGAGGTAGTCTTCGGCGGTCTGCTTCATCTTGCGAAGGATTTCAGCGCTGACCTGCTGCGGAGCGAGCTTCTTGCCCTGAGCTTCGACCCAGGCGTCGCCGTTGTCGGCGCGCATGATCGTGAACGGCATCAGGTTCAGGTCCTTCTGGACTTCGGCATCGTCGAAGCGGCGGCCGATGAGGCGCTTCACGGCAAAGAGCGTGTTCTTCGGATTGGTCACAGCCTGGCGCTTGGCCGGGGCGCCGACGAGCACTTCACCGTTGTCCATGTAGGCAACGATGGACGGGGTCGTGCGGGCGCCTTCGCTGTTTTCGATAACCTTGATGTTGTCGCCTTCCATCACGGCAACGGCCGAGTTGGTGGTGCCAAGGTCAATACCAATGATCTTCGCCATAGTGGTTTAATCCTCTAAAAGAAAACCTGTCGTCCGAAACGTCGTCATCTTGAGGCGCGGCGCATGGCACGCGCAGGAGCGTTCGGACCGTTCAAAAACTAACGTGTCCGCAGGCGGAATCTCCTCAGCCTGCGAACGACCTTAATCCCTATATGGGGATGCCCCCTTTTTTTTCAAGCCTTCCGCCGAAGGTTTGTCAAAAATAATTACATCTCCTGCCGCAAGACCTTGACCCGCAAGGGAAAAACATCACTTTTCCCTTCTGAGGCCCACCAAGAAAAAAGGCGCCCCCGACGGGACGCCTTCTGATCAGAGCGGCCGTGGCCGGGCTTCTCAGCCCTGGGCGACGCTCACCATGGCGGGACGCAGAACGCGGTCGGCGATCATCCAGCCGCGCTGGAAGACTTCGACCACGGTGCCGGAGGCGACGCCTTCGGGAGCGGGCACCATCGCGATGGCCTGATGCTGGTGCGGGTCGAACGCCTCGCCCTTCGGATCAACGGGCTTCATGCCGGAGACGTCGAGGGCGTGCATGAACTGGCGGTACGTGGCGAGCATGCCTTCACGGACGGGATTCTCCTCCTCGCTCTTCGTGACTTCAAGGGCCTTTTCAAGGCTGTCGACGACGGGCAGCAGGTTTTCGGCAAACTTCTCGATGCCGAACTTGCGGGCCTTCTGAACCTCCTCGGAGGAACGGCGGCGGGTGTTTTCAAGCTCCGCCATGGCGCGCACGTAGAGGTCGTAGTGCTCCATCACCTTGGCTTCGGAGAGTTTCAGAGCCGTCTGAAGCGTTTCGATCGTCTGCTCGGGCGTTTCGGGCTGCTTGGCCTCTTCACCCGCACAGGCTTCCTTGCCCTCGCAGCCGCAGGCCTGGCCCTCTTCGGCGCACTTGCCCTGGCAGCAGCAGCCGGCTTCTTCCTTCACTTCCTGGTTCTGAGTATTTTCAGTCATATGTCACTCCGTATGAGCGTCGCCAAGACGCCTGGAAACTGGGTCGGCCCGGGAGTCCGCTCCGCGGGCCCGATAGATTGCTTCTTATATGGGGACGGTGCGGCGTTTTTCAAGTCCGCTCATGCGCCGTCCGTGCGTCAGATCCAGCCCGCAGCCTCGCGCCTCACGATCGAGGCGTAGGCCTTCACGGCCTCGGGCGAGTCGTTGAGCGCTGCAATGTAGTGGAACTCCGCCCCTGAGTCGCCCCTGAAGGCGGCCAGATACTCGCGGCGGAGCTCGTCGTTGATCTCCTCGATCGTCTCCAGACAGTCGGCAGCGAAGCCCGGACACACGACGTCGATGCGCGGCACGCCGGCTTCGGCCAGCTCCCTGACGCTGTCGATGGTGTACGGACGAAGCCACTCGTCGCGGCCGAAGCGGGACTGGAAGCACACGCTCCACGTGCCTTCCTCAAGGCCGAGCCTTTCGGCGAGAAGCGACGCAGTGCGCAGGCACTGCGCTTCGTAGACGTCGCCGCGGTCGCTGCTTGCCTGCGGGATGCCGTGAAAGCTCATGACGAGGCGGGCTCGTCCCAGTAGGCGCGCACGTGCGCGGCAAGCGCGTCGATGTAGGCGGGATCGTCGTGATAGTCGTGAATCGTGCGCACCGCAGGCGCATCGACATGGGAAAGCTGGTATTCGCTCACGCCGTCCAGACAGGCCGCCGTCGTCTGGGAAGCATACTGCGCGAACATGGGCATGACGAGGACGCGGCCGACGCCGTCGGCCTTCATCCTGTCGAGGACGGACGCCGTCGACGGGCTGCCGTAGCGCATGGACCAGTAGACCGGAATCCCGAGCTCGGCTTCGAGCGCCGCAGCCGTGCGCCTCGTGTGCACGATGAGCGGCGAGCCTTCGTCGGTCCAGACGCCTCTGTATCGTTCGGCGGACTTCTTCGGACGCGTGCGCAGGATGATGCCATGCAGAATCGGCCACCACTTCCATCGGGGAAGCTCGACGATGCGCCTGTCGCCGAGGAATTCGGCCAGATAGCGGCGGACGGCCTCCTCGGTCGGGGCGTCGGGGCTCCCCGTATTGATCAGAAGCAGCGCGGTTTTGTTCGAATTAGCCATGGAACGGTGAGGTCTGGAAACGGATTCGTGGTAGTGCCCCATTCTGGGACGCCATTCTTAAGGAACGCTTTTTCAGGCCGCGCCGCGAAGGGGCTCCCCCGCAGTCCGTCCGCAGTCCCCATGAACGAAAACAGCCGCCTCGGGCGTACCCTGGCGGCTGCTGAAATCAGATTGAGGCGCTTCAGGCGGCCTGTGCGCGGCGGGTGCTACGCCACATGATGATCATGGCGCCCGCAATGAGGCTCATCCAGAACTTGCCGATCACCTGGCCCACGATGAAGTCAAGGGAGCCGAAGGCGAGCGAGAGGAAGATCACGGAGTCGACGATCGAGCCCACGAGACCGGAGAGCACGATGGCCAGCGTCAGATGACGTTCGCGAAGCGGCGTGTAGACGGCAAAGTCGGCCAGCTCGGAGAAGAGGAAGGCGCAGGTCGAGCCGAGAATGATCGCGGGCTCGGAGAGAATGCCGGAGAGCGCGGCGCCAACGGCGATCGCGACCAGCGTCCAGCGCTTGCCGAGCAGGCTCTGGACCGCGTCGCGCAGAATGAGCGCAAGACCGGCGAAGAGCACGGCGGACGGCGACATGATGCCGGGCCAGACGGGAATGAGGCAGGGGCTGTCGGGCGGACAGACGGTGCCGACGTTCATCACCACCCAGTTGCCTGCGGGAATGGTGAGGATGAAGAGAATGAGGCTGATGAGGCCGACGGTGCGGCCGGACATGCTGAAAGGCATCTTGCGGATCTCCAGGGGCTACCGGTCGGAAAGCCGGCGCTTGCCCAAAAGAAGGAATTGACGAGGGGCTGACACCCGGTCAGACGGTTCAGCTGCCGGTGTCGAAGAAGCGCATTATACGTTGCGGCAGATAATTGATGTTGCCCGGAGCCCTTCCTTGTGGAAATCCGATGTGTCCTCCCTCTTCGGGAAAATCTCCCGTGACGAAGGCGCTCATCTCGTCCGCCGTCGGCAGGCACCACGGCGGCAAGAACGGATCGTTCTTTGCATTGAGCAGCAGAAGCGGCACGCGCACGTCGGGGAGCACCGTCTTGGCCGAGCACTTCTGCCAGTACTCCATCGCCGAGCGGAACCCGTGGATCGGCCCCGTGTACGTGTTGTCGAAGTCGAACATCGTGCGGCAGGCCTTCACGTCCTCCTCGCGGATCACGTCGGGGAACTGCTTCGCCTTGAGCTCGAGCTTCTGGCGGAGCGTGTGAAGGAACATGTCGGCATAAAAGGTGTTGACGCCCTTGCTGATGCGCTCGCTGCCCGCCACGAGGTCGAGCGGTGCGCCGACCGAAACGGCCGCCGTCAGGAAGCCCGCGTCGGTTCCGCGATCCCCGAGGTACTTGGCGAGCTGGTTGCCGCCGAGGCTCACGCCCACGGCCCTGAGCTCCGCGTTGGGGAAGCGTTCGTGCACGGTCCTGAGCACCCATTCGCAGTCGTCGCTGTCGCCCGCGAAGTAGGCGCGCGGCAGCCTGTTCATCTCGCCGCCGCAGCTTCTGAAGTGCGCGACGACGCCGCGCCAGCCGCGCTCGGTGCAGGCCGCCATCAGCGCTTCGGCATAGTGGCTGCGGCTTGAGCCCTCAAGCCCGTGGAAGTGCACGAGCACGGGCGCCAACGGATCGGCGGGCTCGGGCACGGCCCAGTCCCAGAGCATGAAGTCGCCGTCGGGAAGCTCGACCTTCTCGCGCCTGTACTCGATCGCGGGCCTCGGCATGAACTTGGCGGGAATGACGGTCTGAAGATGACCGCCGGGACACCAGGACGGGGCTTTGTAATCAGGAACGGCAATGGGCATCACGTGCTCCGGTTGATGGAAATTCGATCGTCCGACAGTCTAGCGCGTTTCGGACTGATCGGCCGCATCGCCTTCTCTCAGAGGCGCATCGGTCTCAAACACCGTTCTCCAGAGCTTGAGCACGGCCTCGCGTTCGGCCTCGATCATGTCCGCAGGAACGCGCACGGGCACGCCTTCGCCCGCATTGAGCCTGATCTCGTGCTGCAGGGCGCGGTAGCGTCGATACGCCCTGACGGCGGGCGCCGAAACGGCGGGATCCGTCAGGCCGAGGTCGGCCGCCTTTTCAAGAAGCAGGATGTTGCCGAAGTTGTTGACCAGCTCGGGATGCTCCGCGGAGTGCGTGAGCACGAGAAGCTGCACGATGAACTCCACGTCGACCATGCCGCCGCGGTCGTGCTTGATGTCGAAGAGCGCCGTGCGGTTGGGATGCCCGTCGAGCATCTTCCTGCGCATCTCGAGCACGCTCGCGCGGGCCTCGTCCTGCGTCCTCGGCATCATCAGGATCTCGCGCCTCTCGTCCTCGAAGCGCTTGCCCACGTCCGGATCGCCCGCCACGAAGCGGGCGCGCGTGAGGGCCTGATGCTCCCAGAACCAGGCGCCGTTGCCGTCGGCGTTCCTCTGATAGCGGCTGAACATGTCGAAGGACGACACGATGAGGCCGCTGTCGCCGTTCGGACGCAGCCTCAGGTCCACGTCGAAGAGCTTGCCCGACGACGTCTGGATCGTCAGCCAGCTCATCATGCGGCGCACGAGGCGGCTGTACGTGAGGTCGGCCTCCTGATCGGGATCGTCATAGATGAAGACCAGATCGAGGTCGCTGTCGTAGCCGAGCTCCTTGCCGCCCAGCTTGCCGTAGCCGATCACGGCGAACTTCGGACGGTCGCAGTGCTTCTTCGTCATGCTGGCCCAGGCCAGATCGAGCACCTCCTCGAGCACGGCGTCGGCCAGCGCCGAGAGATGGTCCGCCAGGCGCTCGACCGTGAAGCGGCCGTCAAGGTCCGCAATCAGCAGCCTGAAGACGGCGGAGTGATGGGCGTCGCGAAGCGCGTTCATCTGGCGCTCCTGATCGCCGTCGGCCTCGACGAGCGCACGATGCAGCCTGTCCGCCCACTCGCTCCAGTCGACGGGCGTGAAGTCGTCCATCTCGTGGATGCGTCCGTCGACGAGCTCGTCAAGGATGATCGGATGGCGCACGATGTAGTCGGCCGTCCAGCGGCTCGCCGCCAGCACGCGTCCGACGCGTTCGGCGGCCTTCGGATACTGCGAGAGGAGCGCCACGTAGGTCGAGCGGCCCGCGATCGCCTCAAGCAGCTTCAGATAGCGGGAGAACACCTCGACCGCCGGCACCACGCGCGGGCCGTCCTTGGGAAGCCACTCCGGGCATCCCTCGGCCACGACGGGAATCAGGCTCTGAAGGCGCTTCCTCGCCTCGTCGGAGAGGCTTCGGCCCGCACGGGCCGAGGCAAGACGCATGATGCGCGAGACAAGCTCGTCGACGTCGTCGCCGTAGCCCAGAGACCTGAGCTTGCCTGCGAGCGCCTCGCTCGCGCTCGACGTGCCCGTCTCCCAGCCCGTGGGCCAGTCGGCCGTGTCCGCGGCGGGCTCATGGACCTGGAAGACGCTGTCGAAGGCGGCGGCGACATACTCGCGCACGCCCTCAAGACGGCTCCAGAGTTCGTCGGCGGGCATGCCCAGAAGACCCGCCACGGCCGTGAGTCCCTCGCCTTCCTTCGGGAGGCGCTGCGTCTGTTCGTCATTGACATACTGAATGGCATGCTCGACGTTGCGCAGGAAGACGTAGTGCTCGGAGAGCCTCTCGGCCATTTCGGCGGAAATGCCGCCGTCGCCTGAGAGCGCCTTGAGCATCGCGAGCGTCTCGCGCCCGCGAAGAAGCGGATCGCGTCCGCCGCGAATGACCTGCAGCGTCTGCGTGAGGAACTCAATCTCGCGGATGCCGCCGCGCCCGAGCTTGACGTTGATGCACGTGCCTCCACGGGCGAGTTCGCGTCTGGCCGTCTCGGCGCGGATCATCTCGTGCAGGCGCGTGAGCGACGAAATGGCGTTGAAGTCCAGATACTTTCTGAAGACGAACGGACGCACGAGGGACGAGACGTTCCGCTTCTGCTGCTCGAAGTCCTCGGGCGCCGAGAAGACGGGTTCGTTGATGATGCGGCCCTTGAGCCAGGCGAAGCGCTCCCAGTCGCGGCCCTGCGTGTAGAGATACTCCTCGAGCATGTCCGTCGAGCACACGATCGGACCCGACTCGCCGTTCGGGCGCAGGCGCATGTCGACTCGGAAGACAAAGCCCGGCCCCTCAATGTCGTTCAGGGCGGGAATCACGCGCCTTGCAAGCCTTTCATAGAACTCCTGCACGGTGAGCGTGCGGCGGGCGTTCGGAAATTCGGGCGTCGCCCGCGTCTCGCCTTCCTCGTCGAAGAGGAAGATGAGGTCGATGTCGGAGGAGACGTTGAGCTCTCGGCCGCCGAGCTTGCCCATGCCCACGACCATCAGGTCCTGAGGACGTCCCGACATGCCGTACGGCACGCCGCAGCGCTCGGCCAGCTCTCTGGCGTTGACCTTCACCGTCGCCGTGACGGCCGTCTCGGCGAAGTCGCTCATGAGCCTCACGACGTCGAAGTAGTCGATGCGACCCGTCGCGTTTCGCCCGATGATGTTCACGATGAGGCGGCGCCTCATCTCCCTGAGCTTCATGCGCAGCGACTGGCTGTCGGCCGCGGCCGCCTCGGCCTCCATGGCCTCCCGCGGGAACGTCTCCTCGACGATCCTCTCAAAATGCGCGAGGCACGCCTGAGCGTCCTCTCCGGGATGCATGGCCGACAACGACCGTGCGACAAAGGGCGAGAAGCGGACGACGTCCTCAAGAGTCAGTGAGGGCATGAAGGACTCCGAAAGCAGGGAAGTATCTGTTGAATTCATGGGGCGAACCCGTCTGTCCATTCTAGCCAAATCGGCACGGCCTCACGGAGAGTGCCGGGGGCCGCCCCGCTGTTGGAGGTCCTTCGGCCTGCAGTACAATGCCAGTCAAAAGGTCTCAGACTCTGCACCGCCGCCGATGAAGAAAAAGTTTTTCCGCCGCCGTTCGATCAGCTACAGAGGTCGCGGCAACTTCGCGACGCAGCTCAGCTTCTCCCATCCGATCGTGAAGCTCGCCGTCTGGCTCTACTTCATCATCTGCATCCTCGTCATCGGCACCCGCGTCTTCTTCATGACGCAGGCCGACCACTACAGGGATGAAATCGCGGCCCTCGTCTCCGAAGCCGCGGGCGTCGACGTCCATGCGGGCGAATTCTCCGCAGGCTTCGAGCGCTTCTGGCCCGTCATCACCGTCAGGCAGCTCGAGCTTGCAAGGCCGGGCGGCCCCGTCTCGCTCACGCTCCCCGAAGTCAAGGCAAGACTCGCCTGGTCCTCGCTCTGGCATCTCGAGCCCCGCTTCCAGCTGCTGCGCATCAGCAGTCCCGACCTGCGCATCACCCGTCTCGACAAAACGACGCTCGACATTGCGGGCTTCGTCGTCAATCTCCCCGAGGGAAGCGACGAGGAAACCGACGACGCTTCCGGCGACAGCAGGGTCGCCGCCTGGTTCCTCGCGCAGAAGAAGCTCGAGCTCGTCAACGGCACCATCACCTATGACGACCGCTACAGCCCCGGCGCCGCCGAAGTCCGCGTCACGAACGCGAACGTCGTCTTCGAGCAGACGCTTCTCGACTGGCGAGCCGCCGTCGACGGCACCGCTCACATCAGCGCCGAGGAGAGTCCGCACAGGCAGGGCGAATACTTCACCGCCGTGGCCCGCATCGACCGCCACATCTTCACGGACACGTCGAACCCGTTGACCTGGAAGGGCCAGGCCTACGTGCGCTTCTCGCACGCAGACGTCGCGAAGCTTCTCTCGCGCGCGGGCTTCCCGCAGCTCATGTCCTCGGGTTCGGGCGCCGCCGAGGTCTGGGCGGGCTTTGCGGACGGCCGCATCACGAGCGCCACGGCCGACGTCGCGCTGCTCGACATCCACACTCAGCTCGCCGACAATCTCGAGCCCCTGAAGCTTGCCTGGCTCGAATCGCGCCTCTACTACAACGGCTCGTTCGGCGACCGCGCCGAACAGACCTTCGGCGTGAGGAAGCTGGACTTCATGACGGCCGACCGTCGCCGCCTCAAGCCCACTGACGCCTCGGTCACGATCAGGACCGACAGCGCGGGCCAGATCTCCGACGGCGCCATCACCGTCTCGCGCCTCGACATCGGCTCGCTCATCGCCCTCGTTCCCGAGCTTCCGCTTGACGACGCCGTGCGCTCCTTCGTGACCGCACACGCCCCCGAGGGCTACCTG
>OCHH01000732.1_pt1 | contig 14684 bp, 17 predicted proteins | sample 1538781 | NCBI WGS metagenome assembly OCHH01 (sample SAMN04571726, study PRJEB22368) | human gut metagenome | biome: human gut; material: stool | host: Homo sapiens | place: Luxembourg | collected 2012-12-05
CTGCCTCCATCGGGAAAAACTCGCAACTCGGCACCTGCTTAAGCGCCGCCGCATGGAAGATATAGTCAACGCCAGGCATCGCATTGCGGCACGACTGAAGGTCGCGCACATCCCCGATAAAAAACTTTATCTTATGCGCCACATCCGGATATTTCACCTGATACTCATGGCGCATATCATCTTGTTTCTTCTCATCGCGCGAAAAAATGCGAATTTCGCCGATGTCAGTACGTAAAAATCTGTTTAACACAGCATTGCCAAACGAGCCCGTTCCGCCCGTTATCATCAATGTCTTTCCTGCAAAAATGCTCATATCGTGTATGTTGTTTTTATTGTTTTTCGTTCCACATTTCACTGCCGTCTGCTCCATAGGCACCGTCTTTAGCCTCAAGTATCACCGACGGCTCAACCACCTCAACCGTGTGCCACGCACCCGGCGGCACCTGGCAGCCATAGCGTCCTTCCTCCGGACAAAGCCGTATGCGCTCCGTCTCCACAAGCCGCCCGTCACGCTCCTCCAAAATCACCTCGTCCATCCTTCCGCGAAGGCACACCACCGTCTCCGCCGACCGGGGATGGCGATGCACAGCCACCACCGTTTCCGGCAGCAAAGCGTTAAGCATACGCTGGCTGCTGTCAGCCTCCGACGTACGCATATCCCTGCCCTGCCGCAGCCTCGGATTCCTCCGAGCCGCAGCCAACAGTTCTTCCAATAAGTCCTTGTTGAATTCTATCATTTCCATATTCGCCACAACGCAGCGATATGTGTTTTTCATCGGCACACCCGATTATACAGCCGCACATAGTCGGCATAGCGGTCATCCTTGTTGAAGCAAGTCACAGCCCTTTGGCGGCATGCCTCCTCATATTTTTGTTTGCCACGCCCGCGCACCGCTTGCAGCGCATCTGCAATGGCTTTTATATTGCCTTTGTTCACCACGAAGCCTGTTTCCGAAGTCACCGCCTCAGGACTGCCACCAGTGCGATATGTCACCACTGGAGTGCCGCACGCCATTGCCTCAAGGTTGGTCGTTGGAAAATTATCCTCATAAGTCGGATTTGCAAACAACGTCGCGCCGGAATAAAGTTCCGCCAATTGGTCAACATTCTGCGTGCGCTCAATGCCCACGATGCCATCAGGCAACACCTCCACCTGCTTCCGTGTCAGCCCAACGAGCACAATGTCGACATCCGCCGGAAGCTCACTGCGCAATGCAATGAAGTCATTAAAGCCTTTTCTCTCGCACCACGGACTCGCCACTCCAAGCACATAGTCGCGCGCCGGCTTGTTTCCCCGCGGACAAAACACGTTGGTGTCAATGCCGTTGTAAATTGTCTGCACGGCAGCCCCTTTGAAAAACGACTCTTTCACCAGTTCCTCCAGCCAATGCGACACCGGCACAAGCGTGAGCCTGTCGCCAAGCGACGTAAACAATTCGCGCTTCAACTCATAATTGCGGCTCGTCCTGTCAACGAACAGCGAACGAGGATAAGCCCTCAATTGAGGGCAGTCATGGCAGCCCGACTTCCATCGGTCGCAACCGATGAAATCGAAGTGGGTGCAATGCCCCGTAAACGTCCAGCAGTCGTGCAGCGTCCACACCACCTTGCAGTCCGCGCGCTGCAACCAGCGGAACAGCACTTCATAGTTGAGATAATAGCCATGCACATTGTGCAGATGCACCACATCTGGCTGCAACGCATCCAGCCTTCGCACCAACCGCTCGGTTGCGCGCTTTGACCCCAACCCATGCCCATCGAGAAGCAGACTGCGCACACCATGCATCCTGTCGCCCCACTTGCCCTGCGTGCAAATGCACGGCAACTGACTCGGATTCACATAGCGCGGTCCGTGCACCATCGTGCATTCCCAACCTTCACGCTGTGCCACCAATCCTATAGCCTCGGCTATCCGCCCCGTCGACCCATAGTTGACCGCTGCATTTATCTCTACCAAGCGCTTCATTTCAGATAACATTCTATTTGCTTTCGCTCAATTTCTGCGAAATCAAGTTTGCTGATATTTTTTCGCAATTCATTATAATAGTCTATTTGCGATATTTTGTCTATCTTACTTAGCAAATCCTCCTCTGAATCGAACCAGTCCATTACTCTCATTCACAATTTCCGGACCACATCCTACCCTGTCGCTAACCAATACTGGAACGCCATTGTTAAGGGCTTCTTCCACAACAAGCCCCCACGGCTCTATTTCCGATGGCAACACAAACACATCATTTTCTTGATAAACTTGTGGTAATTTTTTGTTGTCCACCGCTCCAAGAAAGTTAACGTTATCTCCGGCTATTGATTTCAGATATTCTTCCTGCTCTCCAAAACCTACAATATTAAGCGTCAAATCCAGACGATTCTTGAATGCATTTATCAAGAACGGAAGATTTTTCACAGCAGTCAATCTGCCTACATACAGAAAGTTTCTCACTTGCGTGCGTGGCTCATACTGCGGTTGCTCCACATAGTTGAACACCCCAACACCTTTTGTTTCTACAATCTCACCTTTAAATCGCAAATCTTCTACAAGGCGTCGCTGCCCAGCACCCGAAACGTATGCTTTTTTTCGGATATTGCGGATAAATATTTTTTTTATCAAGCCTTTCAATCCTTTTGTTTGTGACTCAAAATAGCTTGACTCAACAACAACAGAATTCTTCTTAGATGCTGACAGCAATGCAAACATCCACATCGGCACCGAGTCCCAGCCGCCAATCACGCATTCCCGCCACTTCAACGATAACAAAAGTTTCAGAGTTGTCATAATGCGATAAAGCAATCCGCTTTGCTTATAAGCGAAATATTCAAACCGCATATCACCTTTGAAAAAATCTCGATTACCCCTGCCGTATCGCCAGTGAACACCACAAATATCCTCTCATTCTCCGCAATCGCATTGTAGAGATTCAACTTGTAAAATGACGGCAGATTGGTTATAAATACTTTGGAATAAGTCATTTTCCTAGAGAATCATTACATTGTATAACATTCTCTTTCCCTCATTTTTTCAACACAAGGCAAAGCCAACAGGAAACATATTGTTTCATTCAATTTTACACCAGTAACATACCAACTTGTTAAAAGGAACAACGACATTCCCAAAGTATATATCATCTGCAGATTCATGTTTTTTGTCAGGATTGAGGAGCGAAAAGCTTTCCGATATGACTTTAAAAAAAATAAAAAAAACACAACACCGATTAGTCCGTATGCCGAAACAAAAGATGGAAAGAAATTTCCGCCACCATTAGCAATCTTTGTTCCATGCATTAGGCTTTGCACTTCTTCGGAAGCCACAACCCACATCGGCACATTTTGACGATAAAAATAGCCTTGATTCCCGTCACCGACACCTGTGAAAGGATAGTCATAGAATATCTTCATATCGTTGATTACCGTAGAGGCTCTCATTGCCGTACTAAGGTTGTCCCTGTCTTGGATCTTCCCAACTAAAACATACTCAAATGATTCTTTGTCGGAATTAATCGCATCGCTTGAAGACAAATCCAAACTATACAATACAGCAACCGCCAATCCGGCAAAAAAGGCCAAGAACATTATAAGCCTCTTTATCCGCAATTTGAATGCATATAACAATATATAAACAATGCAGACAAATAAAAACGACAACAATGCACTACTGCTATTTGACGACAAGAATAGCAGCATCATTATGGCAAAAGACACAATATATGCAACTTTTCGAAATCCTTTTTTATTCGATATTGAAAATAGAATAAATGGAATAACGACGTAACATATTAGAGATGATGCCGCAGGCTCTGTTCCAAAGAAGGCTACGCCTCGGTTAAGAGATGTTAAATAGGCTATATCTCTCAAAGCGAATACCGAACAGAGCTCTGAATAAACACCATTCCCAACGCCAAACAATGTCCCTAATTGAAGCATTCCCACTATAAGCAATACTATCGTTTGCAGCTTAAAGATTTGCAATAGTTCAGCGATTGACACCAGTTTAGTTAACCCATAATAATTATAACATATTGAGCATAATGCCACAAGATATAATACAACATCTCCCAAGCACCGTCTCAATGGAGACACAGTTAATGCCGTATCAAGTGTAACCGACAAAACAACGGAAGCCAATAGAGAAAAGGCGGCCATATAAAGGTACAGTTTTCCAAATGCCCTTATACCTTCATTTGTCTTCAACGGTCTTGTAACAACAATTCGAAAAAAGCCCAACATCATTATAATCGTGCTGAATTGCCATGGCAGCAAGAAACCATCTGGAGTTATCTTGAACAATTGTCCCAGTGGCAAACAGAATAAATATAATTTGTATAATGCTCTGTCAATGTCTCTCATCTGAAACTACAATCTACATGAACTTTTTATACATAAAATTTCCACTCCTTATATTATTTCTATTGACTATCAAAAAAGACATTGCATTGAAATAATCAAGCAGAGACTCTTTTTTCAGCAATCGGAACAGCAAGTCTCCAAAATTGCTCCACCAAAACTTAAACCCACAGAGATTATACTTTCTACAAATATAATATCGGTGCAGATAATTCATAAATGTTGTCTTCCGGGTCGGTGTCCTATACTCTGTAGACACGTTATGATTCACAATCAGACGGTTACTGAATATGCATTTTTTACCACATTTATCTGCATGCAGATAGACTCCATACGAAAAATCAAGGTCTTCAGCATACGCATAATATTGTAGATGCTCGTCAAATATACAATTATGCTCCACGATAAAATCTCTTTTCACCGCAAAGAAAAATCCCATAACCCACTCAGTCGGAGTTGCCTCAGCGCATAGAAGGGGGAATCGTCCATATACTCCACTCGCCATATGGCCAACGTTTCGCTTAATAAACTTTGATTTGCCAAACAGATAACCCATTTTCGAGTTATGATGCACATCTACTTTATCCAAGCCACCAACCATTACTAACCGTTCATCTTTGAATAAATCCTCAACATTTGACAATGTTTCAACTCCGACATCAACATCATCATCCATAAATACCAGAACATCTCCTTTTGACATTTTTATGCCTACATTTCGTGCCGCAGTCAAGGATGGTTTTTCCAAATGATTATAAACCACATTCAATTCATCTTCTTCCCCACATAAAGTTTGAATCAGCTTTGAAAAATCAGCATTTGACTGATCTATAATCAATACTTCAAGCGGTTTTAGCTTAGATTTTTCAAGATAGGAAAATGTTCTCCGCAACGAATCAATTCGGTTATACGTCGGTATTATTACTGAAATTCTTCCCATTTACAAATCTTTACTTATTATTAGAAACCCTCAAAATAAATTGCTTCCACTTCGACTGCCAAAGCGACTTGGAGAATCCATATAAAGCCGTTTCATAACCACTACGGCAAATCCTCCAATACTCTTCTTTATCCATCATCAGTGCCTCTTTTACAGATTGGTATATCCCTTCAATTGTTGGCTCAATTAACTTGCCATTATAATTGTCAACCAATATATTTGTCAACCCACCTACCCGTGTAGCAATGCAGAAGCATCCCGCAGACATTGCTTCACACAGCGACAACGATGTTCCTTCGGAAAAAATCGTTGGTATCACCGCAATATCGAAATGCTGATGGAATTTAATGCTCTCCGACATCCTATATGCAGTAAAATGCACCCTCTCCAATCCTCTGAACATTTCTTTCAAGTAGGATTCTAACGGTCCTGTTCCGGCAAATGTCACTTCCACATTTGGATATTCTGTCAAAATTCTATTTATTGCGCTGGCAAATATCTTTGTACCTCGATGCTCTACAAATCTTCTTGCAAACAATATCTTCCGCGGAGACAACTCCAACTTGACATCCAATTCACGCCTGCTTATGAAACCTCGTGAATAATTCGGAATAACGGTGAATTTTGACTCATCATTGATTGCTGCTAAAGTTCGAAACCAATTATAATAGTTATAGTCAACACATACAACATTAGGTACAAGAAGACCTCTTTGAACATTTCTTATACACTTCAGCAATTTTATCAGTCGCCCTTTTATCCCCACTAGTGGTTCATCGAAGGCAATTCCGTGATTAATTGCTATTACATTACTGTAATGTGCCTTAATTGTCAATTGGTCTGTAGAAATTATAAAGATGTCACCCGGCTTATTGCTGGTTTTATACACATAATCAAAACATTTCTGAAAATAAGCCTTACTTTTATTAGATATCTGTCGTATTTCTATTCCTTCAAAAAGATAATTATCCGTTTTTCCAGTCCTATTCATTTCATATACAACAGGCTTATACCCCATCGACTCCGAAAGCTTTGCCAAATCGTAAATGTATGTTTGGACACCGCCTATAGATATCGACTTTAATTCAGAGTCATAAAAACCTATCCTCATAAAAAAATATATGGTCTTCATGTGCAGTTGCTATTTATCATTAATTCTTTATTCTCTGAACAATCTTTCGCAACCAATCTATACTTTTGAGATATGCTCTAATCTCATCTTTTGCAGATATCGGTTCGTATTTCCCGATAATACTCGCAAATGTAGTATCCCGTTTTTCATTAAAATCTTTGAAGAAACTTTCTCTGCATATATTGGGAGAACAAGAGCTTGTCATCATAGGCTGCACACGTCTTGCCACGTTCATTGTTGTTTGCTCAACTTCCAAATTTTCAGAAATCGAATCAAACATACGTTTTCCTTTTGGACTATGGATAATTACCATTGACACACCCTTGTCAATCGGCATCTTAATATTTGTTGATTGGATTCCCCAAAAATCAGCCAATGTTATGTCTGTTTCTCTATGCTCTTTTTTGTACGAACAATTATGGCAGGATTTTCGGAGGTAAATTCTTGAATGAAAACTTTTTACATATGGCTCTGCAAACTGAGGCTTCCAATACTGTTTTCCATTATCAAATTCTATTGAGAGAGAGTGTGTGTATGCCCCATATTTTTTTGTCCTGAACGAAATTTGCGCTGCGTGCCCTCCATATCTGGCTTCCAAATCTGTAATATGCCGCTTCCATACCGCAGGACTCGGTGTACCCATACAAATAAAATCCGTACAAATCAGATTCTCATAATCCTTCTTCAAGAAACTCCGTAATGCTCCATTCTCACATGGAGTCCCCGAGAACAACACGTAACGTCCTTCTTTCAAATCTTTTTTAATTTGTTTCCAAACATCAGATTTATCACTTTGCACGTATTTAGACCCCATTAGTCGATGAAGTTCCTTTTCATTGTCTATACGTATATGGCGCACTTTATTATGACAATCAAAATCCGCACCATAGACAACGCCATTTTGGTTTAATACGATATGTGCTATCGAATAAAAAACACCTCCAGAAGAACTATGTTGCAATATCTCAGCATCCTTGTTACGACATGCATATACCACTGGCTCAAATTCCGCATGCTCAACTGTTGTTTCCGGGCAAACATTGATTGGGCATGATTTTTGACACAAGTGGCATTCAATACATTTTCCACTATCAATAATAGGTGCCTTGAAGCCTTCATCGTCCTCCTGCATAATGATGCATCCTTTTGGGCAAACTACGGCACAAACACCACAGCCGCAACATTTATCGGCATATGTTATTTTATCTATAGCCATTTTAATTGTTTTTTTTCATTACAATTTTGAATACATATAGCATAGTCTTTCGATTGAAGATATAAGACAAGCCAAAATATACGATTCCTCCAATAACCAACTTGACTATGAGCTCCACATACGTATTGACAAATTGCATCAAATTCACAGAGCACATGGCTGCACACATCAATATCGCAATCATAAAAGTCGGCATTACGTCTCTAATTTGTGATTGGACTTTATATTGAAGAAATTTAACATTAGGTCGCATATTAATCCATAGACTAATAATCGAAGTTAAAACCCTGCCTAATGCTACCCAGTAGATACTAAAATGTACCATCAATGCCAAAAAGCCTAAATCAACTATTTTTTTTTGAATCTCGCAGTTCAAAGCAGTTCCACTCTTTCCTATTGCATTAATTGCCTGAATATTTGCTACATGTAATGGGTAAAATGCATATAATACACAAGCCATTTGTAAAAAAGGCACTGCTCCAATCCATTTTTCCGTCAACAGAATCGTCACTAACGGGTGTGCTGTTGCAAGCAAAGCTAACATAATCGGAGCAATAAGAAATGAACTCACCTTGTTCGACTTAACGACAAGACCCCGCAATTTTGGAATATCATCTTGTATTTTTGAAAATGCAGGAAATAAAACACTCCCTAAAGAACTTGTAAATGTTTCCGACACAGTTGAAGGAATTTTATTTCCTGTATCATATGTCCCTAATTGAGCCTTTGTATAAAATTTCCCAACAACCGCTGTATAAATGTCAGTTACGATTGTTGACAGAAATGTAGAAGCCATACATTTCCACCCAAAATTGAACAAAGACTTAATTCTAATCCATGAAAATTCAAGCATTGGAATCCACCTTACCAAAAAAAACAACGTAATGGTTATGACAATTCTATTTACTAAGTATTGTATCACAATTGACCATACTCCATAGCCCATTAATGCCAAACCAATACTTATTACCGCAGATACTATCATTCCTGATAAATTTGCAATAAATAGTTTTCTAAATTGCATTTTTCGGTATAGAACCGTCAATTGCACCGAATTAAATGCTCCAATAACTAAAGTAATGGACAATACTCGCATCAGCTCACAAAGACGTGTATCGTTAAAGAATTCTGCAATTAATGGCGATATGAAAAAAAGCAAGACATAAATTGCTATAGAGATGCCAAGACTCAAATACAATACCGATGAAAAGTCAAGCGAATCAGCATTTTTCTTTTGTATCAATGCTGTATTTAATCCACTATTTACTAAAACAGTTGCAATGTTTATAAAAGCAAGAAGAAGAGCGCATAAGCCATAATCTTCTGGCACCAATATACGTGCCAGAAGTAATTGCAATGCAAATTGGACTATTTTTGTCCCAATACGCTCCATAAATGTCCAAAACATTCCAGAGCGAATATTATCTCCAACCCTCTCTTTCATCAATCAATATCCAATGCTTGTTTCAAGAATTGATGCGACTCTGAGCGCAACTTTTCAAGAGTCTTATTTACGACCTTATAATCAATCATATTAATATCTTCCGGCACACTGCAAATTAATCTGTCTTTCAATTCTAACAACGATAGAATATTTTCAATCCGCGAGTTCTGATTGATCGGACTATTCTCCGCAAACCTCTTCATTACATAGAAATTTCTATTTAAATTTATAGAAAAGCAAACACCATGGAAAGAATCTGTAAATATGAAATCGGCATTGCGTATATAATTTATAAACTCCAAAGGGCCAACATCTGTATCAGTTATAAATCCAGGTCTAATATCAACACTAAATCTAGATATAGATACAACTTTTAGTCCTTGCTTTTTTGCAAAATCTTCCACAATTTTACGATGTTCCTCCTGCTCGCCTAAAAAATAGCATAACACATATCTATTGTTACACATTCTTTTCGTTTGCCCCAGTAAGCTCCAATCCTCTTTTGTCAATAGTAATGTTGGATCAAGCACTACAGAACTTTTTATTCCAAACAACGTATTCAACAAATCGGCACCTTGTCGTTCTCGAACAGAAATATAATCAAATCGCCCCAACAAGGTCCTATATTTTTCTATTAGCTCATTTGGAATGTAAGGCAGCCCAATACTCGCTGCGTATGACACTTTTTCCTTTTCATCATCTACAAAAGACAACATGTACACATCATTAAACACATTAGGAGCCCATATTTGGTCACTACCACAAACGAATGTATCAAATAGTCCATTTTGCGCCACCAATTGCTCTATAGTTGTATAAAGATGAGTTTCTTTGAAAAATTTAGACTCAAATGATAAGAATCTATAATGAATTTTTTTTGAAATAGTTTTCGGAATAAATCGATCGAACCTGCTAACCAGCAATCGCAACCACCATAAAGAAGGTCTTCCAAAGGCTGAATAATTTATAATCAAGGCATCACCATTATGCTTATTTATATATGAATGCAACGCATATGCCTGCAAAGCGCTACCAACATTTGGATAATTATGCCATGTTATTATTCCGATTCTCTTTTTTACCCCCATAATTCTGTTTTATTTCTTCTAAAAATGCTTTTGGGATATAGGTTGTGGCGACGGCACAGATGCCGCGGATGCTGACGAGGAGGCGGCGGTCGCCATGGATGCGCTGGATGCTGCCTTCGGCGCCACGGAAGGGGCCGTCGGTGACGCGCACGCGCTGTCCTTCCGCAAACTTGCGGTCTTCATCGCCAAAGTATTCCAGCCCGGTCTCTCCCGACGAGGCGACAAGCATAAACACGTTCATCTCCCGGTCGGGGATGGCATAAGGCTTGCGTCTGCCGTCATCGCAATGGCGGGTGTAGAGGATGGCGCGGTCGGTGAGCTGACGCTGCACCGCTACGGCGCGCTCCTCGGCAGCGCGGAAAAACATCAGCGAATTTATCACGGGACGGCGCACCTTGCGGCGCTGCCCGCCTCGCTCCACCACGGTTTCTTCCACCGGCACGTAGCACTCTGTGCCGTCGGCCGTCAGCTCCTCCTCCACAGCAAAAACTTTGTTGTAGAACACCTTCAAGGCATACCAATGCAATTCGTGATTTTCCGCTTCAACCATTCGCGTAAGGATATAACTTCCATTCCTGCCCACCGCGGTTTTTTCAACCTTCAGCGCACAGCAAGTCGGGTTAGTCCGCTAATTTTCATCTGTCTAAAACCCCGGAACTCGGCGCGTTCCACTACCCGTGGTCGCTGTCCGTAACCCTCTTCGTGCGGTTTCTCCGCAAGAAACCGCACAACCGCGGAACGCGCTGGCGGAAAGAAATATAGAGCCGGCATATAGTGAAAACCTCGGGTTCGGGCGTGCGGAAATGAGGGCGGGCCCCTCTGCAGCTTAGCTGTCGCTATCAAGATACGTGACATGGCGACGATGGAGAAACCGCCGCATTGCCGTAGTGGCTGAACGATTAACTTTCAACCACTTACAACGTCTGCGCAATTCAACTTTAAAAAAAGGTTGAATTAATATTGCATTCCACAAGCCTTTTTCAAGAAAATTATCTATCTTTGCAAAAGGTTGTGCGGTTTCTTGCGGAGAAACCGCACATCACAAGCACTTCAGAATTTCATGGTTGGCATTGTCCAATGCCACATTTTCCACCGAATCAAGATAAATAAGCGTGGTGCGCTCGGAAGAGTGCCCAAGTCCGGCGCTGATGATTGACAGCGGCACGTTGTGGCGCCGTGCGGCGGTAGCCCAACTGTGACGCGCCGTGTAGGTCGACAACTTCTCCGAGATTCCTGCAATTTCAGCCAACTGCTTCAGCTTACGGTTGTGATAGCCCAACGCCGTCTGGTATTGCCGATAGGCATCCTGTCCGTCGGCACTGATTATCGGGAATACATACTCTCCTGCTTCGTTTCTGTAGCGGTTGATTATAGCAGCCATCGGCGGCTCAATGCGCACGGTGAGCCGTTGCCCCGTCTTGCGGCGCACGTAGCTGAACCAGTCGCCACAGATGTCATCGCGCCGCAGAAAAGCAATGTCGACAAACGCCATCCCTCGCGCGCAATAGCTGAACAAAAAGATGTCGCGCGACAAAGCCAGCGACTCTTGCTCGGGCGGCAGCTGCCAGCGAAGCAACTTGGAGAACACCGCCTCTGGCACAGCCAGCTTGCGCGTGGCGCACACTCCTGTGAACACTTTCTGGAACGGCACAATCCGCCGCGCTATGCCTTCTGATACCGCTTGGTTGCAGACCGACCTCAGGCATCGCAGATAAAACGACACGCTGTTCATCTTCAGCCCACGTTTCCGCAGCCACAGTTCATAATCAGACACCAAATCGGCATCAATTTTGGAAAATGCGATGTCGTGCCTGTCAAGAAATTCAGAAAACCTGTAGAGCGAGTTGCGATAATTACGCGCCGTGCCAAAATTCATATTGGTTTTCAAGTTCAAAATCAAGCCACGCCAATAATCAAGTACTCTGCGCGGTCTGCGCACTGCTTTTTTCTCAATAATATTGTTTCTTTCCATCTTGTTTTGATTTTTTGAGAAAAAGTAATGATTAATTTCCGCATAACTGACGTAATTTTGCAGAAGAAAAGTAACACCAGGCATAATAATGATTAAACGACGCTTTATGCCCGTGTTTTAAAAACCCAGAAGAATTATGAAAATATGCCTATTCGTTGTAGGAAAAACAAATCATAACTATCTGTCGCCAGGCATCGAGGACTACAGCCGGCGGGTGAACCGCTACGTGCCGTTCGCAATACAATATATCGCCGATGCAAAAAACACCCGCAATCTGACGCAAGCCCAACAAAAGGTTGCCGAGGGACAGAATCTGCTCGCCGCCTTCGAGCCGTCGGACTGCGTTGTGCTGCTCGACGAGCACGGCAAAGAAATGAAATCTATGGAATTTTCAGCATATATTGAAAAGAAGATGCAGACCGTAGGCAAGCGATTGGTGTTCGTAGTAGGCGGGCCATACGGATTTTCCGACGATGTCTATGCCCGTGCCAATGGAAAAATATCGCTGTCGAAAATGACATTTCCGCACGACTTGATACGCCTTGTGTTCTGCGAGCAGCTCTATCGGGCATACTCCATAATGCACAACGAGCCATACCATCACGAATAGAGCCAGACAGCCAAAAGGCTGTCTGGCTCTGCATATTGCTTTCAAAAGCGCTACTTCAAATTCTCGCGCACCTGTTCAAGAAACTCCTTCATCGCGTTGGAATCCTTGCGCGCCACAATCTCCTTCAGCGTTTCCAACTTGTCCTGAATCTTGCCAATCTGTTCCACAGTGTGCGGATTAAACAGAATCTCCGTGAGCAGAAAATCATCCTCCGACATCAGACCACGGGCTATCGCCATATGGCGTTTATAGGTGGTTCCCGGTGCGTCTTGATGCTTCATCACGCTGCCAAACACAAGCGTCGACGTAAACGGTATTGACAACGAATAAGCAATCACCTCATCGTGCTCCTTAAACGTGTACTCGCGGATATTGAGATGTAACTCGTTGTAAAGGTCCTTGAAAAACACCTTGCCCAAATGGTCGCCCTCGCTTATGATTATCGCATTCTCATCCTGCAGATTGCTCAACGAAGCGAACGTAGGGCCAAACATCGGGTGTGTGCTGACAAAGGGATGCCCGCATTCGGCATAAAACTCAGGCAATCCCGTCTTCACCGAAGCTATATCGGCAAGAATGCATTCTTTGCCGATATACGGCATCACCATGCGGAATGCCTCGAGCGTATACTTCACCGTTGCGGCATTGATGACCAACTGAGGGTCGAAGTCGGCAATCTCATCCGGCGACGACATTCGTCTCACATTATAAGTAAAACGCAAACGCTGCGGATTGGTCTCAAAAACCGCAACAGAATGCTTGAAACTCAACAAATCGGAGAAAAACGAGCCCATCTTTCCGGCTCCTATAATCAGTATTCTCATCGTCACTATCGCATTCTATTGTTCAATACCTCAATTTGCTGACGAACCGACTCTTCGTGGATCGCTTGGTAAACCGTCTTCATGAAATCACCGTTCATGCCCAACTCTTCCGCAGCCGCCGCACGTGAGTTAAGGATGTCGTCGTAACGTCCCGTCTGCACCACCGGCATACTGTGCTCTTTCTTGTATTGACCAATCTCCCGCGAAATGCGCATACGCTTGCTCAAGGCTTCAAGCAAATCATTGTCTATCTGATCAATCTGCTGGCGCAATAGCGTGAGGCTTTCTGTGGTCTGCGTTGTGTCGCGCACCACAAGCATATTCAGTATAAAGTTAAGCACCTCGGGAGTGACCTGCTGGCTCTTGTCGCTCCAAGCACTGTCAGGATCACAATGCGACTCCACGATAAGTCCGTCAAAGCCCATATCCATCGCCTGCTGCGACAACGGAGCCACCAGCTCACGCTTGCCTCCAATGTGCGACGGATCGCAGATCAGTGTCAGTTCCGGCATACGGCGTCGCAATTCAATAGGGATGTGCCACTGCGGCATATTGCGGTACAAATGTTTGCCGTAAGCACTGAATCCACGGTGAATTGCGCCAATCTGCCTGATTCCAGCATTGTAAATGCGTTGCATCGCACCAATCCACAACTCAAGATCGGGATTGACCGGATTCTTAACCAGCACCGGCACATCCGCACCGACAAGCGAGTCTGCGATTTCCTGCATGGCAAACGGGTTGGCCGAAGTGCGCGCGCCAATCCAAAGCACATCCACTCCGGCATTGAGTGCCTCTTCAACATGCTGCTTGTTTGCAACCTCTGTTGCCACAAGCATACCAGTCTCCTTCTTCACCTCCTGCAACCATGTCAGACCGACACTGCCCACACCTTCGAATCCGCCCGGTTTGGTGCGCGGTTTCCAAATGCCGGCACGAAAGATTCTAACACCATTCTTTGCCAAATCCTTAGCCGTTTCCATCACCTGTTCCTCTGTCTCGGCACTGCACGGACCAGCAATTACAACAGGGCGTTTTGAGTCAACGCCACAAAACTTAATCGGTTTGATATCGTTCATAATCTTATGTTTTTATTTCATTTCTTTAATCCTATTCA
>OCHH01000795.1_pt1 | contig 13791 bp, 10 predicted proteins | sample 1538781 | NCBI WGS metagenome assembly OCHH01 (sample SAMN04571726, study PRJEB22368) | human gut metagenome | biome: human gut; material: stool | host: Homo sapiens | place: Luxembourg | collected 2012-12-05
GACGGATGCTGGTTGGCACCGTCACCGGCATTGATGACCGGCACACGCGACACCTCCGACGCATAGCGCGCCGCGCCCTCAAGATAGTGGCGCATTATTATCAGGTCGACATAGTTGTTGACCATCATGATTGTGTCCTTTAGCGTCTCGCCCTTCGACGAGCTCGACGTTGCCGCATCGGAGAATCCAATCACCCGTCCGCCAAGACGGTTCACTGCGGTTTCAAAACTCAGGCGGGTGCGTGTCGACGGCTCAAAAAACAGAGTCGCCACGACTTTGCCCTCAAGAAGTTTCCGGTTCGGGTTTGCCTCAAAATATTTCATATCCTCGAGCAAATCCAGCATCTCCTGCTTTGAGAAGTCGGAAATCGATACAAGACTTTCGTTTTCCATATATATCTTCGTCTTATTGAATAAGTTAATATCCGAATAAAAAAATAGCCAATCCACACAAATCGTGCTGACTGGCTTATATCGTCGACGACAACGCCGCGGTGTCCGCTTGCCGGAAGTACCGCTGGAATAAGACTGTATGTTGGTTCGTCTGCTTCATTGTTGCCGTTCTTTCATTGCAAAGTTACGAAATCTTTGCAATGGGCAACACATTTGGTCCCGCTTTTTCACCTGAATTTTCATTTTTTTATGCGAATTGCTATCTTTGCACCTCAATTGAGGATATGTAGTATCCGATTATTTCAACAGTAAACAAAAATGGCAGAAACCCATACTACGCCGCATGGCACGACATTAATTCATCATACATAAAAACATTCAGCATGACAGGCAAAGCTAAAGGCTATTTTCTCGGAGCAGTGGCGGCAGCCACATACGGCATGAACCCACTGTTCGCGCTACCACTCTACGACGACGGCATGGACTCTGACTCCGTGCTGTTTTTCCGCTATCTTTTCGCCATTCCGCTCCTTGCGATAATGCTCAAGGCACGCGGACGCAGCCTGGCGATAAAGCGTTGCGAGGTGGCTCCGCTGCTGTTTTTCGGCGTGATGATAGCGCTGTCGTCGCTCACGTTGTTTCTCAGCTACGGCTACATGGGTGCGAGCATCGCCTCCACGCTGCTGTTCATATACCCCATTCTGGTGGCTCTGATAATGGCTGTAATGTTTCATGAGCGGCTCAGGGCGGCAACCGTAGTGTGCATGCTCTCGGCACTGCTCGGCATCGCCCTGCTCTACAAAAACGAGGACGGGTCGACAATAAGCCTTGTGGGCTCAATCATCGTGTTTTTCTCGTCGCTCTCCTATGCCATCTATCTCGTTGGCGTAAACCGCGTGAAAGCCATCAAGGACGAGCCTACACTGAAAATCACGCTCTACGTTCTCGTGTTCGGGCTCTCTGTGTTCATAATCAGGCTGCTGTGGATTGGACAGATAACGATGCCGTCGCACTGGTATATGTGGGGCAACGTGCTGGGTCTTGCCGTATTTCCCACGGCGATATCCTTCCTGTGCACCACCGCCGCAATCCAGAGCATCGGCTCCACCCCAACCGCAATTCTCGGCGCGCTGGAGCCAGTCACCGCAATATTCTTCGGCATCATGATTTTCGGAGAGACAATGTCGGCACGGCAAAGCGTCGGACTGGTGCTCATAATCGTGGCTGTGACCCTGGTGATTGCCGGAGGAAGCCTTTCGGTGCCGCTGACACGCTTCCCGCGTCTCTTCCCGCGTCTGCTCAAAAGAAAATAATGTTGGCTGTTAGCGCAGAATTGCGTAACTTTACGGCCTGATTTCTGAACAGTAAAAATTCAACGATATGACTGCACAAATTCTTAACTTTATAACGTGGGACTGCAACCCCGACTTGATTTCATCGCCAATCACCATCCGCTGGTACGGACTGATGTTTGCCATCGGCTTTATCCTCGGCGCTTGGATTCTGTCGAAAATGTTCAAGCACGAGGGAGAGCGCAGCAGCTGGGTGGATTCGATTTTCGTGATTGTGGTGATCTGCACCATCGTGGGCGCACGCCTCGGACACGTGTTCTTCTACGCGTGGGACTACTACTCGCAGCACCCTTCCGAGATACTCAAAGTCTGGGAAGGCGGACTTGCAAGCCACGGCGGGGCTATAGGCATCCTTATCGGCATCTGCCTCTACTCCTATTTCGTCACCAAGCGCTCGCCGCTGTGGACTCTCGACCGTCTTGTGGTGCCTGTAGCTCTCGTTGGCGGACTTATCCGTCTGGGCAATCTTTTCAACTCCGAGATTTTCGGACATGTCACCACGCTTCCGTGGGGATTCTATTTTGTCGACTCTCTGGAATGGCAGAACATGTGTGCCGAATACGGTTACAAGGTGGCTTGCCACCCTACGCAGATTTATGAGGCTCTTTGCTACTTCGCACTGTTCGGACTGCTGATGTGGATGTACTGGAAGCGCAACTCAGAGGAACGCCGCGGACTGATTACCGGAGTGTTTTTCGTAGTTCTTTTCTTATGCCGCTTCCTCATCGAGTTTGTCAAGAACCCACAGGAAAGTTTCGAAGTGGGAATGCTCCTCAACATGGGACAGCTTCTAAGCCTTCCGTTCATCATTGCCGGTGTGGTTCTCGTTGTCCGCGCATTGCTTCGCCCGCGCGTGGCAATCGACTACAAAAACGAGTTCGCTCCGGAAGAAAAAAAGAAATAGCAAGCCATGTTGTCTTTCTATGACATCGTCGGTTTTTCCGACCACCCTGCCAACCTATCCTCCGCAGACAGACTGCTTGGCATAGGCATCATAGCCGCAATCTGTCTGCTGGCATACTTTCTGCTCAAGAAGATAGTATTTCCTCTTGTCAAACGGTTCACGGAAAAGACCGAGACAACATGGGACGACCATCTGTTCAACAGCCGCGTGCTCAACCTGGCGGCATACCTGCTCCCGGCACTGCTCGCCTATATGTTTGTGCCAATGCTGTTCAGCGACCATCCGATGACCGTCACCGTCATCGACAAAGCGTTTCTGCTGCTCATCGTCGCAATATCCACACGGCTGGTATGCGCGTTCATCTCTTCGTTCCAGATTATCAGCTCTGAATCCGAGCTGCTGAGAAAACGTCCGCTGACTGGTATATACCAGACATTCAAGATTCTTGTGGTATGTGTGGGCATAATCCTTGCTATCAGCATATTGCTCAACCGTGAGCCAAGCACCATCCTTGCCGGACTCGGTGCCTCGGCAGCCGTGCTCATGCTGGTGTTCAAGGACTCGATAATGGGACTTGTGGCAGGCATACAAATCAACTACTACGACATCCTGCGACCGGGCGACTGGATGATTCTCGAAAAGCGCGGCGCCAACGGTCTGGTAACCGCCGTGACTCTCAATTTCGTGAAAGTGCAGAATTGGGACAATTCAGTCACAACCATCCCCACACATGCGCTGATTACAGAGTCGTTTCAGAACTTCCGCAACATGTGGGACGAAGGCGGACGCCGGATGCGCGAACTTGTCTATATCGACATAACTTCGGTGCACAAGTGCTCTGCCGACGAGGCTGAACGCCTGGCGGCAATGATTCCCGACTGCCCGACATACGGCACCGACGTGACAAACCTATTCTTTTTCCGATTCTATATGGAGCACCGCATGCGCTCAAATCCACTCACCAACCCGCAGCCGCACCTGATGGTGCGCCAACAGCCAGTGTCGGCTTGCGGACTGCCCGTGGAGCTTTACTGCTTCACTTCATGCACGCAATGGGTCGATTTTGAGCACTTCAAGGCGGAAATTGTAGAGACGGCTTACGCCTCGCTCGGCAAGTTCGGCTTGAGAGCGTTCCAGTCGCCTTCGGGAATAGACTTCGACAAATTGAAAAATTAACGTATGGCGAACAACAATATCATCATAAAAGGCGCAAGGGTCAACAATCTGAAAAACATAGATTTGGAGATACCTCGCGGCAAATTCATCGTTATCACCGGACTTTCCGGCTCCGGCAAATCGTCGTTGGCGTTCGACACGCTTTATGCCGAAGGACAACGGCGTTACGTGGAGAGCATGTCATCGTATGCCCGGCAGTTTCTCGGCCGTATGCAGAAGCCTGAATGCGACTTCATTAAAGGATTGCCGCCTGCCATCGCCATCGAGCAGAAAGTGTCGACGCGCAACCCGCGAAGCACGGTGGGAACAGCATCGGAAATCTACGACTATCTGCGGCTGCTGTTTGCTCGTATCGGCAAGACGTTCTCGCCCGTGTCGGGCAACTTGGTGAAGAAAAACACAGTGGATGATGTTGTTGAATGCATGAAAAACTATGCCGACGGCACACGCATCGCCATCGTCGCACCCATCGTCCTGCCATCTGGACGAACCATCGAGGAGCAACTCGACATCTACAAAAAGGAAGGCTTCTCACGCATTGAGCGCAACGGCGAATTTCTACAGATTGACGATGCCAAAGACTGCGACACGAACTGCAACCTGCTAATCGACCGTCTGACCGTCACTTCCGACGCCGACACCATAAGCCGCCTTACCGACTCTGTGGAAACGGCGTTCTACGAAGGCGACGGACAATGCCGTCTGCTCGCATGGACGCCCGACGGCATCGCGGCCGCGGCTTTCTCAAAACGATTCGAGGAGGACGGCATCGAGTTTATCGAGCCAACCGACCAGCTGTTCAACTTCAACAACCCTTACGGCGCATGCCCCACCTGCGAGGGATTCGGACGTGTGCTCGGCATTGACGAGAACCTTGTTATCCCCAACAAGGCGCTGTCGGTCTACGACGACGCCGTCGTGTGCTGGCGTGGAGAGAAAATGAGCGAATGGAAGCGTGCGTTTATCATCGCCGCCGCCAAACGCGGTTTCCACGTGCATCGCCCGTATTACCAACTATCCGACGAGGAGCGCGCGCTACTGTGGCACGGTGCGCCGGGAATCTACGGCATCGACAGCTTCTTCGATATGGTGAAAGACAACCAATACAAGATACAATACCGAGTGATGATGGCGCGCTACCGCGGAAAGGCAGCGTGCCCCGAATGCCACGGAAGCCGTCTGCGGCACGAGGCTCTATACGTGAAAATTGCCGGCAAAACGATAGCCGACATCGTGCGGATGCCGGTAAGCGACGTGCGCCAATGGTTTGACACCTTAAGCCTTGACGACTCCGACGCACGCATCGCCAAACGCTTGCTCACGGAGATTCGCACCCGCATAGGATATCTTTGCGATGTGGGACTGGAATATCTGACGCTCGACCGCCTGTCGTCATCGTTGTCGGGCGGCGAAAGCCAGCGCATCAACCTCGCCACTTCATTGGGAAGCAGCCTTGTAGGGTCGCTCTACATCCTCGACGAACCGAGCATCGGACTGCACTCACGCGACACCGAACGGCTTATCCGCGTGTTGCGCCGCCTGCAGCAGCTGGGAAACACGGTGGTCGTTGTGGAGCACGACGAGGAAATCATGCGTGCCGCCGACTGGATTATCGACATCGGACCTTTGGCTGGACGCGGAGGCGGCAATGTGGTGTATCAAGGGCCTGTCGACAAGCTCGACAAAGCCACCGACAGCCTGACGGCAAAATATCTAACCGGCGAGATGCAAATACCTCTGCCCAAGCTGCGCCGGCGCACTCACAACTACATCGAGATTATCGGTGCGGCGCAAAACAACATCAAGGGCATCGACGTGCGCTTCCCGCTGCAGGTGATGACCGTGGTGACCGGCGTGAGCGGCTCTGGAAAGTCGACTCTCGTGCGCGACATCCTCTACAACGCGCTGCTGCGCCACTTCGGCGAGGCTTGCGAGAACACAGGGTCATACACCGATCTGCGCGGCGACCTGTCGCTCATCAACAGCGTGGAATTTGTAGACCAGAACCCCATCGGGAAATCTTCGCGCAGCAATGCGGCGACCTATCTTAAGGCTTTCGACGAAATCCGCAGGCTATTTGCCGAGCAGCAGGGCGCGAAACAAATGGGCTTCGACGCCGGATATTTCTCCTACAACGCCGATGGCGGACGCTGCGAGGAATGCAAGGGCGAAGGCACAATCACCATCGAGATGCAGTTTATGGCAGACATCACGCTGCAATGCGAATCGTGCCACGGCAAGCCGGAGGTTCTTGCCATCGAATACCGCGGCAAGAACATCTACGACATCCTCAACATGACCATCAACCAGGCCATCGAGTTTTTCAGCGAGTCGAAGGGCACTACGGAGACACGCATCGTGAAACGCCTGTTGCCGCTGCAGCAGGTGGGATTGGGCTACGTCAAGATGGGACAATCGTCGTCGACACTGTCGGGCGGTGAGAACCAACGCATAAAGTTGGCTTATTTCCTCAGTCAGGAGAAGCAGCGCCCGTCGATGTTCATCTTCGACGAGCCTACCACGGGTCTGCATTTCCACGACATCAACACTCTGATGGCATCGTTCAACCGTCTTATTGAGAAGGGACACACAATCATAATCATCGAGCACAATCTCGATGTGGTGAAGTGTGCCGACCACGTGATAGACATGGGTCCTGAGGGAGGCAACGGCGGCGGACACATCGTGTGTGCGGGCACACCCGAGGACATCGCGGCATGCCCGGATAGCTACACCGGACGTTTTCTGAAAGAAAAACTTAAATAACCTATTTCTCGCTCTGCTTCTTCAGCAAATCGCGGATTTCAGTGAGCAGCTGCTCTTCCTTGCTTGGAGCCGGAGGTGCGGCAGGCTCCTCCTCCTTTTTGCGCATCAGTTTGCCGATAAGTTTGACAAACAAGAAAATCGACAAGGCAATGATAATAAAGTCGAACGCCGTCTGCAAGAAATTTCCATAGTTCAGCGTCACGGCATCCTGCATCACGCCGTCGACCATCTCCGCAGGTTTCAACTCAAGCTTAAGGTCTGTGAAATTCACTCCTCCGACAAGCAGCCCGAGAGGAGGCATAATCACGTCGGCGACAACAGAAGAGATAATTTTACCGAAAGCGCCGCCGATAATCACACCGACAGCCATGTCAATCACGTTGCCCCGCATCGCGAAGGCTTTGAAATCTTGTAAGAATTCACTTTTTCCCATAGTATTCAGTCTGTTTTATAAAAAAATAGGACTGATTTTCAGCCATTCAGCCTCAAACCAGTCCTAAATTATTTTGTCATGTCTTGCGATTAGAACTCGCAGTTACCCGGAGTGCGTGGGAACGCAATGACGTCGCGGATATTGGTCATACCAGTCACGAACAGCACAAGGCGCTCGAAGCCGAGTCCGAAACCAGAGTGAGGCACAGTGCCGAAACGGCGAGTGTCAAGATACCACCACATATCCTTCATCGGAATGTTGAGTTCCTCGATGCGCTGGCTCAGCTTCTCATAGCTTTCCTCACGCTCCGAACCACCGATAATCTCTCCGATTTTCGGGAACAGCACGTCCATGGCACGCACAGTCTTGCCGTCTTCGTTCTGCTTCATATAGAAAGCCTTGATTTCCTTCGGATAGTCGGTAAGGATTACAGGGCGCTTGAAATGTTCCTCTACGAGGAAACGCTCATGCTCGCTCTGAAGGTCGGCGCCCCAATAAACAGGGAATTCAAACTTATGTCCCGACTCCTCAAGGATTTTCACACCCTCAGTATAAGTGAGTCGTACAAATTCTGTGTTGACAACCGATTTGAGTCGCTCAACAAGATCCTCGTCATACATCTTTGCAAGGAATTCAATATCATCGGCAGCATGCTCGAGAGCATAGCTTACGCAATATTTGATGAAATCCTCTGCCAACTCCATATTGTCGTTGATGTCGTTGAACGCAACCTCAGGCTCAATCATCCAGAATTCCGACAAGTGGCGCGGAGTGTTGGAATTCTCGGCGCGGAACGTAGGTCCGAACGTATAGATTGCGCCGAGAGCCGTTGCTCCAAGCTCGCCCTCAAGCTGTCCGGAAACGGTAAGGCTGGCAGGCTTTCCGAAGAAATCCTGAGAATAATCCACCTTGCCCTCTTCGTTCTTAGGGATGTCGTTGAGGTCAAGCGTTGTCACTTGAAACATCGCGCCGGCACCCTCGCAGTCGCTCGATGTGATGAGCGGCGTGTTGAGATAGAAGAAACCACGGTCGTTGAAGAATTTGTGAATTGCATAAGCCAACGTGTGGCGTATGCGGAGCACCGCGCCGAAAGTGTTTGTGCGCGGACGCAGATGAGCCTTCTCGCGCAGGAATTCGAGAGTGTGTCCTTTTTTCTGTAAAGGATAAGTCTCAGGATCGGCAGTGCCGTATATCTCAAGCGTTTCCGCCTGTACCTCGGCAGTCTGACCCTTGCCCTGCGACTCCACGAGTTTGCCTTCTACGTGGATGCTCGCACCCGTTGTGATGGGTTTCAGATCCTCGTCGGAGAATTTCTCCATATCGAAGACAATCTGAAGGTTCTTTATTGTAGAGCCGTCGTTGAGAGCCACAAACTGCACATGCTTGTTGCCGCGGCGCGTGCGCACCCAGCCTTTCACACAAACGTCTGTGCCAATCAACTCAGGCGCCCATATTTCTGAAATTTTTGTACGTTTCATTTTGTATGATTTAAAATTCTATTCAAAAGATCCTTGTTTCAAGAAGTTCACTTCTTCCTGAGTAAGGTAACGCCAGCGTCCGCGTGGCAGATTCTTCTTTGTCAAGCCAGCGAAATACACACGGTCAAGTTTAGTCACGCGATATCCGAGCGACTCAAACATACGGCGCACGATACGGTTGCGTCCACTGTGGATTTCGATTCCCGCCTGGTTCTTGTCGTGGTCGTTGACGTAACTGATTGCATCTGCGTGGATTGGTCCGTCCTCAAGTTCGATGCCGTCGGCAAGCTGCTGCATATCGTCTTCAGCGATGTCTTTGTCGGTCCACACTTGATAGATTTTTTTCTTCACATATTTCGGGTGAGTCAGCTTCGAAGCCAAGTCGCCGTCGTTTGTGAGCAGAAGCACGCCAGTAGTGTTGCGGTCAAGGCGTCCTACAGGATAGATACGCTCCTTGCAAGCGTTCTTGACGATGTCCATCACCGTGAGACGTCCGTCTGGATCGTCGCTTGTAGTGACACAGTCTTTAGGCTTGTTGAGCAGGATATAGCATTTGTTTTCGAGCGTAACCACCTTGTCGTTGTATTCAACCACGTCGTCGCGCTTGATTTTTGAGCCGAGTTCGGTAACAACGTTTCCGTTCACCTTCACAAGTCCTTGCTGTATCAGCTCGTCTGCCTCACGACGCGAGCAGATTCCGGCATTCGCCATAAACTTGTTCAAGCGTACTTCCTCGTTCGGATCCACTTCAGGCACGTCGTAGACAATCTGTTTTGGACGTGGAGTGAAACGCTGTCCGCCCTGGCGGTTGAAACTTGCACCCGGACGATTGTTGTTGTAGCCTCCCTGACGGTTGTTGTTATTGTAACCTCCCTGGCGATTGTTGTTGTAGCCACCCTGACGGTTGTTGTTGTAGCCGCCCTGACGGTTGTTGTTGTAGCCGCCCTGCTGGTTGTTGTAGCCGCCCTGCTGGTTGTCATAATTGTTGTATCCGCCGTCGTGCTGCTGGTCGGAATATCCACCCTGGGCATTGTTGTATCCACCCTGGCGGTTGTTGTAGCCGCCCTGACGGTTGTTGTAACCACCCTGGCGGTTGTTGTAGCCACCCTGGCGGTTGTTATAATTGTTGTATCCGCCTTGACGGTTGTTGTTGTAACCACCCTGGCGGTTGTTGCCATAACTGTTGTAGCTGTTCTGATTGTTGTAGTTCGGTCTGCGATAGTCCTGACGTGGCGCTGCGTCGCTTCCACCTTCCACAGGCGCACCCTGTGCTGAATCAGTAGGCACAAACGAAGCTTTCGGATTGTAAGTAACCTTCTCAAAGTGTCCTGACTCGCCATTCATCTCCTGAGACTCGCCGATGCGTCTTCTTTTCGGCTTTTTGTTCTCTTCCATAGTAAATTCAATTGTTTTTTATATACAAATACTGCCTCTCGGCGTCTTTTTTATCTTTGCTATTAATTTGTAATCTTAATTCTTAAAAACTTGTAGATTTAAATCAATTTTGCAATTTATAATTCCATCGACAAAGTAACTGCATTTTTTTCAAATGGAAAAGCACATAATTAAAAAAGGCTTTGTCAGAAACTGAATTTTAACATTCTTTTTAATTATGTGCTTTCCTACAACTGTTTCAATGCTTTAGAACCCAGTGTAGTTGTGAGGAGTAATCGCTTTAAGCTCTTCTTTCACGGCATCGCTCACTTTGAGCGTGTCGATGAAGCTGGCGATGCTTTCGGCGTCCACCTTGCTGTTGGTTCGGGTGAGAGCCTTCAGCGTTTCGTAAGGCTTCTCATATCCTTCGCGGCGAAGGATGGTCTGGATTGCCTCGGCAACCACATTCCACATATTGTCGAGGTCGCGGCTGATGGCTGCTTCATTGAGCAGCAGCTTGTGCAAGCCCTTGAGGGTGCTGTGAAGCGCTATCATCATGTGAGCCAACGGCACACCGACATTGCGCAGCACAGTGGAGTCGGTCAAGTCGCGCTGCAGGCGCGAAACCGGCAATTTGCCAGCCAGGTGGTTAAGAATTGCGTTGGCCAGACCGAGGTTGCCTTCAGAGTTCTCGAAGTCGATTGGATTCACCTTGTGAGGCATGGCTGAAGAACCCACCTCTCCGGCTTTGATTTTCTGTTTGAAATACTCCATCGAGATATATTGCCACATGTCACGGTCAAGGTCGATCATTATCGTGTTGATGCGAGCCATGGCATCGAAGAGAGCGGCCAGGTTGTCGTAGTTTGAAATCTGAGTTGTCCACTCCTCACGCTCGATGCCGAGACTCTCATTGAGAAATTTCTTGGCAAACGCACGCCAGTCGCGGTCGGGGAAAGCCACGCGGTGAGCGTTGAAATTGCCCGTAGCGCCGCCAAACTTGCCGCTCACCGGCACCTGCTTCAACAGCTCTATCTGCTTCTCCAAGCGGTAGGCAAACACGCGGATTTCCTTGCCCAAGCGTGTAGGCGACGCAGGCTGTCCATGGGTTTTGGCAAGCATTGGAATGTCTTTCCACTCCTCGGCATACTGGTTGAGCAAGCCAACCATCTCATCGAGCAGAGGCAGGTAAGCCTCGTGGAGAGAGTCGCGGATGAGCATCGGCACCGAAGTGTTGTTGATGTCCTGCGACGTGAGTCCGAAATGGATGAACTCCTTATATTGAGCCAAGCCAAGACGGTCGAACTGCTCCTTTATGAAATATTCCACCGCTTTCACGTCGTGGTTGGTTACGCTTTCGATATCCTTCACGCGCTGCGCGTCGTCGACCGAGAATTTGGCGTAGATGTCGCGCAGCTCTCCGAAGAGTGCGTGGTCAACGCCCGCAAGTTGCGGCAACGGAAGTTTGCAGAGGGCGATAAAATATTCGATTTCAACTTTTACGCGATAGCGGATCAACGCGTATTCAGAATAGTAATTTTCCAGAATCTCCACCTTGCCGCGGTAACGGCCGTCGATTGGAGATATGGCTGTCAGTGATGAGAGAGACATTTATGTTTGTTTTTAAGATTGATATTTTCAATAACTCTGCAAAATTACTATATTTCCACCAATCTGCAAGCATCGTAACGGTATAATTTTTTTCGTTTATTATCATTCTGATTATCCAATAGATACGTCATCAAGCAAACTTTTGCCCCAAAAATTATCTCCAAAAAATTTGGAGGATTAAAAAATTCGCCATACCTTTGCAACGCTTTTGAGAAGCAAGGGTGTTTAGCTCAGCTGGTTCAGAGCATCTGCCTTACAAGCAGAGGGTCGGCGGTTCGAATCCGTCAACACCCACAGCAAGAGTCGCTTTTTCAAGCGACTCTTTTTTTTTGTTTCCACCCTACCGTCAATTATATGTCAAGAATCGAAAAAGAGAAACGCGTGGTCAGCGTGATGGTGCGCCTATACTGCCGCAAGAAGGAAGGCAACAGCGAGCTTTGCGACAGCTGCCGTCAGCTGCTCGCTTATGCCGAGTCGCGGCTGGAGCATTGCCCGTTCGGAGAGCGCAAAACGTCGTGCCGCCGATGCACAGTGCACTGCTACAAGCCGTCGATGCGCCGACAGATGCGCGAGGTGATGCGCTTTTCAGGTCCGCGCATGATTTTCTACGAACCGCTGGAAACAATACGTCACATTTTCAAATAAAGCAACACCGACTATGGCAAAAAGAGAATACATCGAGAAAAACCGTCAATGGCTTGCCGACAAGGCGCAAGAGACAGGAGTGAAACCGCTGCCCAAAGGCATCTACTATAAAGTCATCGCATCGGGCGACAAAGACGGACGCAAGCCGTCGGCACGCAGCGTTGTCACCGCACACTACACCGGACGCACAATCAACGGGCGCACATTCGACAGCAGCCGCGGGGGTTCTCCACTTGCAGCACGGCTCAGCGACCTAATCACTGGTTGGAGCATCGCGATGCAACAGATGCACGTAGGCGACCGATGGGAAGTGTATATCCCGGCGGAGATGGCTTACGGCAAACTGTCGCAGCCCGGCATTCCCGGCGGCTCCACACTAATCTTCGACATGGAGTTGCTCAGCGTATATTAACGGCGACTATCTCTGGAAAGCGTCGACAGATTTGAGAGCAATCAACCAATGCGGTTTACACCGCCATGGATTGTTCTCAATTTTTTCTTTATATCCTCGGCGGATGCCGAGGAGCATTATAGGCACTTACATATTCCGCGCCGCCGTTGATGGTAGAATCATCGTTGGCAAGTTCGTGAAATAGCACTTTTTTCTCACAATACCGAGCCGGGGAACGACTATGCAGAGCATCCGTTCCCCGTTTTTTTGCAATTCCATGAAATTTTTTTTCTGATTTTTTTTGATTTAGAATATAATGTTTGTATCTTTGTAGTATAAACATACCAAACAAATTTAAAAAAACTAATACATTATGAATGGGAATTTTAAGACCTTAATTGCCATCGCTGCGACACCCTTGTTGCTTTTATCGTGCAGCGATGAAGTTAAGCTCACCACCGAGGGCGAAGGTGAAAACATTGTATCGCTAACAGTCCAGTTACCAGAAGAATTAGGCACACGTGCATTCGGCGAAGCTTCGAAAATCAAGTCTCTGAAATATGCCGTGTATCCACAAGGAGAACAGCAACCCCTGGCAATGTTTGACGGCAAAGCTGCTGAAACCGTAGAAATGACTGGATTGTCAAAAAACGTGCAGCTCCAGCTGGCAAGCGGCAAGAAGTATGATGTAATCTTCTGGGCTGCCGCAGATGAGGTTGGCGCACGGTCGAAATTCGACGAAACGACACAAGTGGCAACACTCGCACCCACAGTGTGCAGCAACGAAGCCGACGACGCGTTTTTCGCAAAAGCGGAGATTGACGTGAACGGCAACCTTCAGCAAACCGTAAAACTCTACCGTCCGTACGCACAGCTCAACATCGGCACAGACGACCTTGCCGCCGCTGCGGCATCGGGCTACACCGTGACAAAGACTCAAGTTGCAACGCAAGCCTATTCGGCAATCAACCTTGCGTCGGGCAGCGTCGTAGGCAACGCCACCGACGTGACCTTCTCCTATGCCGACATTTCCGACGCCTCCGAAGCGTTTCCTGCCGGCTCCACCTACAACTACCTGTCGATGAACTACGTGCTGGTGCCCGACTACAAGACCATAGCCGACGTCACTCTCGACTACACCAACGGCACGACACCGATGAAGCGCACATTCACAAGCGTTCCGCTGCAGCGCAACTACCGCACCAACATCTACGGATCGCTGCTCACCAACAGCGTCGACTTCAACGTTGTGATTGAGCCTGCATTTAT
>OCHH01000799.1_pt1 | contig 13712 bp, 9 predicted proteins | sample 1538781 | NCBI WGS metagenome assembly OCHH01 (sample SAMN04571726, study PRJEB22368) | human gut metagenome | biome: human gut; material: stool | host: Homo sapiens | place: Luxembourg | collected 2012-12-05
AAATTGTCTGATAAAACAGTTCGCTTCTTCAATCACACGCCGGTTATCTCAATGTTGTCATACTCCAACTTCGGTGCTGATACTGCAGGTAGCCCTGTGAAAGTGCACGAAGCTGTTGCCCACATGCAGGAAGAATATCCGGAACTGGCTATTGACGGTGAAATGCAGGTAAACTTTGCCATGAACCGCGAATTGCGTGATATCAAATATCCGTTTACCCGCCTGAAAGGAAAAGATGTAAATACATTGATTTTCCCGAACTTGAGTTCAGCAAACGCCGGTTACAAACTGTTGCAGGCAATGGACCCGGATACGGAATTCATCGGCCCTATCCAGATGGGATTGAACAAACCTATTCATTTCACCGATTTCGAAAGCTCTGTCCGCGACATTGTCAATATCACAGCTGTAGCCGTGATCGACGCCATCGTTGACAAAAAGAAAAGAGGAGGTAAATGAAACGTCCGTTATCCAAATCACAAATAGTTTGCATCAGCCTACTTTGGTTGGCGCTTTGCTATCTAGTTCTGACAAAAGCCGAACGAATTGACGGGATGACGGTGGTAATGCTTGGCATTTCGGCAGCATTAGTGTTTATTCCTGTCTATAAGTCGATCAAAAAGAACAAATAAATATCTTTTTTCCTATTTTTAATGCGATAAAATATCAAATTTGATGTTTTATCGCATTTTTCTTTATAAAATGTTTGCTAGTTCAATTTTTATCTTTACTTTTGCAACCGAAAATAAATATCCGATGTACCCATACGCAGATGTGCAAATCTGCTATATAGCACAAAAGCACATAGTCAAACGGTATATTAGCAAATTGTCAAATTAGCACTTTATTTATATCAACCAATTAAAGAAAAAAAAGATTATGAATGCAGCAAAGGTATTAGACGATCTGAAAAGAAGATTTCCCAATGAACCGGAGTATCATCAAGCAGTAGAAGAAGTACTTTCTACTATTGAAGAAGAATACAACAAACATCCGGAGTTTGATAAAGTAAACTTGATCGAACGTTTGTGTATTCCTGATAGAGTATATCAGTTCCGCGTGACTTGGATGGATGATAAAGGTAACATTCAGACTAACATGGGTTACCGTGTTCAACATAACAACGCGATTGGCCCGTACAAAGGCGGTATCCGTTTCCACTCATCCGTGAATCTTTCTATCTTGAAGTTCCTTGCCTTTGAACAGACATTCAAAAACTCACTGACCACATTGCCTATGGGTGGCGGTAAAGGTGGTTCCGACTTCTCTCCCCGTGGTAAATCAAACGCAGAAGTAATGCGCTTCGTGCAAGCTTTCATGTTGGAATTGTGGCGTCACATCGGTCCTGAGACGGACGTTCCTGCCGGTGATATCGGTGTAGGTGGCCGCGAGGTAGGTTTCATGTTCGGTATGTACAAGAAACTGACTCACGAATTCACTGGAACATTCACAGGTAAAGGCCGCGAATTCGGAGGTTCACTGATTCGTCCGGAAGCAACAGGTTACGGTAACATTTACTTCCTGATGGAAATGCTGAAAACCAAAGGTACTGACTTGAAAGGTAAGACTTGCTTGATTTCCGGTTCCGGTAACGTTGCTCAATACACTGCAGAAAAGGTTCTTGAACTTGGCGGTAAGGTTCTGACTATGTCGGACGGTATCGACCGTGAGAAACTGGATTACATCATGGAATTGAAGAATCTGTATCGTGGCCGTATCCGTGAATACGCAGAAAAATATGGCTGCAAATATGTAGAAGGTGCTCGTCCTTGGGGTGAGAAAGCAGATATCGCTCTGCCTTCTGCAACTCAGAATGAATTGAACGGTGATGATGCTAAGAAATTGGTTGCTAACGGTGTGATAGCTGTATCCGAAGGTGCTAACATGCCTTCTACTCCGGAAGCTATCCGCGTATTCCAAGAAGCCAAAATCCTTTATGCTCCGGGTAAAGCTGCCAATGCAGGTGGTGTATCAGTATCCGGTCTTGAAATGACTCAGAACTCTATCAAACTGAGCTGGAGCTCTGAAGAAGTAGACGAGAAGTTGAAGAGCATTATGAAGAATATCCATGCAGCTTGCGTTCAATACGGTACTGAAGCTGACGGATACGTAAACTATGTGAAAGGTGCTAACGTAGCCGGATTCATGAAGGTTGCCAAAGCAATGATGGCACAAGGTATCGTATAATCAGCCACAGATATAAATAAGCTATAGTTAAAAACTCCCGCCTTCCGAAAGGAAGAACGGGAGTTTTTTATGCACAAACAATTTGTACGACACCCGGGTGTCGTGCATACTGAGACCCGGGTGTCAGCATACATGAGACCCGGGTGTTGGTATGCCTGAGACCCGGGTGTCGTCACAACTATCTTTGCATGCTCTTTTAATAGTATTCATCTCTTTGGAAAAAATAAAAATCTAATCATTATAATCATATTCCAAAGTAAAGTCATCTACCCACATCACACTTTGATCACTACCGAAAAAGTAGTCTCCATATTTACTGGACGAACATACTACCAATATATAGTTAGGAACCCGATTGGTGTCACGATATTCCAATTCAACCTCAAAAGGTTCAAAGTTATTAATTGTTTTTCCCTGAGTAAATTCTCCGTAGGCAATGACGTGAGGATCATTCTGATCGAACATTTTACGTTTACTGGAAGTCTTAGCAGTGATAATATCTATCGGAGCATCCCAATCTCCCAAAGCAACCCAAATGATGCAAGTATCATCTTTATCCTTTAATAAAGGATATAGTTCATCATACTTATCCGAATCTTTATCCATTTGATTAACCGGGCCAGTAGTATATTTATAATATCCCGTCAACCTCGTGGGACGCTCGGTAAACGGACGACCAAATTTTAAATGTCCATCTGTAAAACTACCTTCAGCAAAATCGTACCAATAACCGGCAAACAGATTTCCGGCAGCAAATTTGATAACAGCATACATAGATTCCATCTTTACGGAAGTTCCCGTCTGTCCATTCCAAGTATTCGTTCCGTCTGGTGTCGTTATACTCCGGAGAATGGAAGCTCCCTTGTTACCACTTCCCCAAAACTCCTCACCACCTTCTGCCCAAAAATTATAAACTTTGCCTTTCAAATGCCATTCATCAAACTTAGCATTCGGCAATTGTTTGGCTATTCCAGTAGTAAAAGGCAACTCCTCACTATAATCCTCACCTGAATACGCACGACAAACATAAGTCGTTTGTTCCTTCAAATGCGGTATGCGAGCGGAAAAGGCTGCACCATCCGCTGTAATATATGAATTATCAACTTTCCTCCACTCTTCGGTTGTGGTTTCTCGAATCTCAAATCCATTATCAGAACCTTCTATACCCTCCGCATACAGCCATGCCACGTTTACCCAACCGTCTGCGCGCTTCATTTCCACATCTTTATCTTTCCGATAAACACGAAGCTCCCAATTTTCTTCAAAGAAATCCTGATATTGCACCTTTACCTGTGCAGAGGCATAATTGGAATAGAGTGTCCATTTTAGTTCCGGCACTTCCGTTTTTCCATTATATGTTGTACCCTTCGGCCCTAATTTCAGCTCCAAGAGGTCCAGTTCTTTCCATTTAGTATTTTTCCTCACATTGGCAATAGCAACTTTCGTATCCGGATTTATCTCAGACAGTCCTACTTGGTTTGCCATTTTAAATATACGTACAATATCTTGCTGAGCAATAACTTTCCATCGATATTCCTGATAAAGAGATAATATCACCTCATAAGGATTAGTTAAATCTATTATATCTTGTGGAGCAAGTGTACTCTTAGCTCCCTCTGTCACCGAAAGCTTAGTCACATGAACTTTTCGCAGATTGACATTCTCTTCCAATTTCAAAGTCACAGTGCGGTCTTTCTCCGAGATTACCGCATTTTCTTTTTGTCCCTCTACTTGCATTCCGGTTATGGACAAAGCTATTTGTGGATAATCGATATCATTTTTGATACACCCCTGTAATAAAGTAATCACAGCAGCACCTAGCAATAAATTATATATAGCCCGCATTTTCATTACATACAAAAGGTTAAACCTATATTTATATTAAAAAGATTTATCTTAAAATTGGCGCCGCTGTCTCTACGTTTACCCTCTTCACCCAGATTATTCTTTTGTTTCTCTGTACGATATTTAAATCCGACAACGCCAAAGGATAATTCAGCACAAACATTTTGCGTAATAAATACCGCCAATCCGGGATTAATGCCCAAGTGCAACTCATTTATCGTTGTGTCAGTGCGTTTAAATTCTTCACCTTCTCCACGTGAGAAACTAGAAGAACCTCGTTTGTAAGTCAGCGTAGTCTCATTAAACAAGCCGAAAAGTTTACCACGGTCAAGCCCTACATATGAGCGATGAAATATGCCGATCGATCGTAAATTTTCCGTATAACGGATATTGTCTAATGAGAAATTCAAATCATCATCAATATTCAACGACACATTACCCAAATCAGCAATCGTATGACTATAACCCAGTTTCATACCGACAATCAAATTATCCGCCAACGCATATCCGACGAACGGATTAACAGAGAACGTTTTGAAATTACAATCAAAATCTTTCAATATTGAGAATAACAGTCTACTGTCATCACTGTCAAAATTAACATAAGAGAAAGTCAAACCGCCCATCCATTTTTTCTTCGGAATAAAACGATAGCTGATGATACCACGGTCGTAACGTCCGATCGGTTTGATTCGAATCAGTCCGGTATTGTCTTCCACAATATCCTTTTCCGCATGCACCTGCTCCAACTCCGCCTTATCCACATATACGGTATCATGTATTACAATGGTATCCCGCTGCTGTGCCCGGATCTCCTGTATGCCAACCAACAGAATGACAGCACATATATAGATTAATCTACTACTCATTTTCTCCTTTTTTTATAAATAGAATGCAATACCTAAACCAATGGAAAACAGGTTAATCTTGAAATTTGCCGAACTGGAGGAACGTTCACCGACATACACTTGGTCTGTTGTTTGTTTCACCTTGCTGAAGTCAAGTCCAAGAACTCCGACACTGACTTCCACAGCAGTATAATTATTAATAAAAGCAACAATTCCAGGTGCAACTCCTAATCCGAAATCAGCAGTAGTCGAATAAGTACCGCTCAATTTTCCACCATTCTTCGTTACTACTTTCGACTGGCTTCCTCCCATCTCAAGACGTGTCTCTGCAAAAAGAGCAAATCGCTTACTAGTACCTATATTTATATAGTTCCTCAGAATACCAATCACGCTATAAGAATGCTTCAACTGATATAGGTCATTTACATCAAAATTAGTATCATCATCCAGATTCAATGTCACCCCATCCAATTTTGTCAGCGTACGTCCGTACGAAAAACGTCCTCCGGCAGCCAAATTATCTTTCAAAGCATAACAAAACATAGGACTTACCTTAAACGTGTATCCGTCAGAATTAAAACCATCAACAATCAGAAATTGATAATTTTGTTCATTATGCTCGGAATAAGAAACAGAGCTTCCTACAATCCACTGCCCTTTCGGAACAAATGTTCGAGGTTCTATATTGCGTTTAAACTCTTGTGCCTGAGCAGTTATCCCCCAGATAAACAACAAGAATAATAATATTTTTTTCACTCTATAATCATTATAAGTTTATTCTTCCAATTCACTCTCGTCATATACCAATTTCAAGTTGTCTAACCACATAGAACTGCCGGTACTTCCCTCAAAATAATCTCCGTATTTACTCGCCGAAGCCACCACTACAATACTTGTAGGAATACGTTCAAGACTGTAATTCAAACGGATAACAAAGGGATGCATATTCTCACCTTCGGTAGACGAATCCCATGTCTGTTCACCATAAGCTATAACGTTATCTCCTTTCGGATCAAAAAAAGTAGCAGCATCTCTCGTATCCACAATCAACGGCCAAGTTTCTCCACCGTAAGTTTGTCCTTCCCAGTCTCCTAGTGCTATAAACACTTGCCCTTTGTCTTGTTCTCCATTTTCGATATACTTTCCTCCGTTATCTACAGTTCCCGAAGTATAACGTATATATCCGGTCAATGCAACTGGACGGGAGGTAAACGAACGTCCCCATCCCAAAATTCCATTCATTTTTTGTGTATCCAAATACTTACCGATGAACAGATTTCCTGCGGCAAACTTAATAACTATTTTTTTAGACTGTAATTTCGCAGAATACTTGCCTTCCACTTTCACAGAAGAATCCGCTGTTGTCAAATCTGTAGCAAAAGCAGAAACAGAAGAGGAACCATGATTACCACTATCCCAAAAGAAATCACTGCTTGAAGCCGCAATATACATAGGCTTACTTCCCGACCACTCCTCAAATCCACAATTCTCCAATTGGAGCGTCTTTTCTGTCGTGAACTGACATTTTACATTGGATGCCATTGCCCCCTCCATAACTTGATATTCATATTCTGAGAAAAGTTCATTATCACTATTCTTCAATCCAGTCACCTCAGCGGTAAGTACAGAACCGTTTCGTACCGCAGGCACCGTCTGCCATTCAGTAGTTCCCACTTTCCGGTAGCGGAATGACAATTCTGATTGTGGTTCTCGTTCCGGCAGCACTTCACCGAACAAAGTCGCCTTTGTTGCCCATATAAGATATTTCTTATCATCCGGAATAGCGACTGTTTGTACAGCAATATCAGAAGCCACAATTTGCCAGTCTACTATACGCTGATAGCCTCTCTGGTCTGTTACAGAAAAACGAATACTACGTGTACCATTCTCCGCTGTATATTTCCGGATTAGTGAAGCGGAAAGATTTATATCCATAGCATGCCCCAAAGAAGCTTCTTTTTTATCGATCGTGATTCCGCCATTTGCGAGCAGATCTTCTTCCTCAGTTGTCAGATTTTTCAAGTCAAAAGCCTGTTGCGCAGTAGGTGCACCAAGAAAATCCGGAAACTGTTCAGAGGCTATTTCAATCTGCGTCAGTTTTGTAGAACCCTTTATCATCACCGTCATATCCTCTCCATCACCTATTTTCATGTATGCAGGTTGTGTCAAGACTAAATTTTGTCCCCCCATTTCAGCTTTAACTGACGGTCGGCGATAAATCGTCTCTTCTGTTTCCACTTCTCCAATAGGAGTTACATCCACCACCAAATTTATCATTCCCCCTCCGGTATCCGGCACTTCCACTTCCGATTCCTTAAATTCATAAGTCAAGTTGTAAAGTGTAGCCGACACCACATCGGGAATCGTATCTATATGTACAAACGGTGCTCCGGTAAGCTTATTGGTTGCCTCAAATGTACAAAATAGCGTATCGCAAGCAACAGGAACAGAGAAATATCCTAATTTTCCGACATCATCTGCCGTAAAATCAAGAATTCCATTTTCAGCCTTTACAGCCACCCCCACCATGCAATTTTCAAAATAAGGATTCATTGTCTCTGCAAAAGCTACAGTAGCCACTGTATTACCTACATTAGCCACGACATCAACTTTTACATCTGCCCCTTTTGTTATAGTAAAAGACTTTATACCCTCATAAAATTTCTTATCGAATGATGCAGAAACCACCTCTCCAGCTGTCACCTTTACTTGGTAATCACCGGAAGCAAGCAAAATATCATCAGGTACATTTTCTACTCCTTGATACTTACGTACCAGTTTCAAATCCTCTTTTTCATGTTGGTAGATACGAACCTTACAGTCTTTCTCCAAGATAGCTTGTTCTTCCGATGTAAGAGCACGGGTAGCTACTACTTTCAAATCATTCTTCATCCCAATAGACAACCGAAGACTCCCCTCACCATCAGTCGCAGTATATTCGTCACGCTGACATCCTGTGAAAAAGAAAAGAAGTAATAACCAATATAAATAATATTCTTTTATCTTCATTTCTTACCTATTTATTCTTTTATAGTAAATGTTAACGTCTTCGATACACTCTGCCCTTTCCGATCAATTAAAGTAATATGGAATTTGTGTGGTTTCTCACTTGGAAAATTCCTCAATAACGGTGTAAATTGAGTAATTACAAAATCCAACTCCGTTTTTCCTACAACCTGCTCTTCCACAGGAAAACCGAGACTTGTCAATGTTTCCTTATATTCTCCCGATTCAGCCAAATCAAAAGTTCCAGCTTCACCAAACATCATTTTGATAGCATCTCCAAACAAATCATCACCCGCTTCTATTTGCACATTCACATGTCCGATAGTTTCCGACGCATTAAGTTTCACAATAATCTCCAATGGGTTCTCTTCAGTCACAGTCTCATCAAGAACGTAATCAAACTTTTTGCAGAGGCTCTCCGTCCACATCACCCCCACCATCCGGGAAATCATCTATTTCCGGTTCGTCAGGACGAACACCACCATTTATATTTTCCACCTCACAGCTATTGTCCACTTTCACAGAAGCATTAGCATCACCTCCAGTATTCGGATCACCGTCAGCATCGCTCAATTTATAAGTCATGGTTACAAGATAACCGATTGATACACCGGATACCGAACGCGTATTCACTGTCTGTACTTCATCTTTTATTCCATCTTCCGTTAGAGTGCTCAAAAATTTGAAATCGACAATATTACCGCTTTCATTGGCAGGAAAATAAGCAGCACGTACTTCATCTCCCATCTTAAACGTAAGTTGATCATTGCTATTTATTGTTACCGTAACTTCGGTATCGTCTCCCAAAAGCGGTTTCAATTCATCCGTATAACCTATTTTTACCATAATACAATGCAACTTGCACTCTATCTTAGCAACATTGGTCACTTGATCTTTTTGTATCTCAATACTCTGCGAACCTTGACAATAAGGAACATCAAACACTGGTTCTCCTCCATCTGGAGAATGGGCTATGATTTTGTATTTGCCGACTTTCAATTGAAATATTTCAGGCATATCACTATACTTCCATTCGGAAATTAAAGTTGTTCCGTCTTCATTGTAAATACCAACGATATAACTACCAGCATCTACTGTGACAGCACGAGACAGTGGTGTCGCATTTACATCCACAGAAAGTTGCATGGAGGACAATTGAATTTGTCCATAACCATCCGATTCGTTGCCGAAGTCCATCTTTTCACGATCGCAAGCAGAGAGGATGAAAAGGCTTGCTACAAATATTGCTAATATTTTTATTTTAACTAATTGTTTCATATTCATCAATTCACTTTAATTCATTATTTAGCATACTCTAAATGTACATCATCTATTACTAAGACATTTCCTATACCACGAGTATCGGCATTACCACTCCAAGTATTAATCTCTCCACTATATTCTTTAATAGCCGGACTAGAAGAGGTTGATGACAAAAACACGATAGATATATGTGTCGGTTGTAATTCTTCATTTGAATAGGATATATTTAAAGTAGCCTTATCAGTGTTAGTTGTCGATAAATTCATATATCCATTTCCTAAATTAACAATATTATCTCCTTCTCTATGTTCTATTTGAATCGAAGCGGAAGCAGCTTCTCCATTATATGAGTAAAAACGATAATTAAAAGTCATTTGCGTAGGGCGAGAAGCAAAAGTATGTCCATGAACTTCTCCTGTTGATATATCATATTTTCCAATATACAAAGTGCTAGATGTTTTCTTGTTACAACTCAAACCTCCCCAAGGTAATCCTGTTGTACAGGTACTGCCTTCCCCCCATCCAATAGTTGCTATTTCTGCGGAATATGAACCATTAATTGGAGATGTAGATAATTTCATTCTAGTACTAGCCGACCAAGAAGAATTCACATAAGTAGTTCCTGGATATGCTACATAATAATAAGAGTAAATGCCTGCTTTAGCTGTAGTCAAATCATTCTGTGTACTCCACCAAGGATCCAAATCACTATCCTCATAAGGGTAAAAAGTATAAATATCTATGCTGCCAGGTTTTCCTGTTCCTTTCCACACAAACTTCTCACTCCACGTTTCAAAATCCGAATTAGGAATCTGTAATTCTGCTTCCGTCTCAATACTCAATTGATTCGAAGCCCCTACAATATCACCTTCTTCATCTTTTTTGGTAAATTGATAAGTGTAGCCGGTAGCCGGAATTAAATTAGTCAAAGAAATGGTAGAACCAGACAAAGGACAATTTATAGCATTCCATACACCATCATTTCCGTCATTATCCTTCTGAGAGCATAGGAAATTCCATCCATCTACATTGCCTTTTAACTGCAACGTAGCCTGTTTCGTCCAAACATCTCCTGGATACTGCAAACTAAGTACCACAGGATCTCCCATAGCCGAATTCAATGTCCCTTTACGTCGCAAATACCGAGCCTCCATCTGAATATCAGCATATTGGGATTCATCAAACTTAAACAGCAAATCATGTGATGTTCCATTCGACTTTATGGAACTTGGCACTACTTGCTGTTCTGTCTCGCCTTTCTTCAACCAATAGGTCACCTTGGCGGGATCACCGTCAAGAGTCAAATTAGCCTTCATCTTTGTCGTACCATAAAGAACTGATTGTCCTGCACTCACCGCAAACAGATTATCCTTACTGGAAACTCTAAATTTCAATGGTTCCACATTCTCTTTAGACAATTTATCAGTAGCCCGCAGTTCAAAAAGATGTTCTGTACCCTCTTCCGTATATTCCAAAAAAGGTACTACATTTGTAAAGTCAATCTTTGCAATCTTATCTTTTTTGTCACCCAATCCTGCCATCTGAAACCCTAACTTCTGCATTGCGCTCAGACTTTCTGCAGACACACTAGTCAAGTCCACAGTTTCAGGCCATCCTTGTTCGATCAACGAAAAAGAATGGGTCGTCAAATAACAATGAGCTATTCCACCGGCTGCATTCAAATAAGCATACACTTCTGAAGCTTCCGCTGATTTTCCTTCAACAACGTCAATCGGTTGGTCATCATTAAACCCATTTGCTGTAAAATAAGGTGCCGGAGCACTTAAAGCCTCATCCGAAACAGTGATTTTCACAGGTTCCTGATTAGGAATATCATCACTAAATGATATATTAATAGAAGGAGTACCTGCATCCAAATCAAGTGTCAGAATATAGGCATGGCGAGCTTCAAGAGCATAATCCTCACCAACTTTCAAAGTTACTTCCTGTGAATAACCCTCCTTCTTTTTTACCTTCACACGTACTTGTACTTCTCCCGGCTTGAAATAGGCATAACGTGTTTCATCAGAAACATAGTTCACTGTATTGCCAAGCGAAGTAGTGACTTCAGCCGTATACTCAGAAAAGTAGTCCTTAAATTCATCTGTATAGACAATCGACAATTTAGCATTTGCCAGATAACAGGTCACTTCCACAGTGGTGGTCTGTCCCCGCTTTATAACAAACGGCTGATTTCCCTCATAATAAGGCAACTCGAAACCTTCATTATTGACATCGCCATACGAAGCCTTCGCTACATAGTTATTACCAGACCGAAGAGTCAACTCATCATCAGCCAAAAACTCAGCTAATGTAGCCCACTCTCCACGAAGAGTTTCTCCTTTAAATATAGAAAAAGAGAAATCATTGACATCGGGCACTTCCTGTTCTATTCCATCATTAACCCGAGTATTTGTTCCCACTAATACTTCGGCATTTGCACTAACTTGTACACGTAATGTTCCATTTCCTTCACTTCCCTCATCACGTTCCGAAGAACAAGAAAAAAAGAAAGGTAGGAGACATACACAAAAAGCCAGTTTTACTAATTGTCTGTTACTCATCTCTCTAGAATCTCTTATATCTTAAAAAACGACCGCAAAAATACAGTTTTCTTTCTTTATAATAAAGTATCCAAAGAAAGATTTATCCCGAAATATGAAAATGAGAACACAATTAGCCTGCCCGACCTTAAAAAAAGGCCATATTTTTAAGCCTATCACAAAAGAATTTCACCTTTTAGATGAAAAACAGAACGTTACCCCCTACATTTATTGAATATAAGACCTATTGATTCAGACACGAGTGTTATTTTTTTTAATAGACTCATAATATAATTATAGTTCCTCTTTATTTCCACCAATTTCATTTTTATATAAAGCCACCTATACTCCCGGCATCAGCACCACCCCAAGTTTCTTCTTTCCATCCATCTTGACTACTATCGGTTTCTCAAAGCGGACATGGCGGAGGAACTTCGTTTCTTCCACAGCCGGTTGCGCATTGAGGAACTCTTGGTTGTAGACACCATCATTCATAAAGGCATTGATCGTGAAGTAACCCACTCCGAACGAGGTAAGATTCTGGAAGAAATGCGTACCCGCCTCCACTATCACACGGGCTGCCGAGATGTGCGGCCACTTCACCGGAATACCCAGCCACGTGTCGCTGCTTCCCCAACGTCCGGGACCGACAAGCACATAGTTCTTCCCCTCGTTCAAGAACTGCTGATTGATCTTTTCTATCTCCCAAGCAATAGCCTGATTATTGGAAGCACTGTAACCGTCTGTCTTCACATAGACAACATCCTGAATCTCGTTCATAATGCCATGTCCCAACGAATTATACGAGCGAAGAATCACCTCATCATCCGGTATATCGTTCAAATCCTCATCCAGCATCTCCTTGCTATCCACAATCGGACGGATCTGCAAAAGATAGAAAGTACCCGTCTTATCCTGATCACGACTTAACGTTGCCGCAAACTCAATCTCAACCGGACGACGCATCTCCTGTTCCCCGTATTTCAAAACCAACTGCAAAATACGAGCCAACGGGAAGACATCATGTTGCAGGATATTAGCAAATGTGATCACCTTGCGTCCTCCCGGATACAAACCATCCCGGATTATCTGGTCGTACGGGTCGTATGTAGAAGCGATATACTGCAAAGCACCGTCATTTTCCGCCTCTTTCACATGAAGTTTCAACAGATTAAAGCCGTCATCGATCGAAAAGTCATGCCCTGCATTCTTCAAGTCCAACGCATAGAAACGGGTCTGAGTCTCTTTCAAAGCTATTTCCATCTCGCTGGTCTGTAACACCTGATTGGGATGATAAGGAGAAAAACGAAGCGTCATACCGCCATCCACAATATATTTTCCCAATCCAAGAGCCAGATTCACCGTTCCTTCCTCCGCCTTTTCATCACCCAGCGGATAATAATTGAGCGAGCGTGCCACACCGGACATGGAAGGATAATAACGTTCTCCGTATTGATTACCAACGACTTCCTGCAAAATAACAGCCATCTTTTCCTGGTCTATCACGTTCGACGTAGCTTGCATATAAGCCTTGCTGTCACGGAAGTATACCGAAGCATACACTCCCTTGATGGCATCGGAAAGCATACGCAGCATCTCATAGCGGTCGTCCAGATAAGGAATCATATACGTATTGTAAATCCCCGCAAACGGCTGATAATGGGAATCTTCCAACAGAGACGAAGAACGGATGGCAATTGGTGACTTCACCACATCAAAGAAAGTAAAGAAGTCTTCCACCAACCGGTCCGGCAACTTCGCTTTCAGGAAATACCTCAGAATCAAATCATCATCCGCATCCGAAAGGGCAATCTGATACAGATTGTTCGTGTCCATAAACTCATCGAACACATCCGTACAAAGCACCACCGTCTTGGGAATGGCTACCCGTGCATTCTCAAACTCATCAAACTCCGGATGACGCTTCACCATGTTATCTATGAAAGCCAGTCCGCGCCCTTTACCTCCGAGCGAACCGTCACCGATACGGGCGAAATTGGAATAACGGTCGAAACGGTCC
>OCHH01000802.1_pt1 | contig 13683 bp, 10 predicted proteins | sample 1538781 | NCBI WGS metagenome assembly OCHH01 (sample SAMN04571726, study PRJEB22368) | human gut metagenome | biome: human gut; material: stool | host: Homo sapiens | place: Luxembourg | collected 2012-12-05
AGCATCTTGCGGGCGTCGCCTCCGGCAAAGCGGAACAGTGCTTCGGTCTCGACCACCTCCACCTTGCGTTGCTTCAGCTCGCTGTCGCATGTGATGGCGCGATGCAGCAGTTCGTTCAAGTCGGTGTCTGTCAGCGGTTTCAGTACGTAGACCTGCGCTCTCGATAGCAGCGGGCGGATGATTTCAAACGACGGGTTCTCGGTGGTGGCGCCAATCAGCGTGGCTGTGCCTGTTTCCACGGCGGCAAGCAGCGAGTCCTGTTGCGACTTGTTGAAGCGGTGGATTTCGTCGATGAAAAGGATTGGGCGGTGCTGGCTGAACATGCTCGAGGCGTCGCGTTTGCATAGCGTCAGCACGTCGCGCACGTCCTTCACTCCGGAATGCACGGCGGAGAGCGTGTAGAACGGAGCCTGCACCTGAGAGGCGATAATCTTGGCGAGTGTGGTCTTTCCCACGCCCGGAGGTCCCCACAGGATGAAAGAGGAGATGTGTCCCGACTCAATCATCTTGCGGAGTATGCATCCTTCTCCGACGAGGTGTTTCTGTCCGATATATTCATCGAGCGACTTCGGTCGCAAGCGTTCTGCTAAAGGTTCGAAAGTCATGTCTGTACAACGGGTTTAAAGTTTCACACTCTTCACGATTTTGTCGTCGATTGCCGCCACGCTTTTGCGCGCCTTGTAGTATGCCGTGCGCGACGAGAATCCCGACTCTTCGGCAATTTCCTCCTGTTTTGCTGCCGGATGTGCCTCCTTGTAGAGTGCGGCGTGCTGCAGGCGGAACATGTTCACGAGGTTGTAGTATCCCAGTTGGGTTATGTATTTGCTTGCGGCGTTGACTTTGCCTTTCGGGATTTCCGACAGCACTTCCGATTTCTGCAGATGCGGCTCGCGGTAGCGGCGGAGTATTATCGACAGCACTTCGTTCCCGATGGCGTCTATTTCCGACGGCGAATCGGTCGTGGCGGTGTCCTTGCTGCCGTCGTTTGCCGGGTCGGGCTCCTGTTTGTTTGTAAACAGTTGTTGCGGGTGCAGGATTATGCACAGCATGTAGATCATCGCTGCCGACGTGATAAGGTCGACGGCGAGTTTGCACCAACGGCTGTCGGAGACAAACACAGCCCACATCAGTGCAATCCAGCAGAGCGGCAGGTAGAGCACCAGTTGGGCGAATCTGTATGGGAAGTCCTCCACGTTTGAGTAGTTGTCGGTGTTGAATTTGTCGATGGTGCGTTTCAGCTGGTTGGTGATGTGCACCGACAGCGTTGAGAACAGCAGGCTGAAACCGCCCATCGCAGCCATCAGAGGCGTTCCGGCGTCGGTCAGGACGTGTCCGTCCATTGTCAGAGCTATTGCGAGCAGCGACAGGAGCAATGCAAATGCAGAGAATAGATATGTTTTCAGCAGAATGCTGTCGCGCAGCCGTTTCCGAAAGAAGTAGCTGCTGAACAGGGTTGTCATACAGACGGGATAGAAGATTATGCCGAAAATTTTCACGTATGTCCAGTAGTCGGGAGTCGTCGGACTCAGAACGTATGGGAATTCAAGCGCGATGGCGATGTAGAAGAACGACACCAGGCGGCGGGCAGGGTAGTGGAAGTCGCCATTTTCGTTGAACGGACGGCACATGTGATTCCATCTGACAATTCCGCAGACAACGCCAGTGATGATGAAAATCAGGCAGGCGTAGGCGTATAATTGGATGTTCGACAGATTGTGTTCCATTTTTCAGAATGATAAATAATCGCGCAAATTTACATATAAATAGTGAAACTTGGCGTCTGCGCAAAACAAAAAAACCGGAACTGCTGTTCCGGTTTTTCTATAACGCAGGTTTCGTATGCTGCTACATGTTCATACCGCCGTCCACTTGGATAACCTGTCCCGACACGTAAGAAGACATGTCGGAAGCGAGGAATGTGGCGATGTTTGCAACGTCTTCTGGAGTGCCACCGCGGCGCAATGGAATTTTCTTGCACCATTCCTCTTTGATTTCGTCAGAGAGTTTGGCAGTCATGTCGGTGATGATGAAGCCAGGAGCGATTGCGTTGGCGCGGATGCCGCGAGAGCCGAGCTCCTGAGCCACCGACTTAGCCAAGCCGATCATGCCGGCCTTTGATGCAGAGTAGTTTGCCTGACCGGCGTTGCCGTGTACGCCAACAACCGATGCCATGTTGATGATAGAGCCTGTGCGCTGGCGCATCATCACTGGAGTCACCGCGTGAACGAAGTTGAACGCAGACTTCAGGTTGACGCCGATCACAGCGTCCCATTGAGCCTCCGACATACGCATCATCAAGCCGTCTTTTGTGATGCCGGCGTTGTTTACGAGGATGTCGAGACGGCCGAAGTCCTTCACCACTTCAGCCACCACGTTGTGGCAAGCCTCGAAGTCGGCTGCGTTTGAGGCGTAACCTTTAGCCTTTACGCCGAAAGCTGCTATTTCTTCTTCTGTTTTCTTTCCGTTTTCGTCGATTACCAGGTCGGTGAACGCGATGTCGCAACCCTCAGAAGCGAACTTCAATGCAATTGCTTTTCCGATACCTCTTGCTGCACCTGTGATGAGTGCAACTTTTCCTTCCAATAATTTCATAACTGTATAATTAAAAAGTTGTTATTTAAAATTCAAATGTCCGGCACGCGCTTGTCACTGCTTGATGCCGTATAAAATAAAATCACTCAGATAGTCGCGCAGCTTGTCTTTCTCTATGCCCAGCTCGCGGAAGTTCTCGCGGATGTAGGGCACGTCGAGACCCTGCAGACACAGAATCATCACCATGGCCGTCTTGTCGACGTGCTTGATGCGGAAAATGCCGCTGTCGACGCCTTCCTGAAGTATAGTTTCGAGAATGTGCACTTCCTTGGGGCTTGTGACTTTGCGGGCGCGCTCCACCTTGCGCACATCGCGGAAAAATCCGGCGCGCAGCGAGCCGTTGCGATGCACGAGGTCTTTCATCGCGTCAAAGCGTTGGAAAATGAATTCCATCAGCTTTTCGTCGGCGGGAATCTGAAGTTTCGCTATCTCGCTGAGCTTGCTCAGCACCTTGTCGCTTTCAGTCTCTACCACAGCGTTGTAGATGTCGCGCTTGTTTTTGAAATAAGTGTAGATGGTGCGACGGCCCTTCTCGGCGGCGATGGCAATGTCGTTCATCGTCGTGTTTTCGATGCCCTTGTGGGCAAAGAGCTGACGGGCAATGTCGATTAATTTGTCTCTTGTTTTCACCATATTTACTTTTTGTCTTCAGACTGCACAAATGAAGATTTTGTGTGCGAAATTAATCATATTATTTCAGAGAGGCAAAAAATATCGGTGTAAAATGAGGCGTGTGGATTGGAAATGGTGGTGGAAAGCCGTGAAAAACAGCGGCTTGCACGGATTCAAATCTTTAGGGCGTCCGCTTGCCGTATCCGGCGCTTTTCTGCCCATCGCGACGGTTAGGATAGTTTGATTTCGATGGGCAACATTGCTGCCCGCGTGAATGATTAAACCCAAATCGGACTTTGGTGTAGGATTTCACGAAAAGCGTTGAGTCTAACCCTTAATCCAGACACAAAAACAGCAGCCCCGGAGGATTTTGAAGTTTCTCCGAGGCTACTGTTTTGACTATAATGGGGCAGACGCTTATCTGCGCGTCATCCGCACTACGTTTTCAACGTGGTGGGTGTGTGGGAACATGTCGACGGGCTGCACTTCCTCCACGCGGTAGAGGCTGTCCATGAGGGCGAGGTCGCGCGCTTGTGTCGCCGGGTTGCAGCTGACGTAGACGATGCGTTCCGGGCGGGCGTTGAGAATCACGTTGACCACGTCTTCGTGCATTCCTGCGCGCGGTGGGTCGATGATCATCACGTCGGGACGTCCGTGCTCGGCGATGAATCCGTCGGTGAGCACGTCCTTCATATCGCCGGCAAAGAAGATGGTGTTGTCGATGCCGTTGACCTCGGAGTTGAGTCTCGCGTCGGCAATCGCCTCGGGCACGTATTCGATGCCCACCACTTTTTTCACCTGTCGCGCCACGAAGTTGGCTATTGTGCCGGTTCCGGTGTATAGGTCGTAGACCAGGTCGTCGGGCTTGAGGCATGCCATGCGGCGCGCCACCTTGTAGAGCTCGTATGCCTGCAGGGAGTTGGTCTGATAGAATGATTTCGGGCCGATGCGGAACTGGAGTCCCTCCATTTCCTCGTTGATGTAGTCGCGTCCGCGATATGTGATGACTTCTTGGTCGGCGATGGTGTCGTTCACCTTCTGGTTTACGACGTAGAGCAGCGATGTAATCTCCGGGAACTCAGCCGCAATGGCGCCCATCAAGTCGTCGATTTTCTCCTGTTCGGGGCGTGCGAACACCACAATCAGCATCACCTCGCCAGTGCTTGCGATGCGCACCATCAGCGTGCGCATAAGTCCTTGCTGCGCCTTGATGTCGTAGAACTCATATCCTTTTCCCAGCGCGTATTGGCGCACGAACAGGCGTATGCGGTTTGACAGGTCGTCCTGAAGCCAGCATTTTTTGATGTCGAGCACCTTGTCGAACGCGCCCGGGATGTGGAATCCCAGAGCGTTGCGGTCGGCAATCTCGCGTCCGCTGCGCAGGTCTTCAAACGTAATCCAGCATTTGCATGAGAACGTGTATTCCAACTTGTTGCGGTAGCAGAAAGTTTCTTTTGACCCGAGCGTGGGGTTTACTTCCGGAATCTCCACCTTTGCGATGCGTGTCAGAGCGTCGACCACCTGGTCGCGCTTGTAGCGCAACTGGCTTTCGTAGGGGATGTGCTGCCACTTGCATCCGCCGCACACGCCGAAATGCTCGCAAGCCGGCGTCACGCGGTCGGGCGACGGCTTGACCATATCAACGATATGCGCCTCCGCGTAGCTGCGCTTCTTCTTGTCCAATTTTATGTTGACCACATCGCCAGGTGCCCCGTATGGTATAAACACCACCATATCGTCGACGCGGGCAATGCTTTTGCCCTCGGCTGCCACTCCTGTTATCTCAACGTTCTCCACAACCGGGAGCTCTTTGCGTTTCCTTCCCATATATATAATGAAATTTTATGCAAAAGTACGTTTTTTTTGCCGTTCCATTTCAATGCTCTATAACATAAATAAAAAAACATGTGATTATTTTCTTATTTACGAGATTCTTTCTAAATTTGCAAAGACTGAATTGTCAATCACTTTAAATTATAATATTACTTAAACTTAATTTCATTAATGAAACGGATTTACACTTTCGGTAATGGCCAGGCAGAAGGCCGTGCCGATATGAAGAACTTGCTTGGCGGCAAGGGTGCCAATCTCGCTGAGATGAACCTCATCGGCGTACCTGTTCCTCCGGGCTTTACAATCACAACTGAAGTTTGCACAGAATATAACACTCTCGGCCGTGAAGCCGTTGTGAAAATATTGGAAGAAGATGTCAAGAAATCTGTTGCCCACATTGAGAAGCTTACGGGCAACACGTTTGGCGACGCAGTGAACCCACTTCTCGTATCCGTTCGTTCGGGTGCACGCGTTTCGATGCCAGGTATGATGGACACAGTGCTCAACCTCGGTATCAACGACACCGTAGTGGAGGCTCTCTCCAAGAAGTCGGGCAACCCACGCTTCGCATGGGACAGCTACCGCCGCTTCGTGCAGATGTATGGCGACGTTGTTCTCGGCATGAAGCCGAAGTCGAAACAAGACATCGATTCGTTTGAGGAAATCCTTGACAAAGTTAAGGAAGAGAAAGGCATGAAGAACGACACTGAGCTTACCGTTGACGACCTCAAGGGCCTTGTTGTGAAGTTTAAAGCCGCTGTGAAGAAGTCGACAGGCAAGGACTTCCCAGAATCGGCTTGGGAGCAATTGTGGGGCGCTATCTACGCAGTGTTCGACAGCTGGATGAACGAGCGCGCAATCCTGTATCGCCGCATGAACCAGATTCCGGAAGAGTGGGGTACGGCAGTCAACGTACAGGCCATGGTTTACGGAAATATGGGCAACACGTCGGCTACAGGTGTGGCATTCACCCGCGACGCCGCTACCGGCGAGGACATCTTCAACGGTGAGTACCTTATCAACGCACAGGGCGAGGACGTGGTTGCTGGTGTGCGCACTCCGCAACAAATCACAACCGAAGGCTCACGCCGCTGGGCTGCTCTCCAGGGCATCTCGGAAGAAGAACGCGCAAGCAAATACCCTTCATTGGAAGAGTCGATGCCTGAATGTGCAAAAGAGCTTATCGAGACTCAGCAGAAACTTGAAGACTACTTCAAAGACATGCAGGACCTCGAGTTTACAATCCAGGACAACAAGCTGTGGCTGCTCCAGACTCGTAACGGAAAGCGTACAGGTGCCGCTATGGTTAAAATCGCGATGGACCTTCTCCGCGCAGGCGAAATCGACGAGAAGACAGTGCTCCGCCGTATGGAGCCACAGAAACTCGATGAATTGCTTCACCCAGTGTTTGACAAGGACGATTTGAAACGTGCAAAGACAGTGGCTAAAGGTTTGCCAGCATCTCCGGGTGCCGCTACCGGTCAGATTGTATTCTTCGCCGATGATGCAGAGGCATGGTCGGAAATGAAGAAGAAAGTCATCATGGTGCGTATCGAGACATCTCCAGAAGACCTCCGCGGCATGTCGGTGGCACAGGGTATCCTTACAGCCCGTGGCGGTATGACATCGCACGCAGCCGTAGTTGCCCGCGGTATGGGTAAGTGCTGTGTGTCTGGCGCAGGCGAAATCAAGGTAGACTACAAAGAGAAAACCGTCATCATGGACGGCAAAACATACAAGGAAGGTGATTGGATTTCATTGAACGGCTCTACAGGCGACGTTTACGACGGTCAGGTGCCTACAGTCGACGCAGAGCTTTCAGGCGACTTCGCAGCAATCATGAACCTTGCTGAGAAATACACCAAGGTTGATGTCCGCACAAATGCCGACTCTCCACGCGATGCTCTCGTAGCCCGCAAATTCGGAGCCAAAGGTATCGGTCTTTGCCGTACAGAGCATATGTTCTTCGAGGGCGACCGTATCAAGGCAATGCGCGAGATGATTCTTGCCAACACAGAGGAAGGACGCCGTGCAGCTCTTGACAAACTGTTGCCTATCCAGCGTGCCGACTTCCAAGGAATCTTCGAGGCTATGGACGGTCTCGGCGTGACAATCCGTCTGCTCGACCCACCATTGCACGAGTTCGTGCCTCATCAGCTTGCCACTCAGAAAGAATTGGCAAACGAGATGGGTATCACCGTCGAAGAGGTGAAGAGCAAGTGCGACTCTCTTGAAGAGTTCAACCCGATGCTCGGTCATCGTGGATGCCGTCTTGGCAACACTTATCCAGAAATCACAGAGATGCAGGCCCGCGCCATCATCGAGGCAGCAATCGACTGCAAGGAAAAAGGCATCGACGTGCATCCGGAAATCATGGTGCCATTGGTAGGTGTAGTAAAAGAGCTTGAAATGCAGAGCGAAATCATCCGTCGCACAGCGGAAAAAGTGTTTGCGGAAAGAGGTACATCAGTGGCTTACAAGATTGGTACAATGATTGAGGTGCCTCGCGCCGCTCTCGTTGCCGACAAGATTGCCGAATATGCCGACTTCTTCTCGTTCGGAACAAACGACTTGACCCAGATGACATTCGGATACTCTCGCGACGACGCTCCTAAGTTCCTCAAATACTACAAGGAATTGGGTATCATCAAGACAGATCCATTCGAGGTGCTCGACCAGGAAGGTGTAGGACAGCTCGTAGAAATGGGTACAAAGAAAGGCCGTTCGACAAAGGCAGGTCTCAAGGTGGGTATCTGCGGCGAGCACGGCGGCGAGCCTTCTTCTGTCAAGTTCTGCGCTAAATTGGGCATGAACTACGTTTCTTGCTCTCCGTTCCGTGTGCCTATCGCACGCGTGGCTGCTGCGCAGGCTGCTGTAGAGGAATAATAATTTGCGAAAAGCATAAATCTATAATAACGAGGTAAGCCTGTTATAAACAGAGGCTTACCTCGTTTTCTTATATTGGAAATTATCTTGATTTGATGCGCAAAATGTGCAGAAAACACGATTTGTTTAGCAAAACCTGCACATTTTCTACGAAAATTACGCTAAAATCAGCCGAATAGCTAAAAATGAACTATTTATGAGTTTTTCACCTCAACAGAGGTAATGATTTAGCAACAGTTCTAAATTCTGCAATCTGCATACGTTTGCTGCCTAACAACTCTTTTCGGCTGCAAAAAAACAAAAAAAATAATGAATCTAAGAATTTTATTAAACAAAAAATATCAAACAGAGTAATATGTTGCAAAAAGCACGGTCTTACTAGTAGTCTGTAAAGTCTAAAAGTTGAGTAAAACGTCGTTCGTCACATACTGATGATTGATGAAATATCACACGTGCCTTACTAAACTTTTAGACTTTACAATCTACTAGTTGTTTATTTTGCGAAATACGTATTTACAACATTTGTTGTTGTATTTTGCAATTTTAGCAACTTGTCGGTAAATTCTAAAACTTTAAACTTAACAGGGAAAGTTTTTGTACCCTTTCCTTCTGATGGAAAAATAACATAAAATGTTTCTACGTTTTCCTGCTGTATTAAGTATGGCTTCTCTATAGTATGAGTCTGTCCATTAAAGGAGAAACTAGTTGTGTATGTCGTATCTTTGAATATAAGATTCGAAGTATAAGACTTTCCTTTTGGCAATTGCAACTCCCATTTTTTACCTTTTAAGCTGTCGATTTTAAATGATTGTGCATGAACTAATTGCCCATTTAGGAACAATAGAGAAATAAAAAAATATTTAAAAATTAACTTCATATTTATTTAATTACTTTATACCTGTTAATACTATATTATAATCATAAAAAAAAGTGCTTGACTATTGTGTGTGCCAATAGCTAAATCGGTAGCTATATTTAAAATAAGTTTGTTATAAATGCTTATAGTATTCTGTTTTATATTGATCTATCGTTAGTTTCATTGTTGACACAAGAGCATCAATATCATTAACTATTGATTTTGCGTCATTTTTTGTAATGGCATATTCACCCATGCCATCACCCCAACGAATCTCGCAGTTGTGGTTAGGTATATTTATAACCAAACCATGAGAGCCAAGCGACTTTGAGTCATGCAATTCTACAAGTACATCTTTCATCCACTTTTTCTCTTCTTTATTGTAGAACACGTCAGCAGCCATCGACTTGATATATATTAGCATTGGATCAAAGCAATGGCTATCAGTAGTCTTCTGTTGAGCAAAAATGATATGTCCTTTATCTTCATAGAACCTCTTTCTCCAAGATTCCCAGATAATGTGAGGACGCTGTTTGAAATACTTTACCCATCCTGTGTTATTGGTTGACTCGACTATGTGTTTGCAGAAGTCTTCAAAAGTAGCTTGAGCATTCCAATCAATCCAAGTCTTTATAAACACACGAACAGATTCACCAAACTCTGGTTCCTCTCGCAAATATCGCTTCATACTGTTGTCTCGATCTCTATTAAACTCATAGAGCCGATTTTTAGATTTCCAGCAATCCGGCTGCAAGCATAACATGGCGTTATAATACAGTTCTTGTTTATCCCATTGTTTATCAAGATTGATCCACCTTGTCAAGCAGTTAGAATAGCCGATAAATGTTTCCAAGTCACCATTTGCCCAATGTAACAGACATCGTATTTGTCCCCATAAATATGGATTTTTTTCTGTATCTCTAATGGCATCTGTCCATGAGACATTAATATTACCTTCATTGTCGATTAGTCGCAGTTTTGCTTTATACTCTTCTTCCCCCAAAGACTTATTGTCAATACCCTTGTATGGATGATTAAGTTGTTTGAGGAATAACAATACCGCAGCTTTGTTTTCATAAAGGTCTATAGCATTATATTCATGATAGCGTTTCATCTCCAAAGCCATGCTGGATACAGCTCCAAATGCATCCGAAGCATCATTTCGTTTATTGATACGGTCAGTATTGTTATCAAACTTAAATACGTTTCGAGACATACGAGTCCATTCCTCAAAGTTCAAGCACCAAGCCTCCGAGTCGTACTTATATGGGTAAAGTTTGAGGAAGCATTGCAATGAATACAATGTGGCAAGGGTATCGTTGCTTATGTTATCGCCAGCTAAAAGAGAGAAATAAGTTGTTATTGTCATCAAAGAACGAATCCTGGGGCAATAATGTTGTTACATCCGTATATTGCCCATCACCTTTATCAATGATCCATAGATTTATATCATTTATGAGCTCCTTGAAATCAATAACTGTGCAATAACGAGGCAATATATTGCTATCGTTACTTCTCCAGTCAACGAGATGGTTTTGGTATGCGATTAACAAATCATCTAAATCTGATTCATTAACACTATATGAAGCCTCAAACAGGGCTTCATGCAAATCATATATACGTTTTTGCCTGATTTCATATAGACGCATTGCTTCCTCACCGTTATCATCAGGCTTCTCAACATCATTCGACAAATCTATGCCAGGTACTTTTGCAAACAACTGCATTGCAATCATACGCAACAGAAAAATCTTCAGTCTTTTTTCAGTTTCCTTTGCAGCGGCAAGTCTTTCGTCTTTATTGTCATCAGAAGTCGTCTGCGCCATAACTCCACTTGCATACTTCTGCCAAAACAAATCTATCCACTTTCCATCCATATTCTCACGCCATGCATGTTCTATGCATGAATCTGCAAGTTTCTTGCCATCACAATTCTTTTCGCTTTGCTGCAACTGAATTTCTTCCTCAAGTGTAGATTTTAACTTGTCAAAATCAGAGAGAAGCTTTCCTCTTGCATTCATCTTGATAAACAACTCATCAGACATACCCATCTCGCCTAAGTCAAGATGATTAAAGGTGATATTGTTCAATCTTGCCTGACAAGCATCCATATCCAATGTCCAATCCATCTGCTCGCAAATAGTGTCTATCATTACAAGCATAGAGTTGATGGTAGGGTCAAAACGCCATCCCCACTGAAACCAATCTCTATTTTGGATAATTTCAGATGGCGTATAGACATGTGCTATCTGTTTTGAGGCATCACGCTGCTCCTCAGGCTTACTTCTTTCTTCATCAGCTTTTTTCTTTGACTCTTTTGTCTTTTCAGTAGCTTCATCCACAAACTGCTTTGCATTATGGTGAACCAGTTCTTTACAGAATGCCTCTGAGGTATTACGAGTTTCATATGTCAATATAGATTCACCTTCAGCTGTTTGCAAATCAACACCTAGTACCCAATGCAGGATAAATAATGTAGTCAAACGCTGCTGACCATCAAGAGGTTCAAAAGCGTCTTTTCTATCACTACCATACACAAAGTCAAGTTGTGTTTCAGTCTTCTTACCTGTTACCACAAGCAAAAGGTTACGTACAAAATGGTTGCGTATTTCCTTCACCTCCTTGTGTTTACGTCCTTGTGCATAGTCACGCTGTATCTGTGGTATGCGGATTTTGCCTTTCTTTATAAGGTCCACAAAACACAGTTTGTCTATATTATCGCTCATAAGTTTCTGAAGAATTAGAGTTAAACACATTGAAGATAACATCAACCGTGTTGTGTATCTCCCTTAGATAACCATCAAAGTCAGGCATACTCCATCGCATTGCATCTATGAAGGATGATTCTGTGTTAGAGTTAGAGTAGTATTTCAAGAATACGTTTCGTGTACATATAGGCATAAAGCGTTTTCCTGCTTTATCTTCGCGTATAATGCAGAGGCGCTTATATGGAAACGGAGCATCTTGATACTCTCTGTTGGTCTTATAGTCAAGCAATGTCAAATTGCCTATGCTGTCCTTATTCTTTATTGCATCATCACCGGCAGAGAAGTATTCAAGTACTTCTTTACAGAAATCGGTGTATTGTTTGTCAATACCAGTTCCCCTAAGATTAGCTTCATACTTTGGAATAAAATCAATGCATTTCTCGTATAGTGGCTTTGCCGTTACTTTTCTTTCATTCAGTTTTGATTCTATTCCAAGAATATAAGCGACATTCTTCAACCAACGCAAACGGTCTTCGTGTTCAATCAATGATGCGTTGTTCTGAGAGTCAATATGCTCAATGTCCCATTTTTCTTTCTTGAATGAGTCGAATGCAAAACGTTGTCCCTTTTGGCGGCTTGTCTCTACATTGAACAAGAGCAACAGACGGAACACATATTTTGATCCGTATTCAAAACCGTCAATGCTGGCTGCGTTGAGATATTTATCTTTGTCTTTGAAGCTGTCCATAATTAGTTTATGGAACTCTTTCTCGGTATCATCGTTTGTCCACTCTCTGCCGGAAAACTGTTGCTTGGCATTTTCCAGCTTATTGTAGATGTCAAGAGGTTGGTTACCAACACTTACTAGATAACCGACATAATGATAGTATAAGTTGTTTTCGAACCAAGCAATCAACCTGTCATTAGTCCTAACGACATAATCCCAAGCAGCACGCATGTTGTCAATACCGTGTTTGCTCCATAACGGTTTAAGTTCTACAGAATTATCTTTACGTTCTTGTGCCCTACAATAGTCATATAGGTTCTGAAATAGACGATACGAATAATCTTTATCCGCTTGGTCAATTGGTTTCTTTGTTACAAAGTCAAACAACACATCTATTCTTGTCTGATGACTATCATTGCTGTTGCTGATAAAGTACCAGAATCTGTCATCCTGAAACTGGCGCTCCATGATGTTCCAGTCTAATGCCAGTTTATCTGCTTCAACTCGATCGTTATTCGAAAGGATATTTCTATCCATGATAAACAAGGACTTGATAAGTTCTGAACTCGTAAGACTTATTTTCCCTTTGTTTAAAATAACCGAAAACTTGTATGCTTTCAATGGCTTGCTTGTCTTCTGAAACTACATACCAAATGAACTTAACTTGCTTGTTGTTATTAGGAAGAAGTAAACAGTCCTTGATAGAGTTCACAACACCGTCATAGATGTGGTTCATAAACCAGTTCTCAATTACATTCTTGGCAACAGCCAGATAATAGCTGTCTATGTTGTCTTGAGGTTTTGGCTTTTCAAAATCCAACTGTGGACGATTGGTATAGGTCAGGTCGTAAATCTTATTTGGCGTAAAAATCTTCTTTTCAAAAGGCATCAAGCCATTCTTAAATAAGAACATCAATATCAATCTAAGGGTGGTTAAACGCTGTTGTCCATCCAAAACTTCCCAGGCGTCAATCTGCACACCATCAGTACCTGTCCACTTGCAGGGCTTTACGACGAGTGGTTGTAGGTAATAACTATCTTCTTTATCCTGTTTGGCAAACCCACAAATGTCTTCCAATAAGTCAACAACCTGCTTTTCCTCCCAACGATAACCGCGTTGGTAGGAAGGAATGACAAAGTGATGCTTTGTCGTGATTAACTCTGCTACAGGTTTGGGGCAGAAGTTCGAGTTTAATGTGTATTTAGTGTTACCCATAGCTATTCTATGTTTGATTTAATGTCAAGCTATCCAACCATTTGAAGAACGACCGAGGCAAAATACTGCAGTTCCACTTGGTGATGATCACTTGGAACCGTTAAGTACGTTGGTGATTTTCTGTATCTATGGCAAAGTTAATAATTTTTTCTCAAACTCTCACTAGAAAGGTTCTTTTTTACAGCTTTGGGCACGATCTGTAGAGTCCAACAGCAAGTGCAAAATTAGTAAAAGTGTTTAAAGAATCTATCTT
>OCHH01000807.1_pt1 | contig 13662 bp, 10 predicted proteins | sample 1538781 | NCBI WGS metagenome assembly OCHH01 (sample SAMN04571726, study PRJEB22368) | human gut metagenome | biome: human gut; material: stool | host: Homo sapiens | place: Luxembourg | collected 2012-12-05
CCCGCACCGTCGCCGAAGCGCTCACGCTCGAAGGCAAGGGCGTCATCGAGGTCGGCGCCGACGCCGACCTGCTCATCCTCAACGCCGAACACAAGATCACCGACGTCTTCATGGGCGGCGTCCAGTGCATGCGCGCCGGCGAAGTGATCGTCAAGGGCGCCTTTGAGGAATGAACATCGGGCATAATGTCCTGAGCAACAGCCGCAACTGACCTCACTCAGGTCCGCCGCGAACATTCAAGCGGCGGACCTTTTTCGCAAATGGACGCATCAGCACGCGCAACTGCAGTCGGTCTTCTCGCACCCGTCCTCTGGGGCATGAGCGTCGGGATCTGCCGCGGCATCGCCGAGGACTTCGGGCGAGGCCCGGGCTTCACGGTGATGTACGCCGCGGCCTGTCTTCTGCTTCTTTTCATCTTCGGACGCCCGCATTTGCGGGCCTTCTCCCTCAAGTACCTGCTTCTGGGCGTGGGCGCCGCAAACGTCTGCGCCATCTGCTTCATCTTCTCGCTATCGATGGCCGAGGACGCCACGCAGACCATGCAGGTCGGCATGTTGAAGCTCCCCTGTCTAAAGACAGAGGATTCACTTTGACCGTCAGACAGCTCTTTCGGGGGGCAAAGCCGCCTGAACGTCACCGTCCGTACAAAGGAAGCTTTTCAAAAACCCCTGTTCCCAAGCCTAATTGAACAAAATCGTTCCGTTCGGTTTTTCTTTACAACGTCAAAAAATGGTGTTTTTTTGCCATCAAAATAGTATAATTCTATTGTGCTGACGTTTGCGATCTTGTAACGCTAAAGAGTTGTTTAATGGTCAATTGAGCTTTGCAGACATTGACGCTGAAAAGTTCCTACATGTTCGTCGGGCTCATGCTGATCGCCGCGTGAATGCCATGGATCGCTTGACAGATGATGTAATCAACGAATTGATCCAACTATGCCTGCCTCACTACCACATCAAAGCCGGCGAGACGGTTCAACAAGGAAGGCCGTATACGCGCCTTGAAACGATGGTTCGGGTTCATCTGCTTCAGGTCTCTCTCAACCTGTCTGATCCAGAGATGGAGTCATATTTGGCGAGCGATATGGTGGCTCGCAACTTCTGCCGCGTGTCCAGCACTCGTCTTTTCATCTCAGATTCGACGATACTGAGCTTCCGGCATTTCATTGAACAACATGGGTTGGCGCAGAAATTCCTCGAGCGCACGGTAAATCTGGCAGCAGAGGCCGGAGCCTGTTCTTTTGATATGGTGGCGGCTGACGGCACCTTTATCGAAGCGCCGTCGTCAACGAAGAACAAGGCTCACGCTCGAGATCCTGAGATGGCTTCGGGCAAGAAGACCAACACCTGGCATTTCGGGATGAAGGAGCACATTGCCGCCTGCTCTGAATCCGGGATCATCTATGGCACGGTCGCCGCACCGGCTAATGAACATGACATTACTCATCTGGGCGACCTTCTGAAGGGGCTTGAGAAGAAGGTCTTCCTTGATTCCGGCTACATCGGTTGCCACAAGCGTGCTGAAATTCAGGCGATTCCTTTCAAGGACGTGTCATGGTACATTGCTGCCAGGCCGAGCGCATGGAAGAAGGAATTGTCAATCAGTGAGAACTTTGGAGGCGAACTTGGTCAAGCGCTCGTCGAATGCGTGAACGTAAAGCGGCAACTGGAACATGCAAAAGCATCGGTACGATGCTCGATTGAGTGGTGCTTCCTCTGGCTGAAGAGGATTTATGGTTATGCCAAGGTTCGTTATCGCGGGTTGGCGAAAAATCACAGTCGAGCGCTCACGTTGTTTGCTCTCTACAACTGCAACCGCTTGCGCAAATGGTGCGCTCCGCCAAGGCTACCTTGCTGATTATCCCGAAACTCTGGTGCGCGCTTCGTCTCGAGTGCCATGGGGCCTTGCTGACTCTTGAAAACGATATTTGCCCAATTTTTAGGCAAATATCGAGTTGTTTCAGCATTATTCGGAAAAATCGAACGACTAACGTTCACGGGAACTTTCGACGCTTTTCAACACCTGGTCAAAAGTCACTCGTTTAAACAAATCTGCTTTCCCCATCGTTCAGAGATGGGGGTTTTGAAGAGCTTCCCATACCAGGTGCCCTGACGGAACTGGTACTGCGCATGGGCAGGCAACCCTTTAATTTCATCCTTGTTGGGACGTTCCTGCTTGTCGGTTTTGGTGTTCTGATCGACCATTTTTGGAATCTCCGTGACCGTAGAATATTGCACAGTCTATCGGGATAAAAATCAACCCTAGGAATACCCGGGGTTTGCTGGTGCCACAAGGAGATCGGCCGTTTTCCTACGTCGTCTACAGCTCCAAAATCCGAGATTTTGGGTAGTGAGATCTGTTGAGTCTTCTCTCAAGGGCCTTTTCTCAAAGGCGGTCGGCGCGTCGTGTGTCGGCCGCCTTCGTCATTGTGACCGTGAAGGCGGCGCCGCCTTCAGGGGCCTTGCCCGCCGTTACCGTCCAGCCCGAGCGGCGGCAGATGCGCGAGACGATCGAAAGGCCGAGTCCGGCGCCCGAGCCGTCGGCGACGGCTGCACTGCCGCGCACGCCGTGCTCGAAGATGCGGGCGGCCTCGTCGCCGGCGAGTCCCGGTCCCGAGTCGGAGACAATGAAGCCCTCGGACGTTTCCGTGATCGTGACCACGCCGCTTTCGGTGTAGGCGACGGCGTTCTTCACGAGGTTGTTGGCGACGGTGCCGAGCATGACGGGCGAGTAGGCGCCGGGGCACTCGGCCTCGCGGCGAAGCACGAGTGCGAGGCCCTTTTCGGCCGCAAACGGCTCCCATGTGTCGGCGACGGCCTTGAGAATGCCCGCGGCGGAGTCGGGCTCGGGGCCCGTCGTCTCGTTCGAGAGGCGGGCGAAGGAGAGAAAGAGCGACATCAGCTCGCGCATGTCGCCCGCAGAGCGCGTGATGCGCTCGACCTGCTTCGCCTGAGCGGGCGAGAGCGGCGTCATTGAGAGAAGCTCGGCGCTCGTCTCGATCACGGTGAGCGGCGTCCTGAGTTCGTGGCTCACGTCGCCCGTGAAGGCCTTCTCGCGCTGCAGGGCCTCGTGGAGCCTCTTCATGGCGCCGTCGCAGATGCGGGCGAGTTCGCCCACCTCGTCGTTGGTGAGCTCGACCGAAAGCGGCTCGTAGGTGCGGGCAGCGCTGGCCTTTCTCACCTCGTCGGAGAGCGTCTTTACGGGCTTCATGATGTTGCGCGCAAGGATCCAGCCCGCGAGAAGGCCGAGGAAGAAGACGGCGAGAACGGAAAAGAGCGTGATCCGCCTGAAGACGCGTTCCGTGTCCTCGAAGCCGAGCTGATCGCGCGTGAGCACGAGCGGCTCACCGCGCCAGGCGCCTGTATGGACGAAGAAGTCGCCGTTGTTCGAAAGTTCTCCGAAGCCTTCGGGCAGGCCGCGCATGGCGGGCGGAGGCGCCTCAAGGGGAGGCGCGCCGTAGAGCCGGGTGTCCTCGGGGAGCCTCGGCGTCTCGCCGCGCTCAAGCGTGTCGACCGCCCTGGCGACCTCGTCCCTGAGGATGCCCGAGATGAGCTGCTGCTCGGTGAATTCGATCGACTGGTAGAGCGCGAATGCGTAGAACCCAGCCACGAAGGTGACGAGGAGCGCGAAGCTCAGCATGATGCGCTGGGCCAGGCTGCGCGGAGGCGAATGTCGGACGGGCATGGCGGCGTTTCAGGAGACGGAGTCGGGAAGATCGGCAACGGACCAGCCGAGGCCAGGATGCGTGTGGATGAGCGGATGGTCGAACGGCTTGTCGACCGCCTGGCGCAGAAGATAAAGGTTCGAGCGCAGGCTGTCGGAGGCGGGCGGCTCAGAGGACCGCCTCGAGTCGACGGCGCGAGACGATGCCGGGACTCTGCTGCATGAGCTCGCGAAGGAGCTGCAGGCAGGTCGGGTTGAGCCTGATGTCACGGCCTTCGCGCTCGACGCGAAGCGTTTTGAGGTCAAGCGAGAGCGGGCCCGCAGTGAGGTGCCCCGCCGGATTCGCGCCGCTTCGGCGCAGCAGGGCCTCGACGCGGGCGGCGAGCTCGCGAAGCGAGAAGGGCTTGATCAGATAGTCGTCTGCGCCGCTCGTGAGCCCCTCGACGCGGTCGTCGATCGTGTCGCGCGCCGTGAGCATGAGGATCGGCGCGGTGAAGCCCGAGGCGCGAAGCCTTCGGGTGAGCGTCATGCCGTCGGTGTCGGGCAGCCCCACGTCGAGGATGACGAGGTCGAAGGTCGAGCGGTCGATGCGCTCGAGGGCCTCGCGCCCCGTGGAGGCCGTCTCGGGCGCCCAGCCGTCCTTCATGGAAAGGAAGTCGCGGACGTTGGCAAGGATGTCGGGATTGTCGTCGACGACGAGAATGCGGATGCTCATGAGAGTGCTTCTTTTCTGATTAGTCTTCCTGCAGGGATGTTACGCCTTGCAGCCTGCGCGCGTCATTGTGCGGCGCTCGACCGATTGTCCGTCAGGTCCCATCTGGGGCGTCGGGTCGTCGACTGCACGCCGAGCATGCCGAGCACGGTCGAGTAGAGGTGCTCGTGCGTGACGCCGCCCGCAGGCTCGCGGGCAAGATTCGCCGCATCAAACCCGAAGGTGCGGCTCCAGTCCTTCGAGAGCCACATGACCATCGGCACGCGGATCTGCTCGGACGGCGCCATGAAGTACGGGGCGCCGTGCAGGTAGAGGCCGCCTTCGCCGAGGCTCTCGCCGTGGTCGGAGACGTAGACGAAGCCCGCGTCGATGTCCGTTCGGGCCTTGAGCCTTTTCACGAGGCCCGCCAGCACGCCGTCGGTGTAGCGCACGGCGTTGTCGTAGGCGTTGATGATGCTCTCCTTCGTGCAGGCGCCGAGGTCTGCGTCGGTGCATTCGGGCGTCCAGACCTTGGCGTGCGCGGGCGAGTCCGCGTGGTAGCGCGGGCCGTGCTCGCCGTACATATGGTAGAAGAGCACCGTCGGACGGTCGGCGGGAAGGTTCGCGAGGTCGGCGTCGAGCTCGTCGAGAAGGACGCCGTCAAAGCACCGGCCCGAGGCGCAGGCGGCGCTCTTCGGGTCGGGGCTTCGCACCTCGGTGCCCGCACACGTGCCCTTGCAGCCGCTCTGGTTGTCGACCCAGACGACGTGCGCGCCCGCACGGGCGAGGAGCGACGGCAGAGCCTCCTCGCCGATGATGCGGCTGCGGTCGTAGTCGGAGCGGCCGATCCTGCTCAGCATGCAGGGAAGCGAAACGTCGGTGCTCGAGCCGCAGGCCGTGACGGACGGATGGCTGATCACGCCTTCGGCGCGAAGCGCGGGCGTGGTGTCGCGGGCGTAGCCTGCGAGCCCCCAGCTCGCCGAGCGGGTGGTCTCGCCGATGACGACGAGAAGGACGGCGGGACGGCTGAGCCTGACGGAGAACTCGGGCTTCGGATCGACGATGCGCTTTTGGGCCGCATCGGGCGAGGCGTCCCTTGCGAGCGTGGCGGCGAGGCTGTAGGGGACGTTGACGGGCGTGATGAGGTAGCGCAGCGCCTTGTCGTTTCGCATGACGGCCGCAAGCGTGTTCATCTGCGTGAAGAGCGCGCCTGCACCTGCGGCGAGTGCAAGGATGGCGACGCCGCCACGCACGGCGGCCGGCCTGAGGCCGGCGGGCGTCATGTCGGCCGCGGAGGCAGCGAGGACGGGCGGAAGGCCTGCGGCCAGAGCGAGCAGGAGCGTGCGTGCGGAGAAATAGGCTGAGGCCTCGTGTACGTCGGTGGAGATGACGTTGCGGGCCATGTTCGGGTCGAACGCAATGCCGTAGACGAGCGTGCCCGCGAAGAAGATCGCGCCGGTCAGGCTCAGGAGCACGAGAACGGCGCGGCGCACGGGACGAGGCAGCGCCATGACGAGCGTGAGGAGCGCTATGGAGATGAAGAGAAGGCCGAAGGAGAGGCCCGCGAGCGTCAGGGCCTCGCGCATGCTCCAGGCGAAGTTCGGCTCGGAGAGGTCTGCGGCGCGTGCAAGAAACGGCATGTTGAGGACGAACGTCCACCAGAAGGCTGTCAGGAGGACGAGGCCCCTTTCGGAGAGCGGCTTTGCGAAGGCGGGCGAGCTGCGGTTCTCGAGGATGAGCGCGTGGAGCGCCGCGCAGATGAGCCAGTCGACGATGCCCGTGACGAGCACGTGCGAGACGAAGTGCGCGCCTTCCATGACGCGGACCGCGCCGCACAGGAGCCCGAAGGCGACGGCGAAGAGAAGTGCGCCTGCGGCAGCACGCGGGCGGACGTCCTTGAGCGCAAAGTAGAAGGCAATGAAGACGAAGCCCGTGCCCGCGTGTCCCGAGGGCCAGCAGCGGCCGGGAACGTCCGTGAGGCCGAAGGCGGGATCCGTCATCGGAAGGGCGCCGCCGAAGGGCTCGACCGACCAGGGGCACGCGACGCCCGTCGTGCTCTTGAGCCACCAGACTGCGGCGGCACAGGCGCCCATTGCGATGACGACGTAGAGTGCGCGTCTCGAGGCCTCCTCCTCGAGAATCCTGCGGCCCTGGGCGAGCACGACGGCGAGACGGACGAGAAGCACCGTCGCAACGATGGCGGGCACGAGCTTCGGAAGCCGGTAGAAGATCGTCGTGAAGACTTCGTTCCTGTGCCAGGGCCAGCCGTCGCTGAAGAAGAGCTTCGAGACGGAGAGGTCGAAGGCGTGCGGCGGCACGATGGCGAGGATGATGAGAAGCGACGCGGGAATGAGAAGGCCCGTGAGGACGGGCGTCGGAATGCGTGCGGAGCAGAGATGGTCTTGGACGGACATGCGGATGCCTTCGGCGTGTTTTTGCTTGATGTCCGCAGTATCGGGCGTGAGGCGTCAAAACCGCGTGAGGCCTCGTCAACGCGCCGTGAAGCGTCCGTCAAAGGAGCGTCAAAGACCTTGCGCCATGTCATGAGGCATGCAGATGGGCGGGGGAAGAAAAAAGCGCTCTTCCGGTGACCGGCCGGAGAGCGCTTTCGGGGGAGAGGCTTTCGGTGAGGCAGGAGATATGGAGGAGAGCATCCTCACCGAAGGCGTGGGAGAACCTGCATGACGGTTCGGGTGATTACGGAACCTTGTAGCCGAACTGGTGGCACTGGTCGCAGAAGTTTTCCGTCTCGCCGTGCATGATGTGGCAGTTCGTGCATTCAAGTTCGTCGCGGTAGTGCGGGGACATGTGCGGGTTGGCCGGCTTGACGTCCTTCGTCTTTTCAACGAGGGCCTTGACGTCGTGGCACTGCTTGCACGTGTCGATCGTGGGTTCCTGGGGATTGGCCTTGTCCGGACCGTGGCAGGTCTCGCAGGAGAGGCCCATGCCGACATGGCGGTCGGTACCGAACTTCTGGTCGGCAGCCTGAGCGGTGCCGAAGGCGAACGTCGCGGCGCAGAGCGAGGCGAGGATCAGCGTCGTCATCTTCATTTTTGTTTCCCTTTCTGGGTTCTGAGACCGGAAGCGCGGAGTCTGGAGCTCCGGACGGGCTGTCCGTCCGATGCGCTTTCGTTGGGTCAAATCATATGCAGGCGCGCCGGCGTTTCCTACCTACCAAAGTATGTATTTCATGCATACCCGGGTATGGGGTTTTCGGTTGGTCAATAAGAAACGTCTGAAGGAGAGTGATTGTTATCGGTGCGGAGGGACTGCGGCGGATGTTCGCCGGACTTTTGCTGCGGGCGGATGCGGGGGAGCGGAGGGGGCGGTCCCTTGGGGGGAAACCCTCCTTCAACGTGTCGTCCACAGGAGGCTTTCCGCCGGAGAGGGCGTGTTTTCAAGGGTTTGGGGAAAGGGAAGGGTAAACCCTGCATACTTTGGTATGTGCAAGGTCCATACCGCGGTATGTAGCCGAAAGGAGGGCGGAGGAGAAGAATAGCGGTGTCGCCGGCGAGGAGCGAGCGAGAGAATCCGCCCCGCCGGTTGTGTTCCCAATCCGAATGGAGAATCCTCAGAATGACCCAGATCGATACCAGCCGCCGCGGCTTCCTCAAGTCCGCCGTCGCCGCCTCCGCCGCCATGATGTCCGCTGCCGCCGTGCACGCCGGCATTCCCGCCAAGTCCGTTGCCAAGTACGACGAAACGTTCGACGTCGTGATCATCGGCTCCGGCTTTGCCGGCATGGCCTGCGCCCTCAAGGCCGGCCGCGCCGGTCTCAAAGTCCTCATGATTGAGAAGATGTCCACGGTCGGCGGCAACTCCGCCATCTGCGGCGGCAACGTCGCCTGCCCGGTCAACCCGGTCCAGAAGGCCCAGGGCATCAAGGACAGCAAGGAGCTCTTCATCGCCGACTGCCTGAAGGACGGTCTCGGCATCAATCACACGAACCTCCTCTCCACCATCGCCGACCGCTGCAACGACACGATCCAGATGGTCGTCGACTGCGGCTGCGAATTCGTGCCCAACAAGATGCTCTTCGAAGGCGGCCACTCGGTTCCGCGTTCCTATGAAATCAAGGCCGGCACCGGCTCCGGCTACATCCGTCCGATGCACGAAGAGCTCAAGAAGCTCAAGAACGTCGTGATCCGCACCCGCTGCAAGTTCGACGACTTCGTCATGGAAGAAGACGGCTCCGTCGCCGGCATCGTCTGCCGCACGGGCTACCGCTTCAACAACAAGGCCGTCTCCGACGACCTCGAAAACAAGACCGGCAAGAAGTCCGTCGTCCGCGCCACGAAGGGCGTCATGCTCGCCGCCGGTGGCTTCTCCCGCGACATCTTCTTCCGTCAGATCCAGGACCCGCGCGTCGTCCCGACGACCGACTCCACGAACCAGCCCGGCGCCACGGCCGGCGTGCTGATCAAGGCCCTTGGCATTGGCGCCGCTCCGGTTCAGCTCTGTTGGCTCCAGTTCCTGCCGTACTGCAACCCGCGTGAAAAGGGCTTCGGCGTTTCCGTGAACTTCACGAACCACGCCTGCATGGACCTCGGCCTCGTCGTCGACCGCAAGACCGGCCGCCGCTTCATGGACGAACACGCCGGCCGCAAGATCAAGTCCGACGCCCTCTTCAAGGTCATCGGCACGGACGAAAACTACCCGATCGCCGTCTGCGACGACTCCATCGTGAAGGCCATCAACCCGTCCTTTGTCAAGCTCCCGCTTGAAATGGGCACGGTCAAGAAGTTCGACACGCTCGAAGCCCTCGCCGACCACTTCGGCATCAAGAAGGACGCCTTCCTCGAAGAAGTCAAGAAGTTCAACGGCTTCGTCAAGGCCGGCGAAGACAAGGACTTCGGCCGCATCCTCTCCTTCAACAACGGTCTGACCGTCTCCCAGGGCCCGTTCTACGGCATCGAATGCTGCCCGAAGATCCACCACACGATGGGCGGCGTCATGATCAACGAAAAGGCCGAGGTCATCTCCGCCACGACGCAGAAGCCGATCAAGGGCCTCTACGCCGGCGGTGAAGTGACCGGCGGCGTCCACGGCGCCTCCCGTCTCGGCACGGTGGCCGTCATCGACGCCCTGACCTTCGGCATGATCGCTGGCGAAAACTTCGCCGCTATGAAGTAATCCTCCTGCGTCCATCCCCTCGGACAGGATGACCGACCGCCAAGAGCCGGCACAAGAGGAATACAGGGAAAAAGGAGCACGCCTTAGGGACCGTGCTCCTTTTTTCGTTTCAGGACAATGACGGGATCATGCCGGCTTCGCGAAACCGATCCTTATGCACGCCTCTGCTAGTTCTGTTGGCGGATGTATGAAGATTCTCAAAATAGTATGATGTCGGGACGGGGACGGGCTCTGAGGGCCGCGGGCCCCTCCATTCACTCCTTACGGAAGGACAACATGACATGAAGCGAACGCTTGCTCTTGCCGTCGCCTGCGCACTCGTGCTTGAGGGCTGCGGAGAATCCGACGCGCCCGGGGAAGCCCGGAAGAAGACCGTGCTCGAATATGCGAGCATGAAGGACATCCGCAACATCAATCCGCATCTTTATCTGGGCGAGATGGCCGCTCAGGCCATGGTCTTCGAGCCGCTCGTCTTCAATACGCCCGAAGGGGTTAAGCCCGCGCTTGCCGAGCGCTGGGAGATCTCCGGGGACGGTCGCACCTACACCTTCCATCTGCGCCGCGGCGTCAAGTTCACGGACGGCACGCCGTTTACGGCCGACGCCGTCAAGAAGAACATCGATGCCGTCATGGCCAATCGCACGCGCCACGCCTGGCTCGACATGATCAACGAGATCGAGTCGAGCGAAGTGGTCGACGAGCACACCTGGCGCCTGCATCTCAGGCATCCGTACTTCCCCGCACTCATCGAGCTCGGGCTCTCGCGCCCTTTCCGCTTCATCTCGCCCGCCTGCATGAAGGACGGCGGGACGAAGGACGGCGTGACCTGTCTCGCAGGCACGGGTCCCTGGGTGCTCTCCGAACATAAGGACCAGCAGTACGCGCTCTTCAGCCGCAACGAGGGCTACTGGGGTGATAAGCCGATCGTACCCACCGTTCGCTGGAACGTCGTGCCCGACACGCAGACCATGCTGATGGCGCTTGAAAAGGGCGAGATCGACCTCGTCTTCGGCGCCGACGGTGACCAGCTCACGGGCGACGCGTTCAAGAAGCTCACGGACGAGAAGCGCCTCAACACGGCGGTGAGCGAGCCGATCGCCTCCCGCGCCATTCTCGTCAACTCGAAGCGCCCGATCACGAAGGACGTGCGCGTGCGCGAGGCGCTGGCCTACGCCTTCAACCGTCAGGCCGTGGTCGACGGCATTCTCAATGGCACGGAGGCGGCCGCCATGACGCTCTTTGCGAAGAGCGTGCCCTACTGCGACGTTCCGCTCAAGGAGCGCGGCCATGATCCGAAGAAGGCCGTCGAGATTCTTGATGCGGCGGGCTGGAAGGCCGGTGCCGACGGCATCCGCACGAAGGACGGCGCAAGGCTCGTGCTCGACTTCTACTTCAACTCCAACAACGCCCAGGAAAAGACGATCGCCGAGGCCATGCAGGGCGACCTGCTCAAGATCGGCGTCGAGCTTCGCGTGATCGGCGAGGAGAAGCAGGCCTTCCTCGACCGCCAGCGCACGGGCGAATTCGACCTGCAGTACTCGCTCTCCTGGGGCGCGCCGTACGACCCGCAGAGCTATCTCTCTTCCTGGCGCATTCCCGCGCACGGCGACTATCAGTCCCAGATCGGGCTTGCCGACAAGGCGCACATCGACGCGACCATCACGGCCCTCATGACCGAGGCCGACGAGAAGAAGCGCGCCGCCATGGTTCGCGACGTGCTCACGCGCATCACGGATGCGGCGGTCTACATCCCCGTCTCCTATTCGCGCACGAAGGCCGTTTATTCGAACAGGATCAAGGACGTCTCCTTTGCGGTGACGCAGTACGAGATCCCGTTCGAGAAGATGAGCTTCACGGAGGCGGGCAAATAAATGGGCGGCATGCTCGTGCGGCGCCTCGCGCTCCTCGTGCCGATGCTTCTGAGCATCACCTTCATCGCGTTCATGCTGGGTGAACTCTCGCCCTCTGATCCCGCCGAGGTGTCGATCCGCGTGAACGCGATGGTGCCCACGCCCGAGCTCATCGCCCAGACGCGTCATGAACTCGGGCTCGACCGCCCTCTCATGACGCGCTACTTCGAGTGGCTCGCGGGCGTGCTGCAGGGTGACCTCGGCACGAGCTTCGTGACGGGGCACAAGGTGACGGACGACTTCCTGCGAGCCTTCCCGCCCACGCTGGCGCTCGCGGGCGCGACCCTTCTGATCGTGCTCGTGACGGGCGGGGTGTGCGGGTGGCTCTGCGCAAGGCATGCGGGCGGTCCCGTCGACAGGGCGATCCGCAGCGTCCTCTTCACGATCTCGGCGCTGCCCAACTTCTGGGCCGCGCTCCTTCTGATGTGGCTCTTCTCGCTCACGCTCGGGTGGCTTCCGACGAACGGCATGAGGACTCCCGAGTCGGTGATTCTGCCCGCCGTCTCGCTCTCGCTCGCCTACGTCGGCACTTACGTTCGCCTCATCCGCACCGAAATGCTGAGGACGGCCGAGTCCGACTGGGTGATGTTCGCCAGGGCGCGCGGACTCTCCGAGGGGCGGATCTCGCTTCACATGATGCTCAACAGCCTCAGGGGTACCGTCACCGCACTCGGCATGTCGATTCCGAAGCTCGTCGCGGGCACCTTCGTGATCGAGAACATCTTCGCCTGGCCCGGCATCGGCAGGCTCTGCGTCTCCGCCATCTTCAACAGGGATCTGCCCGTGATCATCGCCTACGTGCTCGTGATGGCCGTGTTCTTCATCCTCTTCAATCTGCTTTCGGACCTTGCGCTGGCAGCGCTTGATCCGCGCGCCCGCAGAGGCGGCGCAGGGGAGGCGGCATGACGAACCGCTGGCGCAGGGCACTGGCCGCCCCGTCGGGCCTCTTCCTTCTCGCCGTGCTCGCTGCAGGCCTTGCGGCGCCCCTGCTGCCGCTCGCCGATCCGACGGCCATCGACATTTCGTCGAAGTTCCTGCCGCCGAGCCTCGAGCATCCCTTCGGCACCGATCTTCTCGGCCGCGACATGCTCTCGCGCATGATCTGGGGCATCCGCACCACCTTCGTGACGGCGCTCCTCACGATGATCGTGACGGCGGGCGTCGGCATGATCGCTGGCGGCGCTGCGGCAGCGGCCCGAGGCAGGGTCGATGCGCTCATCATGCGCTTTTGCGACGTGTGGATGTCGTTTCCGAGCGAAGTGCTCATCCTGGCCCTCGTCGGCATGATGGGCCCGGGGCTTGAGAACGTGCTCATCGCCTGCCTGCTCGCCAAGTGGCCTTGGTACGCACGCATGATGCGCGGCCTCATCCTTCACCTCAATTCGGCCGGCTTCGTGCAGTTCGCGCGTGTGACCGGCGCCTCCAACATGAAGGTGCTCTTCGGACACCTCGTGCCCAATGCGGCGGGCGAATGCTTCGTGCTCGGCACGATCGACACGGGCAGCGTCGTCCTCATGATCTCGGCGCTCTCCTTCCTTGGCCTCGGCGCACAGCCGCCCATGCCCGAGTGGGGCTCCATGCTCGCGGACGCGAAGAACGTGATGACGCTTTATCCGGGACAGATGTTCGTGCCCGGCCTCGCGATCCTGCTCGTGGTGGCGGCGCTCAACTTCCTCGGCGACGCGCTTCGCGACGCCTTCGACGTGAGGAGGACCGAATGACGGACGCAGACGACGTGATTCTCAGTGTCGCGGGCCTTCGCGTCCGTGATCCCAGGGACAGGGAAATCCTGCACGGGCTCGACCTCGACGTGCGCAGGGGCGAGTGCCTTGCGCTCGTGGGCGAGTCGGGCGCAGGGAAGTCCCTGACCCTGAGGGCGCTTGCGGGGCTTCTTCCGCACGGCTTCACGGTCTCGGGGACGATGGACTTCGAGGGCCGGACGCTCTGCGCGCCGGGCGCCTTCGCCGCAGTGCGCGGCAGGCGCATCCTCTACATGGCCCAGCAGGCGATGACCGCCTTTGATCCCCTCGTGAGGATCGGCGTGCAGCTCGGCGAAACCGCTTCGGCCGCAGGACTTTCGGGCTCGAAGGCCAATGAGGCCGTGAGCAGAGCGCTTCGTGCGGTCGGGCTCGATCCCGCCCGCATCCTCAGGGCCTTCCCGTGCGAGCTTTCGGGCGGGATGCTCCAACGCGTCATGACCGCCTGCGTCCTCATCCTCAGGCCCGACGTGATTCTCGCCGACGAACCCACGAGCGCGCTTGACGT
>OCHH01000832.1_pt1 | contig 13300 bp, 12 predicted proteins | sample 1538781 | NCBI WGS metagenome assembly OCHH01 (sample SAMN04571726, study PRJEB22368) | human gut metagenome | biome: human gut; material: stool | host: Homo sapiens | place: Luxembourg | collected 2012-12-05
TCCTAAAAAGGAAGATGGCACTATTGATGAGGTAGAAGCAGAAAGAATGTTAGATTATGCTATTGAAAGTGGTGTGACTTATATTGATACAGCTTATCCTTATCATGATGGCGAAAGTGAACCATTTATAGGTAGAGTTTTAAAGAAATATAAAAGAGAAGATTTTTATCTTGCGACAAAGTTACCAATGTTTAAAATTGATTCATTGGAACAAGCAAAAGAAATCTTTGAAGAACAAATGAAAAGACTTGATGTCGATTATGTTGATTTCTATTTATTACATGCTTTAAATAAAGATACATGGAAAAAAGTTATTGATTTAAATATCATTCCTTATTGTGAAGAATTAAAGAAACAAGGAAGAATTAAAAACTTTGGTTTTTCATTCCATGATGATTATGAAGTATTTGAAGAAATCATTAATTATCGTGATTGGGATTTCTGTCAAATTCAATTAAATTACATTGATACAGATATCCAAGCAGGAATGAAAGGATACAAACTTACAGAAGAAAAGAATGTACCATTAGTTATTATGGAACCTATTAAAGGCGGAGCTCTTGCTAGCCTTTCAAATGATATTGAAAAAGTCTTTACTGACTATAATCAAAATGTTAGCATTTCAAGTTGGGCTTTACGTTTTGTGGCTTCACTTCCAAATGTTAAAGTTGTTTTAAGTGGTATGTCAACTTATGCTCAAGTAGAAGATAACTTAGCTACTTTTAAAGATTTTAAACCATTAGATCAAGATGAAGAAAAACTTGTAGAAAAAGTAGCTAATATGATTAAAGCAAAAACTAAAAATGGATGTACAGGATGTCGTTATTGTATGCCTTGTCCATTTGGAATTGATATTCCAGGTAACTTCAAGTTATGGAATGAATATGGTATGTTAGGTCTTAAAGATACAGCTAAAAGACGTTATACAAATCTAGGAGATGCACAAGCTGAATTTTGTAAGAAATGTGGTAAATGTGAAAAACTTTGTCCACAATCTATTAAAATCAGAGAAGATTTACAACGTGTCGTTCAAGATATTAAGAACTTATAAGAGAATGGCGTTATGTCATTCTTTTTTTTGTATTATGTTTTAGTAAAATAAATAGTGATATGTATGGTATGATGTATTTATAGATAAAAGTGAAACAGGATATACGAGGAGACAACTTATGAAGATAAAATATATGGGGAAATTAGATCCAGAAACTAATCCACTTCCAACAAATAAGCTTAAAGAAGGGGCTATTCGATTTAATGAGCCAACGGATAGAAAAAAACAGAATATACAAACAAGTATTGTTACTTTTATTATTATATGTATTATGTTTGTACCAGAATATTTAAATGTTCTTTTTAGAGATGTTGATTCTATGGATTTATCAAATCTTTTTAGCTATTTTATACTCGCAAATATTTTATTAGTTCTTTCAAAACTATGTCAGTTTTATTTCTATAAAGAAATTTATATGTTTAAAATACCACGTGTTGGTTTTGCAGGAGTATATACAACAGAGTTTACAAAGAAAAAATATATAGCTATCAATCTTATTCCTGATATTTTATTTGGTTTAGTTCCTTATTATATTTCATTAACAAAATGTAAGTTTTTTTTAGGAATGGCCGCTATGTTTGTTGTTGCAAATTCAGCAGTAGATTTCATGAATGTATATCATGCATTTGTAGAAATGCCACCGGGTTCAAAAACATTCTTATATCAGTTCAATAATTATTGGTATTTACCAAAAAAAGATAATAATAACTAGGGCGAGGGAAACAGTATGATACTGTTTCTTTTTTATATGAAATATGATGGAATAGAGTTGAATCTTTAAGATATCATAATATAAAATTAAATTATTAAAGAACTTACACAAAGATTACAAATGAAGAAAGTATATTAAAGATGAAGGGAGGTATTGTTATGAAGATACTACTTGCTGAAGATCATGATCATTTAAGAGAAATACTAGAAGATTACTTAGTAGAAAATGACTATGAAGTAAAAAGTTTTGATAATGGAGAAGATGCTTATTATTGCTTTTTAACAGAAAGTTTTGATCTTATTTTATTAGATGTAATGATGCCTAAGATGGATGGATTTACTTTATGTCAAAAGGTACGTGAAAAAGAAGAAACACCGATACTTTTTATTACAGCCAAAGTACAAGAAGTTGATCAATTAAAGGGTTATGAATTAGGTTGTGATGATTATATTATTAAACCATTTTCCTTACCTGTATTACTTGCTAAATGTAAAGCTATTACAAACAGAAAACATTATCAATTTTTAGAAAAAGGTATATTAAAGTTAAATACAAGAGAAAAACAAGCATATCTTAATAATCAAAATTTGAATTTAAAAATAATAGATTATAAAATATTAGAATATTTTATAAAAAATCCAAATCAAATCTTATCTAGAGAACAGATTTTATTAAAAGTGTGGGGATTTGATTATAAAGGACAAGAAAGAAGTGTTGATACACATATTAAAATATTAAGAAAAGCCTTGGGACCTTATCAAAAGGGAATAAAGACAGTGATTAAACAAGGTTATTGTTTTGAAACGAAGGTGTTTGAAAATGGTTGATTTTTTAAGAGCGTTAAGTATTGTTTTATTATTAGGCATGTTTTATCTTGCCTTTAAAAATAAGAAATTTAAAAGATTTTTATTAATTGAAAGTGTGTTAATTATTGTTTTTATTATAGGTAGGCAGATGTACACGAGTAATCTTAATACAATGGATACTGTTATGTGGTCACTAGCAAGTGATGTTACGAATAAAACGATAACGCAAAGTGATAAAAATATTGAAAATAATATGCATGATGTATTATCTACTATTTATGATGGTAATGGTTTTGATATTAAACAAAATATAGCTTTTGAATATAAAGTAAAAGATAAATATAAATTAAATAATAAAAATTTTATTATCTTTTTTAAAGATAGTACAAATGATAAGTATACTCTTTTTAATCTAGAAAAATCTTTTAATAAAAAAGAGATAAATAATTTATTAGACTTTTATAATCAAAATCAAGATGGTTGTACTATAAAAAAGATGAGTTTTCATTCAAAAGATAATCAATACATCATAGATCAAATTGTCTTTTATGATGAAAATAGTCATATGACTTATAAACTCGGTAACTCACAAGGAACAATGAATTATTATTCATGGTATAAATATCAAAATAAAAAAGCAAACGATCAAAATAGACTTGGTGATTTTGAATTAATGTTTTTTAATTCAAAACAAACACTAGAAAAGAATCCAAAAGAAAAAGATATTAAAGTAGAACAAGAAACATGTGCTATTTCTTCTGATAAGTCAAAGATATATGTTCATTATGTAAATAAAGAAAATAGTATAAAACTTAATATGTTTATCGATACCCCAAATATTGTTTTAGATAGTCTAAAAGATAGATTTATTTTAATGTTTAGTTTAGTACAAATTATTCTATCATGTATTTATTTTATATATACGTATCTTGAAAATGAAAGAGAAGAATTAAATAAAACAAGAAACTTATTTATCAATGCAATGGCCCATGAAATGAAGACACCAAACGCAGTTATTTTAAATAGTACAGAAATGTTGATAGAAAATGTTAATCCTGAAAAACAACATAAATACTTAAGAATGATCGAAGATGAATCTAAGCATATGAATAATCTTTTAAATCAAATGTTGATATATACAAGAACGACAAAGTCTTATCAGTTGCATAAACAAAATTATAATCTTTCGCCAATGATTGAAGAAGTGTTAAAACATTATGATTTAGAATCAAAAATCATTACGATTGATATTGATCCTAAAATCAATATTTCATGTGATCAACAATTGATGATGATTGTCTTTGACAATCTAATCAACAATGCTTTTAAATATGCAAATAAAAAAATAAATATTGTTTATAAACAAGAAAAAATAATTATAAGTAACGATGGATCAAAAATAGAAAATAAAGATATTAATCATATATTTGAACCTCTCTATAAAGCAGATGTATCCAGAAATGATACAAATTCTACAGGAATGGGATTAGCGATTGTTAGAAATATTTTAGATTTACACAACTATACTTGTAAAGTTGTACAAGACGAAGAAGTTCATTTTATCATAGAGATGAATAAGTAATAAAAAGTTTATGTAGAAATACATAGACTTTTTGTTACCTTTTTTCTATATAAAACGTATTATAAGTGAAAGAGCTCTTGAGGAGGATGTTATGAAATTAGATACAGAAAAAGTAATTGAAAAATACAAAGATCGTATTTTTGCGATAGGCTTATCCATTTTAAAGAATCCTGATGATGCTGAGGATGTTGTTCAAGAAACTTTTCTTAAATATCATACATATAAAAAAGATTTTGAATCTAAAGAACATATTCAATCTTGGTTATATAAAGTAGCTATTAATAAAGCAAAAGATATTCAAAGAAAGTTTTGGCGAAGAAAACAAGTATCGTTAGAAGACTATATGGCTACTATTTCTTTTGATACCCCACAGGATGAAGAATTATTTCAAACAGTGATGACTTTGCCATCAAAGTATAGTATTGTGATTCACTTATATTATTATGAAGATTATTCAATTAAAGAAATTGCTCAACAATTAAAATTAAATGAAGGAAATGTCAAAGTAAGACTTTCTAGAGCAAGACAATTATTAAAAAAACAACTCAAGGAGAACTGGAACGATGAAGAATAAAGAAGCGTATAAACAAGCGTTTAAACATGTTCATTATCAAAAAGAAGTTAACTTAAATCAAAAAAGAATACCTAAATCCCTTATTACTTTTGTCACTTCATTTATTATATTACTTTCCACATTTACCGTAGCTTATGCTTTCGATATAGGGGGTATACAAAGTAAGATAGAGGTATGGTTTCATGGAGAAAAAAGAATGATTCAATATGAAGAAGTGGAAGATCATGTTTATCATTTCTATACGACAGATGAGGATGGTAACGTCATTGATATGGGAACACACTCAGGATCAAAAGGAACACTTACAGGAATAGAACCAATGAGTGGTGATGAACTTGCAGAAAGTATGAATGATAATAGTGAAATTGTTTATGATGAAAAAGAAGATAAATGTTTATTCTATTATCAAGATAAAGCGATTGATATAACAAAGATGTTTGATAAAGAAAAGGAATGTTATTTAGTAATCAATAATGGTGAAAAAGATATTTATTTTGTTATTAGTTATGAAGATAAAATAGATGACGATTGCACTATATCACAGTATAGTGATGAAAATGCGACAGTTACACAAGGTGTAAAGGTCAAAGATATTAAAGATCGATTTGTAAGAATTAAATAAAAATGGAGGATTTTGAAGTGAACCGTAAAAGTTGGACAAACTTAGGAGGTTCACTTCATTTTCCTCCATTTTTTGATACAATAAATTAAAGGAGATGATCTTATGGAATTGCTATTTGTTTTTGCTATGATTCTTATTGTTCTTTATTACTTTTATCAAAAAAGGCCTAAAACACATTTTCCAACAATCTTGTATCAAGATCATAAAAAACATGTACTTAACTATAAAAAAATAAATCCCAATAATAAACAGCCACAAGATTTACAATATACAACCTATTTACTTTCATTAATAAATGAACTACCTCAAGATGAATTTATTCTTATTTATGCATGTTTAAAAAAATGGGAAAAACAAGAAGAAATTGCTTTAGAAGAAAAAGAGGGGGAACTTAATATTCATTTTCATAAAACTTATACAAATAATCTTGTTGAAGATCAATTATTTCAAATGCTTTATTGTTTAGAAGTTCATTTTCAACAAACTTTATTAATAAGTTTATTGTTTAGAAATAGATCATATAGTAGAAAATGAAGTAATTAGAAAATGGGTGGAAGTAGATTTTGATAAAATACTTGAATGGAAAAATGCTTATTTAAAAGATATGCAAAACAAACTCAAACAAGAACATAAATTTGTAGATGGAAGATATAGTTTAGAAATCTACCAAGATTTAGAAAAAGTATTAGGTTATAAAAAATATTTGGATGCTTATAAGGAAATAGAAACAGAAGAAGAAAACATCTATGCAATGTTATTTGGATTAAAGGAATGTCCTTATCATATGTATACTTTCTTTATTATGAAAAACGATGACGATAAGCCAATGATAAATAGCTCATTAAAATAGAATCAGATTTTATCTGATTCTATTTCTTTCATATAACCTGCCGTAATAATACTAGCTGGTAAAGCGACAATCGCAATTCCCATAAAGGAAGAAACCTTTGTAATTATTCTTCCCAAAGTTGTTATAGGATAAATATCGCCATAACCAACGGTTGTAAGAGAAATCGTTGCCCAATAGATGGCATCAAAGAAAGTATTAAAGCTATCTGGTTCAACATTAAAAATAATAAGGGCACAAACAAAAATATAACCAATAGCTAAATAAAGAACAGCAATCAAAGCCTTCTTTGAGTTTTTTTCAACCTGAAGAATGATTTGAATATTTTTTGAATAACGCAAGCTTTTAAAGATTCTTAATACACGAAAGGTACGAATAAGACGAATTGTTTTAAGGGCTTTAAATCCTTTATTTATCATATTGATTGAAGGAAGTATTGATAATAAATCAATAATTGCCATAAATGAAAATGGATATTTTATGTAAGAAATAAAGCGAGGATCATCATATTTTAAATCAGCTGTAGCCTATCTTAATAAATAATCAATAATAAAAATTATAACTGTAATTAAATCAAGTGTTGTAAATAACTTTGTTTCTTGTTTAAAAGCAAGAGGAATAATACTCATAAATATTGTAAACATCATCACAAGATCATAAATATGACTTGTTATGTCATCTTCTTTAGATACTTCTATAATTTCATAAATACGTTTTTTCATAACATCACCCTTATTAAACATACCATAGAAAGTATTTATTTCATATCATGAAAGTTACGAAAATATTAATTCCTTTTTGATAAGATAAAAGTAAGAAAAGAGGGATACTATGTATAAAATTATAGCATGTGATTTGGATGAAACATTGTTGAGTGATGATCGTACGATTTCTAAAGAGAATATTGAAGCCATTCAAAAAGCAAAAGAGTTAGGTGTGAAGTTTGTTCCAGCAACCGGAAGAGGCTTTAATACCGTTGGTGGAACTTTAAAAGATTTAGGATTGTATGATTTAGAAAATGAATATGTGATTTCTTATAATGGTGGGGCCATTACTGAAAATAAAGGAAGTAAGTTACTTCATTTTGAAGGAATTTCTTTTGAAAAAGCGAGTGAACTTTATAAAAGAGGTTTAGATTATGACGTTTGCATTCATGTTTATACAAAAGATATGGTCTATGCTTATAAATATGTCCAAGAAGAAAAAGATTATTTGGCAGGAAGAATGGAAGTTACAGAAATTTTTGATGATAATATTGATTTTTTAAAGAGTCAAGAAATTGTAAAAGTGTTATATATGAATACAGATTACCAATATTTAAAAGGAATTGAAAATGATTTAAAAGAGATAACAAGTGATTTGGATGTAAGTTATTCATCGAATCGTTATATTGAATTTAATCATCAAGGAGTTAATAAAGGACAAGGTTTAAAGAAACTTGCAGAGTTATTACATGTAGATATTAAAGATACAATTGCAATAGGTGATAATTTTAATGATTTATCAATGATCAAAGTAGCAGGCCTTGGGGTAGGTGTCCAAAATACAGTTGAAGAAATGAAAAAAGAATGTGATATTATTACCAAGGCAACAAATAATCAAGGAGCGATTGCAGAAGTTATCAATAAACATATTTTAGGCACAAATTAAGTTTTGTGCTTTTTTTCTTTCTTGGTATAATGAAGTGAATATGAAAAGAGGAAGCCTATGAAATCATTTTTTACAGAGACAATATTAAAAAGAGGAAAAACATATTTTGAACAAAATAGAGTTTTTTCTGTAAATCAATATGATAACCAAACCTATACAGGAATTATTTTAGGAAATGAAGCTTATCATACTAAAATCACTTTAGATGAACATTATGATGTCATGTCAGCTACGTGTGATTGTCCTTATGCTAAAGAAGGAAATCATTGTAAACATGAAGCGGCACTTTATTTTGCGATTGAAGATCGACTTCCTAAAGATGAACAACAATATATTGATATCAATGCTTTATTAAAAGATGTTCGTAGAAGAACACATAGTAGTTTTATGTTAAAACGTGAATTCAATCAAGAATTTAAAAAATATTTAAAACGTATTATTCAATTAAATGAACAAGGAAGTTTTCATATTACCAATTATCAACAAGTCATTGATGAATTTTTAAATTCTAATTATCCTAACGATTATCGTCATGAAATACTTCGAATCATGTTTCAAGGTTATAGTAAGTTACTTACAAGTGAACATAATAAAGAACTTACAACGCGCTGGTTAAAAGAAAATATGAAATATCAAAGATATGAAAATGCATTTAGCTATATTATGATGATTATCTATAAATTAGATGTCAATGATCAAATAGATATTATTAGAGAAATGCTTTTAACGAAAAGAAAAGTTTCTTTACTAAATACATACTTTAAAATTATCAATGATCATCATTTAGATATGAAAAAATATTTAGATGATATTCAAATTTATAATAACAATGAAGATTATATCACAGAAATGATACATTATTATGTTGATCACCAACAAGTAGGACTTGCTCGTCTTTACTATAAAAAACATGAACAAAATATTAGAAAAAAAGAAACCAAGGCAAAACTTGATTCATTGCTTGATCCTGAACATGAAGATGCCTACTTGAATTATATTTATTCTAAATTAGGTTATTATAATTCATCGCATATTCCTGTTTATTACGTAGATTTAAAACAATTTTATGGAATTAAGTTTGAAGATTATTTACTAGATTTTATGGATGCAATTAAACCTATCTATGATGATTATGATTTAGCTTTAATGTTTAAACAAAGTCAAGATGTTAAATATTTGATCTATGTTTTACTTCAAAGACCAAATATGACACTTTTTGAACAAACAAAAGAAATCATTAAAGAATATAGTTTAGAAATGTATTTAATGGTTTATGTTGAATGTTTAAAAAATTATATTAAAAAAGGAAATTCAAATTATTATTTTAAAAATTATGTTTATGAGTTATTTCTTGATTTAGATAAAATATCAAAAATAGAGTTTGTCGATATGATCAAAAAAGAATATCCAAGAAAAAAGAAAATACATGAAATGTTAGATGAATGTTTAGAAGAAGGTGATGAAATTGAAATTTAATATAAATTTAAATGTGGTAAAAAGTAAAAATAACTTAGAGATTGCCAGAAGATATCATCACTATGATAATGTAGAAAGTATGTATATTACTTTAAAAGATGATCTTTATCATATTGATGCTGTCGTTTCAGTTTTTAATCACATACAAAAATGTTCATTAGAAATTAAAGATAATAAAGTCGTTTCTTATAAATGTGCGTGTCCATTTAATGATCAAGATTCTATGTGTGGTCATTTAGGGGCAGTTATTATGAAACTTAATGAATTAGAAATCAATGATTTTCCTTTTGAGTATCAAAGTGAAAAATTAGAAAAAATGAAAGAGATTGAAAAAGAAAATCAAAGACAAAGAAGAAAAGCTCAACTTAGACAACTGGCACATACATCCTCACGTCTCATTGACCTTAATAAAAATCATTATCAAACAGAATTACAACTATCTATTAATAATGAAAAATATGATTTAACACCTTTTATTTATCTTCAAGATGATGAGATAAATGTTGACTATAGAGTTGGAAATGAAAAGAAGTATGTAGTCAAAAATATTACAGAATTTATTGATCGAATCAATCATCAAGAAAATTATAAATATGGAAAATCTTTAGAATTTGTACACAGTGAAAAGAATTTTACAGAAAATGCCTTAAAACAAATAGATTTCATGAAAAAAGCAATCTCCTTTAGAAGTCAAGATATAGAAGACTATAACTATTACTATGAACCCATTAAAAGAAACATCCCTATTGATAAACGTTTACTTGATGAACTTTATGAAATCAATAAAGAGAATCTTTCTTTTGGTGAAGTAGAACCAGAGCTACGTTTATATATTAATAAAGAAGAAGATTTTTATGTCATTAGAGTAAGTATCAATCAAGAAATGTTTATTGGAAATAAACATGGTTATCGCTATGAAATGAATAATGGAAAGTTTTATATGGAACGTATCGTTCTTGATGAAGAGGGGAATATTGCCCGTTTTTTAGAAAGTATTATTGAAAATGAAGGACAACTGATTGTTTTAGAGGAACAATATCATGATTTCTATAAGTACGTCTTATTACCAATTCTTTCTTATTTTGAAGTCTTTGATCAAAGCCAAGAAGAAATACCAACTTATGATGAAATTAAAATCTATGGAGATATTGATGATGATCAAATGATTTATTTTCAACCAGTCTATGTGGATGAAAATCAAAATAGAGTGTATGGATTTAATGATCAATTGATGACAACTTATCAACAAGATTTGGTAGAAAAATATATTGAACGTTATGCTTCATCTATCGATACAAAAAAACATCGTGCCTATTTTGATACAAATAGTCAAACAACCTATGAATTTATTTTTGAAGGTTTAGATTATTTAAAACAATATGGGGATGTTTATGTATCAGAAGCTTTAAAAAGAGTAGGAAAGAAGATATCTTATAATTTACATGTAGGTGTCCGTATTGAAAATGATCTTTTAAAATTTGATATTTCTTCGCATGAAATACCAAAGAAAGAACTACAAGCGGTTTTAAATCAATACCGTCGAAAAAAGAAATTTTATCGTTTGAAAAATGGGGAATTGCTTTATTTAGATTCACCTGATTTAGAAGAATTAAGTCAATTTATGGATGATTATCATATTGACGTCAAAGACATTGATGATGGTGAATTCTCGATGAATAAACAAAGAATGCTTGCTATTGATGAAGAAAATGATTTTGAATATGTTGAACTAGATAGAGAAGAATCTTTTGTAGAGACATTGGATCGTTTTAAATCAGCAACTCAAAAAGAATATCCTATCGCTAAAGAATATAATACTATTTTAAGAGATTATCAAAAAGAAGGTTATGTGTGGCTTCATACTTTAAAAGATTATGGATTTAATGGGATTTTGGCAGATGATATGGGGTTAGGGAAAACTTTACAAATCATTACGTTATTAGATTCATTAGAAACGCCTCGACCAAGTTTGGTAGTTTGTCCTTCTTCACTTATTTATAACTGGGAAGATGAAGTCCATAAATTTTCTAATAAATTACCAGTTACATGTATTACAGGAAATATACAAACAAGAAGTGAATTAATTAAAGAAATTAAACAAGGATTATATGTAACTTCTTATGATTATATGCGTAGAGATTTTGAACTTTATCAAGAAATTGAATTTGAATATGTTATCTTAGATGAAGCACAATATATCAAAAACCAAAAAACTAAAAATGCCCAATCAGTTAAAACCTTAAAAACAAGACATAAATTAGCTTTAACGGGAACACCAATTGAAAATAGTTTAGCAGAATTATGGTCAATCTTTGATTTCTTGATGCCACAATATTTATTTAATTATCATTATTTCCAAAAACAATATGAAAATGACATCGTTAAAAACAATGATGAAGAAAAAACAAAACAGCTTAAAAAATTAGTTACACCATTTATTTTAAGAAGAAATAAAAAAGAAGTTTTAACAGAATTGCCAGATAAAATTGAACAAAATATTATTCTTCCATTCAATGATGAAGAAGAAAAACTTTATGTAGCTAATCTTGCTGAAGCAAATAAAGAATTACAAGAACTTTACGATTTAGAAGGTTCTGATAAGATGCAAATCTTAAAGCTACTTACAAGATTAAGACAGCTTTGCTTAGAACCACGTCTTGTATATGATGATATTGATCAACCTTCTTCTAAATTAAAAGCTTGTATGGAACTTATTAAAACAATGCAAGAAAATAAGCAAAAAGTTTTGTTATTTTCATCCTTTACTTCCGTTTTAGATTTAATTGCAGAGGAATGTCAAAAAGCAGGAATTACATATTATATGCTTACTGGAAGTACCAATAAAGAAGATAGAAGAGAACTTGTTTCAAGATTCCAAAAAGATGATACAACAGTATTCTTGATTTCCCTTAAAGCAGGAGGAACAGGTTTGAACTTAACCTCTGCCGAAGCCGTTATTCATTTTGATCCATGGTGGAATGTTTCTGCTCAAAATCAAGCGACAGACCGTGCTTATCGTATAGGACAAAAGAATAATGTTCAAGTCTTTAATCTTGTGATGAAAGATAGTGTTGAAGAAAAGATCATTGAATTACAAAAACGCAAAAAGGAATTAGCTGACATGTTTGTTGAAAACAATAGTGGTGGTTTATCACAAATGTCCAAAGAAGATATTTTAAGTTTATTCACAGTGTAAAAGACGGGCTCCCCGTCTTTTAATTTAGTAATGATGTATCAATAATTTGATAATTTGCGCGATGAATATAAAGAGCTTTACCATCAATCATTAATTTTGTCATCTTCGGTAATTTTTTAGGAACAGTCCAATAAACCTTATCCCCTGAATAAGCCGTAATTGGTTGCCCTAATTGAGATTTAATCACAACCACTCTTGATTTACCAAACTTATTTTTATACTTATTGATAATATTCGCAATATATGTATTATTTGAAAGTTTTCCATTATCATTACTTTCAATATCTTCTTGGGTAAAATCAACATTAGGTTCTAAACCTTTTTGTGTAAAGATACAAGTATCTCCACAAGATTCAATTTCTTGCCCATCAATAGTAATGGTAATAACAGAAGATAATTCATAACCTGTAATAATACTTCCATCACTATCGTAAGAAGTTGTTTCTACGGGATTTCCTTGAATATTGATTTTATCTCCAGTTGTTGTCATGACTCTTTTTCCATAGTTATCGAAAGTATCAATAGTATAGCCATTTCCTACAAGATTTCCTTTAATATCATTGATTTCTGATTCAAACATCGCACATCCTGTTAAATTTAATGCCATGACACCAACAACTAATAAACTTAATATTTTCTTTTTCATTTTTTCACTCCCTCTATTTATACAAATTATAACAAATTTTGATACAAAGAATGAATAAAATAAGGTAAAATAAAAAAAGAGGTGAAGATCATGCTACTAAAGCAAATGAAATATTTTATCACTATTGTGGATTGTCAT
>OCHH01000856.1_pt1 | contig 13003 bp, 20 predicted proteins | sample 1538781 | NCBI WGS metagenome assembly OCHH01 (sample SAMN04571726, study PRJEB22368) | human gut metagenome | biome: human gut; material: stool | host: Homo sapiens | place: Luxembourg | collected 2012-12-05
AATTCATTGATTTCCTTTTCAATACCTGTGTCCTTACTTGTGCCCTTGGTTGTGCCCATTGGATTATATTCTTCATATTTACATAAGGTTATAAGGTTCATTCCTTGATTGCACTCAACAGTTATCATACCTTTCTTTCTAAGATGCACAAGAAAGGAACGCACCTTCTTTTCAGACCATTTCCAACGCTGTGACAGAAATCTTATGGATGCAGGATATTGACCTCTTGAATAAGAGATTTCTCGACCTCCGATACTCTCCTTTCGGGGCGTTGCCTCAAATCGTGCAGACTGAATTAAGTCTAACCACGCTTCGCAACTGCTAAAAGTACGGGCTTCATTCCACATTTCATTCGAGAAAAACCTGCGGCTTAGCCTCAAAAATCCTTCGTCCATAGTCTTAGAATCTCACGTTAGTTAATTGCCTTCCGTTAGAAAATACAGCCCACTTACCATTACCGCTATCAAACAATCGTAAATCCGACACCTCTCCGAAACGTTTGATGTTACCGCATAAATCCACAATCCAGCCGTATTTTTTGGAAGGGTGGGGGCGGATAGCTCGACCGACTATCTGATACCACATGGCGAGCGACATCGTAGGACGTGCCATAACAACGGTATCAAGTTCTGGGTAATCGAATCCACAAACCAGTACACCCACATTGGCTACTACCGAAATCTCACCAGCTTTGAACGCCTCAAGAATATGTTCACGTTCTTTCTTAGGAGTATCACCTGAAACGATAGCGCAACCGGGTATAGACCAAGTTAACCGTTCGGCTTCTTTCAAGAACCGGGTAAACACTAAAATACCTTTCCGCTTTCCTCCGGCTTTGGGATTCATCAGCCTTTGAACGATATGAACGAGATAACTGTAAAAATCTATCCGTTCATATTCTCTTTGAACTGACCTATCTGTATAGTCGGCACCAGTGGTATTTACTTTCAAATTGAGTTCGTTCCATCCCGAAGGATTCATTGGATAATAATTTAGTTTTGCTAAATATCCCAAATCTAATAAGGTTGATACCTGTACATGGTAAATGACCTCTGAAAAAACATGAGGCTTTGTCCGGGTGATGAATTTCAGCATAGAGCCGAAATCACGGCTAGAACTTAAACGGTATGGTGTTGCAGTCAAGCCAAGAACCTTGCACTTTACCGCATCAAAGAAATCCTTGTACATTCCCTCTTTAGGGTTTACAAGGTGGCATTCATCAACAATGATGTTCTTGAAGTGGGTAAACAGCTCAGGATGATTCTTCACACTGCCGATGGTGGCAAATGTTATCCGGCTTATCTCCTTGGAATTAAAAGAAGCCGAGTAGATGGAGCAGTCAAGTACGCCATACGAACAGAGCTTCTTAAAATTTTGCTCGAGTATTTCCTTGCTGGGCTGAAAGACTAAGGTGTGCCCGTCTAAGCGATTGGCGATGTCGGCAATGATGAGCGATTTGCCTGAACCTGTTGGGAGTACCATGATAGCGTTTGTCTTCTTTGCCTTGTTATTGAAAAAAGAAACGGCTGCATCAGAGGCTTTTTGCTGGTAATCACGTAGTTTGTACATATCTATCTTCTGATTTAATGATAAAAGGGGAATCCTCACTAAGTTTGGAAAGAAATGTCCGGATTATATAAGCCTGTTCCTTACTTAATCCAACCGGAGAGAATGAACCATCATTATTCTTGACCATCATGACAAATGTTCCTGATTCCAAATCATTCATAACCCTTTCTCCTTTCGTAACTTCTTATTAAGTGCTTTGTAATACTTGATTAGCTGTTCATACTCAAAATCAGCGAACTTCCGGCTAATAGCCTGCTTTGCTTCGAGTAGGATAACTCTCTGTTCACCATACTTGGCAATCAAGCCCTTTCGATAGTTCTGAATGTTACCTTCCATGAAGCGATTACAGTGCCTACATTGAGCGTTGCAGTTCATTTCATCGAAACGGGTGTTCATGTGTTGGCGATTTATGTAATGCCCGTTATCAGCTTGTTCAAAGGGCTTTATTTGACCGCAAGAGATACATCTAAAATACCCGTTTGGCATTGCATCACGAAGCCGGATAAAAAGGGAAAACTCCTTGTCGAGCTTAGCTTTCAAATCCGGCTTCTTCTTTACTGTTACCCCTGCTTTATCAAACAGAGGTAAAGGCTTGTCTTTCTTCTTAGCCTTTTTCTTTATGTAATATGGCATAATTCATTGTCATTTAATCATTGAATAGGGAAGTTTGATTTATTTCAGCACGTTTTCTGCTGATAAGTATCCTATTCTTATAGGATTTTATCAGTCTCTCTATATTCGTTAACAAAGGGATTACGCTATAATTCTCCAAATCGGAAATAAACAGTTCTATATCCAACGCTGATTTTAAATTATTGAATATATGCTTGTGAATATTATTCTTTAACTCTAACGGATCGACTTCCTCTTTTTCTTCTTCGAATGATATATAACTGCTTACAGATAATGAATACCCATTATCTTCTATCTCACTTATGGGAACAAGCCTACTTAAATTGCGCTCATGGTCTATAAACTCAATATTGGTAGTACTCTTATTTTTCCTGAAAACGATTAAAGCGGTACTGATTGCAGTATCTTCAAAATATCCTCCCTCTATGTGTACAACTTTTTCTATCCAATTATTCTGTATAATCCATTTTCTTATCTCGCCTTCGCGCCCCCCACGGTAAAGTACACCGGGAAAATTCAATACAGCCGCAGTCCCATGTTCGGAAAGCATATAAAGTATATGCAATATAAAAGCATAATCGGCTTTCGATTCGGTTGGTATTGTCGGAGCGTTCTTAAATCGTTCATCTGCTTCTGACGGGGAAGACCACTTTATGGAAAATGGAGGGTTCGCAACGATGGCATCGAATTTCCGCTCCATAAAAGCCGGGGCTTTTAATGTGTCCCCTGCATACCCTGTAAAATTCACAAGCATTTCTTTGGCGATTTCCAATTGTTCAGGATTTATTTCTTGCCCGAATTTTTTCACATCGTCAGCAAATACGGACAGCAAGGAACCGTTTCCGCAAGTCGGGTCATACACTTCCCTTACATCATCACCTATAAATGATTTGATGTATCGGGATAATTTTTCATCCGTATAGAATACGCCTTTGGACTTAAACTGCTTTCTGATTTCTTTTACACTATATCCCATTGATGTTGTTAATTAAATTTGTTTACCATTCCGTCAAGCCAACTTCGCACATTTGAGAATGATGTCGAACGCATCCTGTAACGCTTACCGCAATAATGAATCTCACCAACCCACCTGATACGCCCCGAAGCCACCAAACCCACACCCCTGACACGGCGCATACATCCGCGACCGCTTGATTCCCTCTTTCCTATGTTTCGTTGGAACTCCTTGTAGATACATCCTGTTCTTTTCATAATCTTTACGTTTTCAGTTGTGGAAAAGCCCGGACTCGAACCGGGACGAACTTTCTGATTTGAGTAACCCTTCCGGCTGGGTAAAGCTCCAGTACTCGTCGTGCGTCTACCAATTCCGCCACTTCTCCATGTTCGCCCGCCAATCTTCACAGACTGGCAGGCAGGTTAACAAAGTTATACTTCGATGATTACGATGTCCGGTGCAATCTGTGTCTGATGGCATCCAACTGTACATCAATGACTTTATTCTTGCATTCCTCAATGGCTTCATTTGCGCCAGCCGACACAAGAGAAAGAGAAACATCTCGACCGTCTACATCAGCGTAAATCTCGACTTCTATCTCTTCATTGTCAAAGCCTTTGAAAAGAGGGATATTCAGTTTGAACGATTTCGGCAAATTAGAATCAACCACCTGCGAGTAGTTGTCAACTTTGCTGCCATTTTCCTCCTTACTGCGTTCGATGTCTTGGTTTACTTTTGCCTTGAAGTTCTTTAAAGTAGAAACAAGCATCATATTTTGCGATTTATCGGTAAAGAAAGCACGGTGCATTTTGATGAACTTAGACAGCTTAATAGGTTCCCATTTCTTATCCGTGTTAATGCCAAACTCCATCATTTCCTTGGAAGCCTGTAAAATACCGTTGATTTCAGTCTGATAGTAGTTGGTTTCATCAATAGTTAATGCTAACCCCATCTTATCACGGTTCACAATGAGATTGGTCGATTTTTGATTAATCAGTTCGACACGCTTTTCCAACCATCTGAAAGGTGCATCTATCGTTCCATTGATAACTACTCTTTCCGGCTCTTTCGGGTCAAGTGCTACGGGGGCTTCTCCCTCTCTCAATACTACTTCAATTGGTGCACCGTTATAATCTTTCGGTACAATTACGTTTAATTTGTTCTCGCTCATGATTCTGTTCCTGTTTTACGATTAATATTAAAAATAGTTCTTTGCATTTCCTGCGGCATTATAGGACGGGAATAAACCAGCTCACCAAGTTTGTTGTAATACCCAGCCATCTTTTCTTCATGATAGAGAATTTTTACACACTCTTCATGTTCAACATATTCAGAGCCTTTCTTTATATTTTCAAGAAGTTCCTGTTTTCTTTCATTCAAAGGCTTTAGCTCTGCCTTAAATGCTTCCATTGCTTCTTTTTTCTCTATCTCAATATCATTAATCTGAATTGAGGTTTCAGCAAGAGATTCTTTCTTTTGCGCTAATTCATCCGGTGTAAAACGGTGAGTATAGCCAATTTCTTCTACAGCATCGGCATTGTCCTGTAAGAACTGCCATCTATCCTTTTCAGGGATTTCTTGACCTAAAAATTTGTCCATAAACTATATGATTAAATAAATTCTTGATTTCTTTGTATTTCTTGTTCTGCATAGATTAGAAACTGATGCTCATTCGGGCTTGGTAAATATATACCAGCCACTGATATACTCCAGTTCCTAAATCTTTCAATAGCTATTGTCATTTCAGCAGTAGTTAAATCGGCACTGCTTCTAAGTTTCGGTTTACCATCTTTCCGCCTTTCTCCGTTGGGGCAGAAGATAGAAAGGTTGACATCCCTTTTAAAGAAATCAACCTTTGCTTCTGCTACGGAACATCCATATTCGCAACTGAAAAAGCCAAGTATAAGATGAAGATATGCGTTTTGACTTAATGTCCGTTTCTTGCTTTTTCGGGTAATTTCAAAAGGTTCATCTCCATTCCTTAGCTTTTTATAATACTCATCCGCCTTTTGGATGTCATACTGATTTTGGGGATTGAAAAGCATACATTAAAAAGGTAAGTCGTCCTTTGCATTACCATTTGCATCAACCGGAGGCGGAAAATCCTGCGGTTGATGATAAGTTGGCTGTGGTTGTTGTATTGGTGCAGTTTGTGGGGACTGGGATACACCGCCACGCCCTTCTATTTTGTAGCACCGAATAGACGCCATACGTTTAAGCTCCCCATCCTGATTCGTCCAAGAACGCCCTTGTAATGCGAATGACACAGTCACCACATCATCATTTTTATAGCGGTCAAGTTCTGCACATTTATCACCTGAAAACTCTAAGGGAATAACATTTTCATACTCGCTACGCTCACCCGTATAAGGGTCATAAGTGGTAGCATCTAAAATAAATTCCCGTTTAGTAAATGGGGAACCACCACTTTTAGATGGAATTTGGACGATCTGACCGATTTCGATAATTCTTCCAGTTATTTGATTTGCCATATTAATTTATTTTTAATGTTACACTTCCAACTACAGAAGACTCTTTCAAGTATTTTTTATAAACACCTGGATAGTCTTTTTCAAAAGACTCTTTGTCGAACAATTTGCGGATGCTGTCTTTCGTACGCACGAACTGGATAGATTCACCTTGCCAATTATAGACGCCGACCTTTACCATTTCCTGCATTATACCGTCTGTGAGTTCCTTCTTCTTTTCCGCCCAATATTTAGCCTGCTCATTAATCTCGATAATGGTTTCTTCTATTGCCCTATATTTATCCGGCAGGTTTATTTTATCAGGCGTAAAATACGGGTTAATGAATTTTTCACCATTCACTTCACATTCAAGAAGCCGGATAATAATCTCATCGGGAATCCTTTCAATATCTACCAATTCGGCAATATGTCCCCTAAGCCATATGCCAAATAGCTTATCTACTTTTAATTCAGGGTTGTTCAACTCGAAGAAATAGGCGTAAACGGAAAGCTGCCATCTAAGATAGTCCTTATCCAACTTGTAGGTAGTCTTTATATCTCCCAAAGAGTATCCCTTATCGCTTTTATAAACTTTGTCTATACAAGACGCAAAGTGTTTATTATCGCTTACTAGATATTCAGAACACACATACGACAAGCCGAGCGATAATTTTAATTCTAGATAGTTTTGAGCTTCCTCCACACCCATATCGCATCCTATATCATCCAAGGTTTGGCACACCTCATGAATGAAACGCCCTCTTTCTGCGGCTTTTTCGAGAACCTCTTTAGGAATATTGTTGTATTTATCCGGGAATATTTGTCTGTTAATCATTCCGGTGATACCCGATAAGCTCACACCGTTCAGCGAATAAGTATGAGCTTCGGGGTCGAATATTACATCTGATTTATGCAGCATCTTTAATCATATTTACTTTGTTATTAACAGCTTTGACAAAAACCTCGTTTTTGCCTAATACCGCCCTGTAATTATCACAAATTTGTTTTATTGTTTCAATGGATTGTGCAGCATTCACCTCTTGGAGTGCCATTGCCAACGTGTCAGTCTGCTCGGATTTTTGAGGTTCGGTTTTCGGTTTTATCACCTTGCCCATCTCATATCGTTTGTTACCTTTATTATCAACAATAACAAGCGATGTAATTTCACGCTTATCATTATATCCGATAGACTGTACCTTGAATGTGGTTTTTATTTTGCCATTTGCGTTCAAATCATCTTTTGCTATGTTCACCCAAATAAAAGGTGCGGTATATAGCTCTCTCCCTATGCCGAAATTAAAACAGGCTCTTTTAAACGAATCGGATGCCTGTCCTTTTTCCTTTTCGGTGTAGCTTTCTGTGCCAACATCCTGCTTAGTTATCCACATTTTCTTTTCGTTATCCCAAACAGACACATTGCAATATAGGTTTCCGTCTATAAGTTCGTGACTTCTCATCCAGTTCATTGGGCCGAACGTTTCATCAAGAAGCCTCATGTCGCATCTTGCATCCTTATATAGCAATAAGGAACATCCTGCCTGCGTGACAGTTGCTATACGGGCATCTATCTCATCAGCATTTAACAGCCTTATTTCTTTCATATTTTATATTATTTAAAGTGGTTAATCAAATAAATAAAGCGTCTATCCTCACGAACCGACGCTTCCAAAAAGTTTAATTATATCAAAAAAGATTATTTGCGCTTTTGAAGGCACTTCAAGATGTTTCCATCCTCTATGGCCTTCATTATTTCACATCGCTTATAATAAATACGCCCTTTAGGCTCAGTAATTATATTACCTTCCTCATCTGTTACAGTTTCGATTCCAAACTGATATGGGGATATAAATCCTCTATCTTCTAAGTTCTTGAGAACCATTCGGCCACCTGCATATTCTTCAGCTTTTGATTTTGGTACTACTATAGATGGATTATTTAAAAAGTCGTTCCTCCATTTGTCAAAAGCTTCAAATGCAATTTTTAAACCTTGATCGATAGCATATTGTACAACCGCATCCATAATTAATAGTTTCTAACCACTTTGATATATCCAGCACCCCGATTTGTTTTCACCGAGTATAATCTTTGATCTTTTTCAATTATTCTATCAATTCTAGCCAATCTATTTAAGTCAGAAACACATCTGCGAAGCTGAACTGCCAAACAATCACTAAATTCGTAACGAATAGAGTCTTCTTTTTTTCTTAATTTTTTCTCTATCTCTATCCTTTCTTTAAGTTTATCTACTCTTGCCATAACTATTAAATTTAAATTATTGATTTGTGGACGTAACCGGATTCGAACCGGCAATAACCCAACTGGACAGGTGAGCTCACACACTGCCACTTTACGCCCGTTTCCTGTATCACGTCAGATACAGGACTTAATCGAAACACGAATTTTCACACATAAAACAGCTATTCTCTCGAACCGCATACCTATATCACTTTTCTCTCTTTAGTCTCTTTTGGTGCTTTTCCATGTATATGGAGCATAATGCAAACACAGTAAATGAAAGCCAGAAAACGATATTTAATCGGTTTGCAAACAATATCACCATTGCAAATGATATTGTCCAAATTGCTAATAGTGGAGTACGTTTCATAAGATTAATTATTTGATTATTATTGTGGAGAATCTTGGATTTGCACCAAGATGAGTTGTCAAGCTCGCCACATCTAAGGTTGACATTCCTATTATCGAGTGGTGCGTCTACTGATTCCGCCAATTCTCCTTATTAAAAAGTGCACTATCTTCACAGACCGTACACTATAGAACCACACAAATAAAAAATAAAACACTGCAAAAAGTGCCCTACCCGATTCTCGCTATCGGATGCCGTTCAATCCGTCAGTAGGGCTATATATACACACTAATAGTGTGATGATCTTTAACTTATCGACTGCTGCTGTCTTAGGCTCATATCATCGCCATCGATTGCTTATACAGTTTATTATTCTCCGCCTCGGCTATAATGCTTATTAGCGCAGGCTACTTTAACGTGCCCTGAACACGGCTTCATTTTTGAGGGTTAAGCCTCCCATCCCGAATTAGGAGTCATCGGTTTACCATTGTGCCCTGAAAGCGTTTCGCTCGCTTCTTTCGTAGATTCTAACCTAACAGGGCTTCGTATTCACTTATCAAATTGAAGAGGTAGTTTATAATCCATTTCTTTGGCTTATTAAAAGTGGTCAACAACTGAACGGTCTTTTCGTCTTTCTCCTCCAAATCCTTTACGTATTGATGAAGGAAAGCCAAATTCTCGTTAATCTGTTCTGTATTCATAATTATCTCCAAGAACTATCGTAGTTAGTATATTTATCGGCAAAGAACGCCTTCAATACATTTCCCTTGCTTGCATTGAATACCGGCTTGAAGGACTTCTTTTCCTCTTCAACCTTTCTGTATTCTTTCTGCTGTTTCTTTGCCAAGAACCAAGCCTGTTTCAATGCTTCACTTAAAGAGATACGACGATACGCCTTCAAGATGTGAGCGTGTTTCATTATCCCACTGTTATTGAATTTTCCATCTTTTAAAAAACTGAATGCGTTCATCTTAATCTCTTTTTAGTTATTACTATTGTTTCTATCAAATTTTATCCTTTTATTTGTATTAATTTGATTTGACATTGCAAATATAGTAGATAAAATATCAACTACAAAACAATAGTTGATATTTTATCTACCGCAAAACATTATTTAACTATTTAGAAATATGGAAGACTATTTTAGAGAATCAATTATTAAAAAGGAGGAAAATTATCCAAAAGTGATAATGCCTGAAGAGAAAGATAAAATAGTAAATAAGCTGATTAATCAAAAGAGGAATGGATTCTTGTTTGAATATAAAGATGTTCCAAACCTTAATATTAGTAAGGTGCAATTTGAAAAAGTGATGATTGAGCTTGAAAATATGGGAATGATTAAAATCGAAGGCTATAAGAATAGCGGCAGAATATATCCAACTTCAAAATTGGACACATTCTACCGCTATGGAGGATTTAAGAAACAAGAGCAAATACTTTCCAATGACCTGGAAAGATTAAAACTTGAACTTGAAAATCTTAAGAAAACGGTGGATCCATCCATTTCGGAGGAGATATCGAGAAAAGTAAAAATCCTCACTGAAATTGCGGCATCTATTACATTTGCATTGAATTTCGTTTTCGGGAGGATATAATCCTAAATGCTTCTCAAGATGCGCAACGGGAGATTCTTTTTCGCTATCACTCTCAAAACTATGAAGAGAGGTATATATAACCTCCCCATCTTTGGCGTTTTTGATGACTCTCTCTACATTATAACCATCTCCACTTGTAAATCTACGGGAAATGATAATAGTGTAATTTGGTTCATTTTCCATGGCAAAAATATTATTAATTGGTTGTTCTTATGATTATATCAGCTATGATAACAGAAAATGCCAATATAGCAGAAGCAAATCCTACAATGCAACATGCCCAACCTAATTTATCGTTTTTATGAGGAAAAAATTTATTCATATATAATTGTTCTTTTTTTATGATTACAGAAACAAATAAAGTATTAGAGATGGAGAAATATACCTTTCTTCGCTCTTTGGTGACTGTACAGGCGGCATTTGGGGCGGTTCTCTTCGGCCTCTCATCGGACACGATTCGCACAGTGGTGTATCTTCGTGCCGCAGCAATATCAACTCTACTATCCATTTTCTTCGGTTGTATTTGCCTGTATGAGAGGACAAATACCTGCAATCGGATTTTAAACAAAATTCAGAAGGGACAAATAGATAGCATTTACCATAATGGCCATTTAGCCATCGATAGGCTATCAATCTTCTCCTTATGTGAGTGGCTATTCTATCTATCCTCTGCTTCAATTTTGATTTCATTGCTGCTATATGTCTGTTATATTTAAAATTAAAAAAATATCCGCAATAGGTTGCAGCTACTACGGATACCATATATTAAACCTCTTGTGAGGAAAGTTTAACCACTTTGTCTCTGTAACATCTGCAACTTGTTACGACGCAAAAATAGTAGATATATTATCAACTAACAAATAAAAATTCATCATTATGGAAGAAAAAGATAAATTACGTTCTCAACGTTTTGTGGAAGTTATTGAAGAGCTACAAATCAGCAATCAGGAGCTTAAAGATAAATTTAAAATAGACAAAACATTAAAATCGAAAATTGTAAATGGAATACAAAATGCATCCATTGATAAAATTGCGGCTATATGTGAGGAGTACGAAAATGCAAACGTTGATTATATTATAACAGGACGAGGAGAACCTCTAAAAAAGCCCAATGAGGAAATCCCTAATATTCCAATAGCTTCTGGTATATCAATCACATCAGAAGAGGAATACCGAGATGCCAAAAAGAAAGGATTCCATTTGCTGCCACAAGTTAGTTTCAGGTTTGCAGCCGGACAAACACAGTTAATCAATACTACGGAAGATATTACAAGATACTGGTATCTGCCGGACTGTAAAGATTGTGAAGGTATCGCTCAAGTAGTAGGGCGTTCTATGTCTCCTACTCTTCCTTCCGGATGTTGGGTAGCTTTAAAGAAATATACACTCCCAAGAGAAAACCCAAACATGATTCCATTTGGAAATATATTTGGAATAGTAATAGAGGACAAAGACACGGGAGAATATCATGGGCATATTAAAGTATTACGCAGGTACAAAGAGCAATCATTATCTTGTAGATATTGGATCGCTCATTCTATCAATAGCGAGGAATTTGACGATTTTGATATAGAGATAGAGCAAGTTAGAAGCTTATGGATAGTTAAGCAGCATATCGTTAGCGACGCCCTGCTATAACTCAACACCCTTTCTATTAAATGCTGAAATTATCCAAATGAAGTACTATATATCAGTATTAATATTATGAACTATTTGTATATCTAAGAATATCAATAGTTCATAATATTGCCAATTACCCTTTATTTTAACTCCTCATCTATTTCGAAAACATACTCTACCACTTTATTTATAACCTTATCTATTCTCGAAAAGTCTTGTTTTATATAGGTATCCGTTACCGTCTTTCCTGAAGAATGGTTCAGACATAAAGAAATATCGTCTTTACTTATATTACATTCGTTACGGGCAATGGTAGCAAAAGAATGACGGGCTGAATAAAATTGGATATAATCAATTCCAAGTTCTTCGCATAAAGATCTCATCCCGCGGTGTATTCCTTTGGTTAAGTTTCTCACATTATTATATCTTTTATAAAAATCAAACAAATGCTGTCCGGATGGATCACGATACTTGTTAATAATCGGAAGTGCTAACGGGTGGATATACACAGAGATGAAAGCGTTGTCCTTTCTTCTATCTTTTGTCTTTTGACGTTCATACTCTATCCTCCCGTTTACCATTCGACAATTAAGCATATCAACCGCATTCATTCCTGCTAGCAAAAAAGACAAGATATAGATATCACGGGTAAACATGGTAGTTCTTTTTCGCTTATTTACTGGAGAATAGTTATATATCTTTCTGATTATATCAACATCCACCGCTCTTTTCTTTGCTTCTAAGACTGCCGGAATAGTATATACCTTGAACGGATCATTAGTAATAATGATATCCCCTTTTTCATAATCATTAAAATGAAGCAAAGCGGCATTAAACACTGATTGAATGATTCCCATATAGGAATGTACCCCAGTATCATTTAAAGCGGGTTTCTTTATTGTCTTATACGCTTGTTTTGCCGTTTTATTTTGCCTAACGGTTATATACCTTTCTTGTCTCAACCATTCCTCATACTCACGTAAAAAACGTGATGTTAAATCCTTTATCAGAAGCTTTTCATTACCATTTTTATAATTAAGAAAATGGCAAAGGGAATTAATACCAGTCGTCTTGACTGTTTTTGTTCCTTCGTTTGGCGTTTTCTCAATAAACATTCTAGCAAATTCAATAAAATCTATTTCCTTCCTCTGCTTCCTCCTTTCGATCATTGCGATTATATCCTTGGAAGTTTCGCACTCATTAACTATATCTTGATGTTCATTTATTATTTGACGGTATTCTCTAACCAATCCGTCTAGCTCTTCCTTTATTTTTTCAGAAGTTATTGTGCCCGATGCGGAATTCTTCTTGAATCTGACCAGTTCTGTATATATAGAAGTTGATATATACGATGAAGTTCGATTGTGGGATATCCTAATTTTCGGATTATACGTATTGTCCGATTTTTTATGATGCTTAAAAACTACCCAAGAAACTGTTGCCATAGCTATCTCTATTTTCGTAAATCATTTGTAAAACAAAGATAGTATTTTGGTAGAGAAATACGCTACCAAATCGTCCTTTTTAACTTTTCAAATACCGCATATATCCACTCTACAGCAGCACAAAAGCCCACAAC
>OCHH01000858.1_pt1 | contig 12996 bp, 10 predicted proteins | sample 1538781 | NCBI WGS metagenome assembly OCHH01 (sample SAMN04571726, study PRJEB22368) | human gut metagenome | biome: human gut; material: stool | host: Homo sapiens | place: Luxembourg | collected 2012-12-05
TTGATATCCTGTCCGTTTACACGTCCTGTCCCGGTTTTTCCATAGAAGTCTCCAAAAGCAGAAGAAGCTTTAACAAATGAATTTTCGTAAAAACTATTTTATGTTTTGCTCTTGAAGTTTTCCATTTTTCATTTCAATAATTCTATCAGCAAATTTACAAATTCCTTTATCATGAGTTACTAAAATGATTGTTTTTTTTAACTCTATTTTTATTCTAAGTAAAATTTCTAAAATCAATTCTGTATTAAAAGTATCTAGATTTCCCGTTGGTTCATCAGCTAATATTACTTTAGGCTCATTTATTAACGCTCTACAAATTGCAACGCGTTGCTTTTCTCCACCAGACAACTCATAAGGATAATAATCTTTTTTTTCACTAATCCCAAGTACTTTTGTAAGTTTTTTCATTTTTCTTTCAGCAATCGTACTTCTTGCTCCATCAAGAATTTGTGGCACTAATATATTTTCCCTTACGGTCATCTCATCTAGTAATCTATAATCCTGAAATATAAAACCTATTTCTTTTCTACGATACCCCTCCATTTCGGATTCTTTACACTGATATAATTCCTTATTGGTATAAAAAATAGATCCGGCAGATGGTTTCTCAATTCCACCTAACATTTTTAATAATGTAGTTTTTCCTATTCCAGACTTTCCTACAACAACAATAAATTCATTATCTTTTATTGTTAAATTCAAGTTTTTTATTACATAATTTATATTTTTTTCACGTGTTCTTATATTCCATCTTTCATAATATTTACTTACCTCATTAAGTGTATATAATTCCATGTCCTTTCCTTCCCTTTATTGTGGTTCTGAATCAATTTTATATAGCTTTGCCATTAGCATTGCAATACAATAATAACTTCCATATTGAATTAACAATATTAACACGCATACTGCCAAATAATAAATGAAAATCTTACTAAACTCACCTTCCTGATAAAAATATATTATTCCTAAGACTAAAATTCCCCTAACGCACCCTAATATCGTTGGATAAAATGCTATATTTTTAATTTCATGAAAAAAATACTTTTTTCTATCTTTTTGAGACATTCCCAATGAAAAAAATAACTTATACTTGTTTGTTATAGAAGAATGATTTACTACTTGTTTTATTAAAATAATTCCTTGTCCTTCTAATATTAAAAATATACCTATGATACATACTAAAATTAACACATATTGATCATTTTTCTGTTCGATTTCTATCGCTTCTGTACGTTTCCAAACATATACTCCTTTTTTTATTTTGATGTTATTTCTATCCCCATACCAAAGACTCCATTTATCAATAGCATTAATTTTAAATTCATAATCACTGATAACTAAAATATTTTCTAGTTTTGATGAAACATTTTCTCCAAAAATAATTTCCCATCTACTATCCTTTACTTTATAATCTGCTTCCTCAGAATTGAAATATATCTTTATTTCTTTTTTCCCTTCTAATGGTTTAAAATCCTCAGAATTATTTTGTGAAATATAAATTACTTCCTCATTGGATAACGTTTCCTTTTTTTTAACCATATCTTCATAAGATGATAATGAAAATATTGCAATACTTTTTCCTTCTTCTGTTTTTCCTTGAAAAAATGGATATGATTCCTTCAAAAAATTAGTACCTTTACCATAAACAACAAATTCATATGGGTATCGTTCTTGATAATTACTTTCAATTTCATCTGATAAATTAGATAAAATAACTCCTCCTAATACAAAAATAACTATAAAATTAAGTAAATAAATACTTATTATAAGTTTAGAATTTAATTTATATTGATACAACACCGCATTTGACGTAATAATTTTTTTATAGTCCCTTTTTGATTTGCATTTAACAATCCATCTTAAACATTCCGTAGAACTACTAATAAGATAAAAAGAAATCAACTGTAATACAGCTGCATAATATATAGTATGATAATTTAAGCAAAATATTATTGCCACACATTCTATACATACACCTAAAATGGGTTTTAGATAATAAAATACTTTTGTATCATAGTTATAACTTATATTTTCATTTAATCCCTCCCAAAATTCTAGCATATTCCTTTTTAAACTATGATAAAAAACAATAATTACTGACACCAAAATGAGCAAAACAAGTATTACACAAACTGCACTTCCACTAATAAAATAATTTTTCAAGAAATCTATTAAGAAAATCTTTTTTTTTCGACTCCATATAGCACTTGTCATACAAAGACATATTAAATTAACAACTATTGTGCTTTTTACCCCTATTAATAACAATGTAATACAATAATCTTTATATAATATTTTCCAAAAATCTTTTTTCTTTATTCCTAATATAAATAAAAGAGAATATCGATGCGCCTTAATTTTGATTGCACTGGTTAATATGTACATTATAATAAACATTAAGCCAATTATTAAAAATATTAATACATAAAAAAAGATCGTTCGAATATTCTCTGTTCCCTGATTTTCCCCTATATTCTTCATAGCAACCAGATAACTATTTATAACAAAACTTAAAGGAAATATTGCCAAAATGAAACTGATAACTCCCATCATTTCCTCTTTTGAATTATCAATCTGTTTTTGTATTTGACACATATTTACTTTATCCATACTTATTCTCCATAATATTTAATCTATTTTCTTTTATTTTTTATATAACATCATTTTTTCATTTTCAATAGACAGGCAAAAAAAGCAGAAAACTCGGCTATTTTTGCAAAAGTTAACTCTTATTTGAAGAAAGTAGTATCTGAAAATGCATATTCCTATTGTAAGAAATTATAATTCCAGTAATATGGCAATCAATATTCCAAAATGAAAACTATTCTCGATTGTTTTGACTACAATCCACAGGAATTTTTGCTATTAATCTAAAAATCAAAATCCTCTTGAAAAACGTAAGTATGCTTTACCTTAAGAAGATTTCTTATATAGAAAACACCTTTATATTTTTCTATCTCATGGATATTCTTGTCTCAAGAAACCCAGATTCCGGTAATATGGAAACCGGTATTCCGGAGCGGAAACCACCATTGATTGGCTTGATTAATACTCATAAGGAATCGAAAAAATGTCAAGCCCAGAGCCGCTTTGCGTGGCATAAGCCGGCTTTACATTTGTGAGATTTCTTGTATTCTTTATAATTGCCAATCGATTTCCTTATCACCGGACTGCATGGACACCGAGACTGGAATATTCAATCTCATTCAAATTAAATATTTAAAAGCAATCAAAATACTTAACTGAATATTACAATAAACGCTCTATTTTTCTTAAATGAACATTCCACCAAACGACTCTCATCTGCTTCTCAGTAATATGAATAATCTAGCTATTTAATATCCAACTATAAGCGTTATAATTGTATGTAGTATACATTATAAATTTAATTATAAAAAAAAGCCCCAAAATAGGCTTTTTTTATACAAGCTAAATCACACTTGCTTCCTATGAAACTCTTTGACTTAAAAATCATAAAACATTTTACACATAAAGTATAATATATGACAACAGGAACTAAATTCATACCATTTTTCATAATCTTATAATACCGTAAATATAACAGACACAGTAAATATATTGTCATTAACATCTATTTGTAAAATACCACCATATTTATTTACACAATCCGCTACATTCTTAAGCCCAATACCATGTTTATCTGGCTCTTGTTTAGTTGAACAAAAATCGTCTCCTTTCTTTTTAACTATTCCATCAAATTTATTTTCAACTCTTATCATTAAGAAATGTCCCTTTTGTGTTGCGAATACATTAATATCAATGTATCCATAATCAATTTTTTTTGTTGCTTCAATAGCATTATCAATAATATTTCCCATGATAATTATTATATCAATATCTTGAATAAAATCTAAAGGTATTCCTGGTTCAACATATGCCTGATAATTTATTTTATTATCAATAGCTTCTTTCTTTTTTTCGCATAGAATAGTATTCAAAACTTTGTTCTTACAAAAGAATTCTTCCTCCATCTCCCCTATCCGTATCTTCATATTTTGAATTACTGATGTAATCTCTTCATTTTGATCTTGTGCGGCCAAATTTCCTATTGTTCTAAGCATAAACTTTAAATCATGCATATAATTTGATTGTTCTAAATTTACTTTTTCCATTCTATCATAATATTTCTTTTCCAAATCTGTTTTTAAAGTAAGCATTTCCAATGCTTGATTCTCATAATTAAGTCTAAATATATATTCATATAAAAAGAATATAATCGCATTTGCAAAAAGTAATAGAATACATCCAACTAATAAAATTCCTTCATTTATCCCTGATACTTCCACCATTAAGCCCGAATAAAGCAATGCACTATATATTCCAAAAGTAGCAATTGGCAAGACTAACGAATATAATAATATTTCATTTTTTATCCCATATTTTTGTTTGTTTAACTTTTTCTTAATTATAAACAACGTGACAAAAGTTATCAATTTTTCCAAACATATCACTATAAATCTAGCTAAGTGAGATTGATTCTCCCAACTATACCCTTCACCAAGTATCAATGAAAGAACAAATTCACAAAGAATTTCTACTCCAGCAAAAGTGGTAAAAAACACAGTAAAATAGAATACTCTTTCTTTTAATTCTTCTTCATATAATAGACTATAAACCGCATAATAAATCAAAATATTAGCAATCAAATTTAATTTCGAATTGCCTAAGGAATTAATCCCATAAATCAAACTAACTACCCCTATATATATAGCAATATAAAATATCGGAGAGCTGTATCGTCTACGTAGTAATCCCCTAAAAAATAACTCGAAAATTGTAACTTCAAAAATACATGTCATTATATTTAAAAATACTTCCATGATAATTATCTATTCCTCTTATACTTTCCACCAAGATAATCTGCAAACCTACTATGAAATATCTTTCTTTTAGATCTTGAAATATTTAACGTTGTTAAATCCTCCAATGTTATAACATCATTTTTTATTCCTATAATTGCTTTAAAATTTACAATATAACTATTATGAGCATATTCAAAAGATTGATTTTTTAATTCTTCATAAGTATCTATCAACTTTTTGTTGCTTGCAATTTCATAACATTGATTATCCTTTTTTGAGAATATATGGATGCAGCACCCTCTTTTTATGTTTGAAATATACGTTATATTATCAATAGCAATTTTATCCATTCTGCCATCATTTCTAACAACAATATATACTTCTTTTTTGTTCTCTATCATCTTATTAATAATGTTTTTTAATTCTTCATCTATTTTATTTTCTGTATAATTTTTCATCAAATATCTAAATGGTTGAACATCAAAAAATTCTGGTTGCGGTAATTGTATTCCTGTACAAAAAACAAGTACAGCATCTTGATTTCTTTTTCTAAATTTAATAGCAGCTGTAATACCATCAATTTCGCCCATCTGCATGTCTAAAAAAACCAGATCAAATTCCAACTCCAAATCATCTATAAACTCTTCACCCGAATAATATTTACAAATTGAGCTTCTTTCAGATTTTCCCAACACCTCTTTTATTTTTTTTTCCAAATATTCAGTATATGCTATGTCATCATCACAGATTGCTATTCTATACATCTGGTTGCTTCCTCTCTTATTTTTTAATGCTTTTTTACAGCTTATATTATAAAATAATTTAAAGAATTATCAACCTATTACCTTCTGATGATCCTGTTATCTCTTATTCTAATTCCTTTTTTAATCAACAATTATACGTCAAATTATATTATTGCTCAAAATATCGGTCAATAGCTCATTATATAAGACAATAAAGTCAAAAATAAAATTATATAATATTTAGACAAAGATAAGGAGATTGAAAATATCAATGAGCAAAGAAGTTGAATTTAAAAATAGAGACCGTTTTATCCAACTTGGTTTGACCATAGCTGCTTTACGAAAAATGCAAGGAATGTCCCAAGAACAATTGGCTGAAAAAGCAAAGACACTGAATATCATCCGACAGAATTTCACAGCACTGCTTAATGCTCCAGAGATACAAATTCCCATATCAGGAAAAGAGCCAACTCTCTAATAAGAAGAGGTACATACTTAGCGGACCTCTTCCTTTCCATCTAATCTATTTTTGCACTACCCTATCATACTTGCGCCAGGAAGCAGTACAAGCATACTTATTTCTATCAAAAAAGAAAAAGAGCATATGGATTTGACTCCATACACCCTATGATTGTAATCTTCATCTTTTCATAGAAAAAAGATCCTCGCAAGGTAGAAGGTTAACAAACCTTGTCCTTACAGGGATCCTTTCAATTACTACTGAAGATGCCGAAATGTGGTATTAACCGACAGCTCTTTCATATCTTAATCAATATTTACCAATCAAATCAATCTGTCAAAAGAATAAACCATTCAGAACTTGACGATTCATCCGATACCTGAACAATCGATGCTCCATCATTAGTACTATTATTCAGCACACCCAAATATAATCCACTCCATCTGTTTTGAATCTTATATTTCCCATCAGACGTAGTAGTAATCTTCCATTGCTGATTCCAACCACCGTTATATTCGTACTGAACTACTTGTGCATTTTCATTTTGAGAAAGACCGCAAACATCTAAAACTTTACCACTGTTCTTATTTACAATTTTATAATAGCTACTGTCTACCTTTTCAAATATCCACTTTTGGCTGTCCCACTGGTCATAAGTATATTGTTCTACCTGCGCATTATTGTCTTGTGATCCAGTTGCAATATTAACCGATTTTTGGCTATTGATATTCATCATTTCATATGAACAATCAGTATTCAAATAATCCGGAGCTAATTTAAATGCATTTAAAGCATTTGTGAAATGCAACTTATTATTCCCAACTAATTCTGTAGCTCCCAATGTATAACCATCTGGTACAACAGACGAATTTAATTCTGGTTCCCAATAGAATACTCCTATTCCTTTATTGTTAGGAACCGATTTAACAGCGTTAATTTCTTTTCTTAACAGTTCATATGTTCCTTGTGAATTACTTTCGGGCTCACCGGTTTCACAAATCATCACATCTTTACCATACTGTGATGCCATTTTATTCAAATTATACGCAACATTTTCTATACAATCTCCATCATAACTCGAAGTCCAATACGGATAGTATGACATACCTATCACATCTGTTTTTCCACCACATTTCGTGATAAAGTTTTCAAAAAACCATGCGAAATGGCTTATCCCACTTCCATGCGTAAGATGTGTAACTACCTTTGAATTAGGACTTATCGATTTCACCGCATCATATCCGCTATTCAGATATTTCGTTAATTGAGTAAAATCATTTGACTGATTACTTCCAGTCGGATACAACATACCATAACTAACTTCATTTCCAACCTGTACCCACTCTGGATAAATATCCTCATCTGCTAGCTCAGTCATTATATATCTTGTATAATCATATACATACTTTTCCAGCTCACTAGTCGATGCATTTTTCCATTCTGATGGAACATCTTGAATCAATGGATCTGCAAAATGATCACTATAGTGAAATACAACCATTATCTTCAAACCTAGCTCTTTTGCTCTTTTTGCTGTATATAAAAGTCCCTGAGTATCCGCGTAACCAAGCATACAATTTGTACCATCAGGTTTAGTCCAATAGAAATTCTCAGGTGGTTTTACAAAAACTCTAAGTCTTACAGCATTTACACCCTTTTCTTTTAACAACTCAAGAGCATCTCTTGTATTTCCATTGTCATCCACCCATTCAACGCCTTGTGATTCAAGCTGTGATAAAAAACCTATATCTGCACCATAAATCATTTCATTTTCTGACAAATTATCAGCCGCTTGTACGGGAATTGATGGTATTGACAACACTATGCATAAACAAATCATCATTAAAATAGCTATACTGCATCTTCTGCTACTCTTTTTCATCACCGTTTACCTCCCAATATCTATGCATACCTCGACGTCATCGTCCGTCCACAGTCGAAGGACCGCAGATTCTTTCAAATTTGAATCCTTCCATCTAACCACAGCTAATGCACTTCCTTCAAAAGTTGTTACTGTATCTGAGAAATAATCTTCTTCGCTTGAAGGATTGGCTGTACCAAATCCCTCTAGCACACCATTTCCCGTAACCTTAGCATGAATTATTCTCCTCTGTGTTTCTTGTGGGTTACAAACACCATGTTCATCTTCTAACCACACTTTTACGTATGCTACATCCCGTTCATTCTCGGTAACACGACAAGCCTTTAGCCTTTTTACCGAATCAGCAGTGACAAGTTCATACTTTCCAATCTCTTTCCCTGACTCATATGCTATTGCCTTTAAAGTCCCTGACTCATATGCAACTTCATATGTTGCTGTGTAATGAGATTTTTTTCCAGCTGGCTTCCTACCAAGAGATTTACCATTTAAAAACAATTCTACTTCATCTCCTGATGAATATACATCAACACTGGCCTTTTCTCCTTCATGCCCTTTCCAAGTCCAGCTACTGATATTATCTTTAAACATCCATGCGGTTTTGCTTGCTGTCTGTCCCCTATGCTCCATACGTTCTACCGCAATGTATGGCTGATTTGTTAATCCATATACAATCTCCCGGAAATAACTAATTGGTCTGCGATTTCCAATTAAGTCTATATCTCCAATATAACCCAGTCTTTCTGGATAAATGCTTGTAAAATTCTCTTTTCCATCATAATGGAAAATCCCTACTCCTGCTTCGCCGATATAGTCATAACCTGTCCAGGTAAAATCGCCAATAACATGTGGATATTTTGTAACTTTCTCCCAAAGATTTTCAATATCCGCTGGATATGTTTCTGTCCCAAGTACCATTTTTCCCGGATGCAGCTCATGCTCAAGTTCATATCTTCCACTCAAATAATTAAGTCCGGTGATATCACAACTCTGGGCACATTCTTCCAGGGCTTCTGTGACAAGTGGATGCTTTGCAAAAAACTCGCCCTTTTCTCCAGACATAAGACTCATAAAGCTATTGAGAGCATTACTTCCCCCACCACTTCCATTGCCTTGTGTGTCCATTCCAAACTTTTCAATGACTTCCTTCATAATAACCTTGAGTCGTTTTCCAGCACAATTCAATCCATTTAAAGCATTTGTAGTAAATCTTGTAGCATCTAGTTCATGAAATCTATTGCACAAAGAACGATTAATCCATGATCCCTGTTTTGTTCCTGCTTCCTGTATCTCATTTCCTACAGAATAAATAACTACCGATGGATGATTATAATCCTTGTCTACCATGTGGTGAATCCATTTTGGCGCTTCCTCTTTGAAAATATCTGAAAAATCATAGGTGTTTTTACCTCGATTCCACATGTCGGTCAACTCATCCATCACAAGCATTCCTAAATGATCGCAAGCATCAAGCATTGCTCTGCTCATAGGATGATGCGAACTTCTTATCGCATTGAACCCTGCCTCTTTTAGTCTTTTACACCGGTACCACTCCGCTTCTGGGAATGTCTCTGCTCCTATCACACCATTATCATGATGAATGCAGGTTCCTCTTAAATTCACTGTTTCCCCATTGATCTGAAATCCATTAACTGGATCAAGTGTAAGCGTCCTAATGCCGAAATCCACTGTATATTCATCACATATTTCGTCCCCTATATATGTTTTGACACAGCACTGATATAAATTCGGATGATCTGTACTCCATTTTTTCGGACATTTTACAGGAATCTGTACTCTTACAGTTTCTTTTCTTCCAGAATAAAATACAATATTCTGTTTTTCTGTTACAACTGTTTTTCCCTCAAATATCAGTTCAACATAGCATTTTGCTTCTATGCCACATTCTTTTGTATTCTTTACGTTGGCACAAACTTCCACAACTGCTACATCATCATTTACAGATAACGTAGTTATTTTCATCTCATCATGTGGAATATAAACACCTTTCCCTGTCCATAAATTCACATCACGATAAATTCCAGAACCCGTATACCATCTGCTATTTGGCTGGTTACTGTTATCTACATCAATTTTTATCAAATTTTCCTGTCCATAACAAATCCATGGCTTTAGGTCTACAGAAAAACCCATATATCCGTTTCTGTTTACAGTTGCAAGGGCTCCATTTATCCAAACCCTTGCTGTTCCGTAAATTCCTTCAAACTCTAACACCACATCCTGGTTTTTCCATTCTTCTGGTGCTAAAAATGATTTTTCATAAGTATAAACTCCCCCAGGATAAAAGCCGCTCTGTGCACCTGCCGGACACTCTTTATCTCTTTTTTCACGAATCATAGCATCATATGGAAGTGTAACAGTTATTTTATTGTCATCACCATAAAAAGCCTTTAATCTGTCATCCTGATCTACTTTTTCAAATGTCCAGCGATCATTAAATTTCTGACACTGCATACTTTGTTCCTCTTTCTATTTTAATTATTCGCTTCTCTTTCCATATCTATTCTCTTATTTTCTTTTTCTACTGTCATAAGTCCTAAAAGAACAGTGATTACAACTCCAAGGATTACAGGAATTGTAATATACATACTGAAGATCATATTAATTGCTCCACTTGTCTGAGTTGCTGCTGTTCCAACATAGCCGGATGCATTTAACAGCCAGCCAACTGCTGCTGTTCCTATACCACCACCAACTTTTACTCCAAGTGATGAGCAGCTAAACATCATACCATCAATATGTACACCTTTTGTACGATATGTATATCCACTGATTTCTGCAATCAATGCATTTAATGTACCTGACATTGTTCCTGCAAAAGTTCCTTTTAAGAACATAAACAGAAGCATCATTGGCAGATTCTTCTGCATTGCAAAGAAGATTAAGAAAATACCACTAATGACATATCCCCAGAAGTTAACTTTTTGCATACTTCCAGTCTTCTTTACTAATATAGGTGTAAAAATCAATGCAATAATAACTGGGAACATCTTCATCATTGAGAATAAGCCCAGTAATGAACCATCACCAAGTACCTGTTTCATAAAGTAAACAGCTGAACCTGTTGTTAAGTTACTCATAAAATAATATACAATATAGATTGCTACTATTAAAATATAATACTTATTGCTAAAAAGAAGTTTTAAAGATTCCCCAAAACTAATCTTATCATCCTGTGTCTTAGACTCTACTTCAACTACAATGTTTTCATCTTCTGGTAATTCTTTTACACAAAGACAACTAATGGTATTTACTACAAGACCAATTGTTCCACAAATAATCGCAACCATTCTCCATCCGGCAGCTCCACCGCCAAATGCTTCTACTCCATTAGTTACTGCAAATCCCATTACAATATTTGTTGCAACAGCAAACATAAAACGAATGGAACCAAGCTGAACACGCTCATTCTTATTTCTAGTAATGAGTGCTGATAATGCTGAGTATGCAATTCCATTTGCTGTATAAAATATAGCATTCAATGCTGTATAAAAAGCAAAGAAATAAGCATATTGCGCTGTTGTTCCAAGCCCACCTGGAATAGAGAACAGCAATACCAAGCATAATGATACACCGATTTGAGCGTATAACATCCACGGTCTTGCTTTTCCTAGTTTCGATTTCGTACGGTCGATCAAGTTACCAAATATAACATCTGAAATTCCATCTAAGAATTTAGATACTAACATCAGTGTTCCGATGATTCCTGTGTTTAATCCCATTGTATCTGATAGATACAAAAGTACAAAACTGGATACTAATCCATAACTTGTGTTTGAAGCTAAATCGCCTGCTCCATAGGCTATCTTTTGATACCATTTCAAGTATTTCTTTTCTGTTTCACGCATTACTTTGTAACCTCCTTATTCCTCGGCACAATTATTTTTCATTTCATAAACGCTTATGTTTTTATAATATTACTTTAATAAATTATGTCTTATAATACTACAACATATATGATAGAATATATTTAAATTTTTATCATATTCGTGAATGAAACGGAGGACTTGTTGAAATGGCTTCATCCTATACAGTTAATAATATTATCGAACAGGATAATTTAAATAGTGGTATTAACTCCTATATCAAGATACTGACACCTATTCAGTTCACTCTCGAAACATGCTGTCAGTCAGATGATAATGCTTATCTCAATTTCTTGATGACATCACCATGTGAAAATACTTTTTATCATTTTCAAACCAAAAAAGAAATCCACCAATTTAATAACCGAGCCCCACATATCCACGACTTCTATGAATTATTAATTGTTTTAGACGGAGAAATCCACCAGCAGATAGAACAATCTGACCTAGTATTTCATAGTGGAAACTGTTGCTTGATGAACCATAATATCGTCCATAAAGAAGTCTTTTCTTCAGATGCAACACTCTTATTTATAGGTATGTCAAAAGAACTTGTAAAACAACTGTCTGATGATGAACAAAAAGTATATTTTCCAGATATCGAAATGCCAGGAATAAATCCTATATTAAAGTTTCTTACAGACAACCTAGATAATCCTGATACGAAAGAATATTTAGATTTTCTTCCCGCACTTAATAATAAAGACTGGCATCACACTCTTCACGCAATTACTGACAATATTTTACGTGCAATTATGTTTCCAAAACTTGGTTCCACTTATATTATAAAGGGGATGCTTTTAGAATTATTTGACTATCTGGCAGATCCTACACATTTTCACTTTACACCGGTTCACGTAGAAGCTGACAATGATTTTATATTATTTTCTCATATTTGCCATTTATTAGAAGATACAGATGGAAGAATCTCTCGCTCCGAATTGGAACAAATATTAAACTATAGTGGCAATTATCTGAACACCATTGTTAAAAAATATACCCACAAATGTCTGTTTGATTATGGGCAAACTTTCTGTATGAAAAAAGCTGCCACATTACTAAAAGAAACAACTTCCTCTATTTCAGAAATTATGGAAGAATTACATTTTACTAATACAACTCATTTTTATAAATGTTTCAAAGAACACTATCATATGACTCCAAATCAATTTAGAATCTCTAGCAAAAACAAACATTGAAAATA
>OCHH01000861.1_pt1 | contig 12961 bp, 6 predicted proteins | sample 1538781 | NCBI WGS metagenome assembly OCHH01 (sample SAMN04571726, study PRJEB22368) | human gut metagenome | biome: human gut; material: stool | host: Homo sapiens | place: Luxembourg | collected 2012-12-05
TGAAGAGTAGTTTCTTGCTGAGATTCATTATTTTTTCTTTAATATTGTTTCGAGTTTTTGTTTTGCCACAGTCGCAGTCGTGGCGGTCTGTATGATTGCCGGCAGCATTTGCCGCCGGACTTTTAGAAGTTAAGTTGGCGGATTTCCATCCGCCAACCTGAATTTTTGTTGAAACAATATTATTTCAAAACGACTTTCTTCACAGCATTGCCAGCCTTCACGATGTAAGCGCCTGCAGCAACGTCCTCAACACCCATTACAGATGAGTTTACCTTCTTAACGAGCTGACCTGCGAGGTTGTAGAGAGCGATTTCCTCTGCGCCGGCAGCGTTGATTGTGCGTGCAGTAACGATGATGTCAGCGTCGGCTGCGATGCCTTCAACTGAACCTTCGCCAGGAGTGTAGAAATAAGCAGCGTCGAGGCAGATGTTTTTGCCTGCTGTGCCGCCACCAAGGACTGCTAAGATGTTGCCACCGAAACCTACAGCCTTGTAGTTGAAGTCAGGCCACAATTTTTTGAGCTGACCCAAAGTGATGTCGACAGCCACCCATTCGCCGTCAGCGCTGAAGTTGCCTACCAATGGATAAGAAGCGCCATTGTCAACAAAAGCCTCCGATCCGACAGATATTTTTGCAGGCGACCATTTGTCGTTCTTGTTGTCAAAAGCATAACCGTCACCGATGATAAGCGCTACATTTTTGATGCCGTTTGTTGAACGGAGACCGCAGTGGAAGTGAGTGTTGTCAGTGAAGTGCTTGAAATCGGCAGCAGCGTTTGCAATGTTGAATCCAGCGCCTGACCAGCCAATTGTTGACACGTCAAAAGAAACGTAGCCGTCCATCTGCATGTCTACGCCAGGATAAGAGCCGTCACCGGCAACGAAAGTATTGTCCCAAACATAGAGGAAACGGTTTACGTCGTCCGTTCTAAGGTCTTGAACAGTCTTGCCAGAAGTCTTCAAAGACTCGATGCTGGCATTGTCGAGAAGAACAACGTCATACAAGTTGCCTGTTGAAGTTGTTTTTGACAAAGCAGGGTCACCTACATACTGTGCATTGGCGATACCTACGCCACAAACTGCCATAGCAGCCAAAAGAGTCAAATTTTTCATAATTGGTAAATTTTTAGTGAATGATTAAATGATTAAGTTTTTATTTTTAAGGAGGGCGGACAGACGTGTGTCCGCCTTCCTGTTTTTGTTGTTTTTAGTATCCGTTGTTCTGCTCCATCGGGTTAAGGTTGATTTCCTCTGCCGGAATCGGGAACAGCTCGTGCTTGCCTTTTACAAACGATGCCATTTCGGCGCGTGCCTCGGCACTCTCGTTTTTGCCGTAAGAACCGTTGTCCTTGTCCATCACCTCATAGGCGATGCCCCAACGGCAAAGGTCGAACCAGCGGTGGCCTTCCATTGCCAACTCCACACGACGCTCATGGCGGATTGCCTTGCGCAAGTCTTCGGTGTTGTCGCTGTAGCCGCGATATCCAGGGAATGCCGGCATTCCGACACGTTCGCGCACCTTGTTGAGCATTGTTTTTGCCACTGCGATATCCTTGCCGCTTTCAAGAGCAGCCTCGGCATACATCAGCATCACGTCCGACAGGCGGATAAGACGATAGTTCATCGGGCTGCGTGTTGCGTGGTCAAGAGCTACAAATATGCCATTCTCGTAGAATGAAGTCTTATTGTTGTTGTACGGGCTGCCGAGATAAGTCAAGTCGGTGTTGGCTTCCACCTCTGAGTCAGATGGCTTGCTGATAGTGGCTTCGCGGCGTGGGTCGCCCGGCTCAAACTCATCGTAGAGGTTCTGCGTCGGATGGTTGAAGCCCCAGCCTGCATTTCCGCCGAGCGAAGCCGCACGGCTGCGAGTGAGGATTGTGGTGAACGAACCGCGGGTGAATCCGAAACCTTCGCCGTAGTCGCTCGTAGGCTCTGCCATATACTGGATTTCAAACACCGATTCAGGACCGTTCTCTCCGGCGAGAGTGAAGTTGTCTGAATAGTTCGGGCAAAGGCTGTATTCGTTCTTCTGCTCTTCAAAGAATTTCTTACCCCATTCGTATGCATTGTTGTAGTCGTGCATATAGAGATAAGTTTTCAGAAGCATCGCCTGCGCTGCGCCCTTAGTTGCGCGTCCGAGGTCGGCGTCGGCATACTTGCTCTTGTTCCAAAGCATCTGCTCAGCCAGCTTGAGGTCGTCGATGATGTGGTTGTAGATTTCCTCGGCAGTGGCACGTGGCTGCTTCCAGTCCTTGCTGCTGTCGATCACCTTGTCGACATAAGGCACACCGCCAAATATGCGTACAAGGCGGAAATAATAGTAAGCGCGCATGTAATAAGCCTCGCCCATCAAGCACGTTTTGCGCTCGGCTGTCATATCCGCATCGGGCTCGATAGCCTCAACCTCCTGCATTGCGAGGTTGCAACGCTGTATGCCTTGGAACTGCGCGCGATAGAAATCGCGCAGCAACGAGTTGTTGGCATTTGTCTTAAAGTTCTCGATGTCGTAGGCGTCAGCCATATCCGACAGGTTCTGACCGCCCTTCAGAGCATCGTCAGAGGCGATGTCGCCAATAAACCACTCACTGAAGTATGTGCTGTTGAATTCCCATGCGAGCGGAGTGTAGGCAGCGTTGACCGCACGGATTGCCGCCTTTCCCAGAGCGAAGTAGTCCTCCGGGGTTGATTTTCCAGGCTCTTCCTCCTTCAGCCAGTCGTTGCATGAAGTGGCAGCCACCAGGAGCGCCGCTCCGCAGAATGCTTTCAAAAAATATTTAACCTTCATAGTTGTTTTTTCGATTTTAAGTTAGAAAGAGATGTTGGCTCCAAAGATGAATGAACGTGCCTGAGGATAGTTGCCATAGTCAACACCGCCGCCCACTTCCGGGTCGAAGCCGGTGTATTTTGTGGCTGTCAGCAAGTTGCTTCCCTGCAGGTAAAGGCGGCATGACTCCAAGCCAATCTTACGGATTGCAGCGGTCGGGATAGTGTAGCCGAGTTGCAGGTTTTTCAGGCGGAAGTATGATCCATTCTCGAGGAAGCGGTCTGAGACATAGTAGTTGACCGAGTTTTTCGGGTTTGGAATCGAGCCGTCGTAGTATGTCTCGCCAGCATCGTTGGTGTGCTGCATCCACGCGTTCTTCATAACAGGGCTGAGCACGCTGTTGGTGCCTGTACCTTCAAGACGGTGACGGAGCTGGTTGTAGATTTTGTTGCCTGCCACGCCCTGGAAGAAGAGTTGCAGGTCAAAATTCTTCCAATTCATTCCGATATTGATACCATAGTTGATTGAAGGGATTGAAGAGCCAAGTTTCACGCGGTCTTTGTCGTCAATCACGCCGTCGCCGTTGTTGTCTTTGTATTTTGAGTCGCCGGCATGGAACGGAGTTGTTGTCGCATTGTAGCCGTGCAGATAGTCGAGCACCTCTTGGTCGGTCTTGTAGATACCTTCATACTGATATCCCCAGTAGTAATACAATGGGTAGCCCTGGTCGACAACCATCACGTTGCTGTAGTTTGAGTAGATTGGCGAACCGCCGTTAAGTCCGGTGAGCTCGTTGTCGATAAACGACACGTTGCCGCCGATAGAATATCCGAAATCACCAATCTGGTTGCGGTGTTCGAGAGTAATCTCCACGCCGCGGTTGCGCACTGTTCCGACGTTGCTCATTGCCGAGTAGCGGTTGCCCACGTGAGCCGGAGCGGTGACATTCATAAGCATATCCTTTGTGTTGCGGAGGAAGAAGTCGACAGAACCTGTGAGTTTGTTTTTCCACAAACCGAAGTCCACGCCGGCACTCCATTGTTCTGTGTTTTCCCAGTGTCCGCCATTGTTCACCCAAGTGAGCACTGTGGCACCGTTGGCGAGCTGCTGGTCTTTACCAAACACATAGTCAACAAATGTAGGGCCATCGTCAAACACCTTCAGTGTAAACGCGCCGTTGCCGATGTTGTCGTTACCTACGCGACCCCATCCTGCACGGATTTTGAGAAGGTCGAGATTGTTGAAATCTTTCATGAAGCTTTCCTCGCTGATTTTCCATGCCAAAGCGGTTGATGGGAAATAGCCCCAAGGCTTGTCAGGGAACTTGCTTGAACCGTCGGCACGGAAGTTGACCGTAACGAGGTAGCGGTTGTTGAAGCTGTAGTGCAGACGTCCGAGCATTGACACGCGGCGGTTGCGCGAGATTGAGTCGGCAGGACGGCCGAAATCGTCGGTCACCTTTGAAAGGAACCAGTTTTTCTCAACAGGGTTGAGAATTGTCGAACCAGAGCCGCTGATTCCGTAATAGTTGTATTCCTCAACTGTCTGACCTACCATTGCCGAGAAATCGTGCTTGCCGATTGTGCGGGCATAGGTGAGGATGTTGTCTACAGTCCAGTTGTAGTAGCGTCCGATGAGCGACGACAGGAAGTTTTTGTCGTTCTTGTCGTAGCTTGAGAACTCGTATGCTTCTTTAAATGTCTTGTTGGTGTGGATGTTGTAGTCGAAGCTGTAGCTTGAGCGGAATGTCAAGCCCTCGATCGGGTTGATTTCGGCAAACACGTTGCCCACAAAGCGCTCGTAGCGGTCTTTCGGGTGACTCATCTCCACCATAGAGAACGGGTTGGTCACGTTCTTGAAGTTTGAACCTGCGGCAATCTGCCCGCTGAGGTCCTTGCCCTTGCGGCTTACAGAACCTTCCGGATAGCGGACAGGATCCCATGGAGCCATTGCGAGAGCGGCTGAAAGCACAGAGGCGCCAGCACTCTCCGAGTTGTTCATCGCGTTGCGCGCCGTTGACGCCATAAACGAAATGTTCTCGCCCACCTTAAGCCATTTCTTCACTTGGTGTGACGTGTTGAGACGCACGGTGAAACGGCGGTATTTAGAACCGATAAGCGTACCTTCCTGCGAATACCAGCTTCCGCTGAGCGAATATGTGGTTTTCTTGCTGCCACCGTCGATGGCAAGGTGATAGTTTTGAATCAATGCGTTCTGGAACACCTCGTCCTGCCAATCGGTATCTACTGCTGAATAGTCGAAGCCTGTAGGATTTTTCTCCGGGTCGTAGACTGTAGGGAAATATTCAGATTTGCCGAGGCTGAACGCCGACAACCATTTGTTGAATCCCTGCTTCTCGTAGAAAGCCTTTTCTGATTTTGTGCCGTTGATGGCGATACGCGTGTCGGCGAAGTCCTTGGCGTTCATCACGTCAAGTTTGCGCCAACGCTGCTGAACGCCGACATAGGCATCGAGGGTGACGCGGGTTTTCTCGTCGGTGGCGCCGTTGCGTGTGGTGACGATGATGACACCGTTGGCACCGCGCGAACCATAGATGGCTGTTGCGCTGGCGTCTTTCAGCACCTCTGTCGACTGGATGTCGTTAGGGCTGAGGAACGAGATGTCGTCAACGATAACACCATCGACTACATATATAGGAGAAGCGCCGTTGACCGTACCGACACCGCGGATGCGCACCTCAGGAGCTGCACCCGGCTGTCCACTGTTTGAGTTGATGGTCACACCCGCAGCCTGTCCCTGAAGGGCGTTTGCAAGGTTGGAGGCTGGAGTTTTCTTAAGCTTGTCGGCGTCGACACTGGTAACCGAACCGGTAAGGTCGCTTTTCTTCATCACGCCGTAGCCGATAGCCACAACCTCGTTGAGCATGTGTGAGTCGCTTGCAAGCACAATATTATATGTGCCCGACTTTACAACTGTTCTTTCCTGGGTCTTGCAGCCCACAAAAGAATACTGGAGCGTGGCACCCGCCGGAACAGAAATGGTGTAATTGCCATCAATGTCGGTGGCTACTCCTTGCGAAGGGTTGCCTTTTACTTGGACGGATGCGCCAATCAGCGGCTCACCGTCTTCGGCAGAAGTAACAACTCCTGTAATGTTCACGTTTTCCGCAAAGCCTATCATTGCGAAAAACAAAAAACAAAATAGTAGAATCTGTTTCTTCATAAGTTTGGTATAAAATTTTAATGAATATTCCTATTAGGTCAAAACTCGCAGTTTTTTGTTCGGTTTGACACTGCAAAATTATAGTACAATGTATCCCTACCCAAAAAAAAGCACTCACAAAAAACTCAACAAGTGTCATTTTGCTACTCAACATCTATTTCTTCTCACTTTTTATATACTTGTGTTTTAAGATGTTACAAAAAATATGTTTTATAACATATTTTTATTTGTTCCTCAACATATATTTTTTTACGAATTTTGGACCGTTAAATGAATGCATTCTTCAAACAATGGAAATTTTTGGCTTCACACTAAAAAAATCACGCCTCGCCGGAATGCTGCTGGCAATATTCCTGGCGGCGGTATGCTCCGTCGCCGCTTCGGCAAGCTATCCGCTTGTGCGCAACTACACCCGCTCCGCATATCATGGAGGCACACAAAACTGGGACATCAAGCAGGACAGTTACGGACGAATGCTCTTTGCCAACAATTCAGGCATGCTCATCTACGACAGCAAGAACTGGACACTATGCCCCATCGGCAACTACACGTCGGTGCGCTCGCTGATGGTCGACGAAAGCACGTCGCGCATCTATGCCGGCGGATCGGAGGAATTCGGCTACTACCACAACGACCCCGACCGGGGACGCTTCGTTTATAAAAGCCTGATGCCCACGCTGCCGAAACGCAACCGCCACTTCACCGAGGTGTGGAACATCCACAAGTCGGGCAAATACATCTGGTTTCAGAGCGACTTCAACCTGCTGCGATTCGACGGCAGCAAATCGATTTCCATACCTTATAAATATAAAATCACGACTTCCGCGCTCATCCGCGGCAGGCTCTACATCGCATCGAAAGAGGGCGGCATCTGCCAACTCAACGGGAAAACGTTTACAAGCGTCCCTGGAGGCGAGCACGTGAAAGGCATGCGCGTGTGCGCGCTGTTGCCTTATCAAAAAGGCAACATCCTAATTGTCACGGAGTTCTGCGGAGTGTTTATCTTCGACGGAGCCACGGTGCGCCCGTTTGAGATGGACATTGACCCGTTTCTGAAAGCCAATCAGGTGTTTTGCGCTGCCACAAACGAGCGCGAGCTGGTGTTTGGCACCGTAAACAACGGCATAATAATCAAAGACATAACCAACGGCAGCAACACATTCGTGAATATGTCGACCGGACTGCAGAACAACACTGTGCTGAGCATCGATTTCGACCGGATGGACAACATCTGGCTCGGTCTTGACAACGGCATCGACTACGTGCTCTACAACTCCCCGGTGTCGACAATTTTCGGCACGTCAAACATTTACGGCGCCGGCTATGCGTCGATGCTTCTCGGAAACACCCTGTTGCTCGGCACAAACCGCGGACTCTATGCCACTGCCTATCCGCTGTCGGCGGCGGCAGAACCGGCAAAACCATCTTCGCTTCTGAAAAGTCAGGTGTGGAGCATCGACACTCTCGGAAACGACGTGCTTGTGAGCAGCGACCGCGGACTGTATCAACTAAGAGGCTCCGAGGCACGGCAAATAAGCGGAATACCAGGCACTTGGGCGGTAGTTCCACTGCACCGCCACCCCGACATGGCGCTGGCGTCGACCTATGAGAGCTTCTACCTGCTGCGCCGCGTCGGCGGACAATGGACAATGGCAAACCGTGTGACGGGCTACAACGAGGCTGGCGGACGAATCATAGAGGACGAGTTTGGAAATATTTGGATAAGCCATTGGATGAAAGGTATATACAAACTGCACCCGAACGCTTCGTTCACTAAATTCGACAAAGTGGAACTGTACAACCACACAAAGGGATTCCCCACCGACCGCAACAACACACTCTACAAAATCGACGGCGAACTCGCCTTCTCGACCGAGGGCGGATTTTTCCGCTACAACCCGCACACCGACAAGATGGTGCCCAACGAGAAGCTGAACAGCATCTTCGGCGAGCACACGTCGGTGAGACTCTACCAGTCGCCGGCGAAAGACGTGTGGGGCGTGTCAGGACAATACATCTGTGCCGCATTCTACAATGCCACAGGCACATACAACGTTGACTCAATCACCTACAAGCCCTTGCTCGACAAACTGATTGTCGGGTTTGAGCATTTCGACTTCATCTCGCCCCGCAAGCTTATCGTGACAAACGAGGACGGTTTCTACGCCATCGACGTTGACCGCGACCACCGCGTGAGCTGGAAGAGCAAATTGTTTGTGAGCAACATTTTCGCCACCAACCCCGACTCACTGATATACACCGCCGGCGGTGCGCTCCACAACAACGTGTTCGACTTGCCGTACGACCTCAACTCGCTGCGCTTCGAGTTTATATGCCCGGAATTCCGCGAGGAGGGCGCCGTGCTCTACAGTTATTATCTTGAAAACTACGACACTGGATGGAGCGCCTACACCACCGCCAACTCAAAGGAATACACGCAATTACACGAAGGCACATACACGCTGCACATCCGTTCGTTCAACCGCTACGACGACAGCCGCTCGGAATACTCCTTCACCTTCCGCATCGCGCCGCCATGGTACAGAAGCACCTGGGCGATAACGTTCTACATCCTTTTCATCATCTCGTCAACATATTTCCTATTCATATACGTGCGGGGAAAGGCGCGCAAGTCGGCGCTGATGGTGGCGAAACGCAAGGAGGAGGAAATGCGTGAATACAAACGCCAGACCGAAGAGGAGTCGCTGCGACGTGAAAACGAAATCTCACGGCTGAAAAGCACGCAGCTGGAACACGACGTGCGCCACAAGTCGCAGGAACTGTCAAACGCCACGATGAACGTGATGCGCAAAAACGAGATTCTCATCGACATCTCAAACCAAATCAACAAATTACAGGAGAGCGGCGACACCATCTCTAAAACGTCGGCAAAGCAACTGATGAAGATTCAGAAACTCATCAAAGAGAACATCTCACACGATGACGACTGGCATAAATTCGCCCAAAACTTCGACGTGGTCTACGAGAACTACCTCAAACGCCTCGCCGAGCGGTTCCCGCAGCTCAACATCAACGACCAGAGGCTGTGCGCTTATCTGAAGATGGGTCTCAGCAGCAAGGAGATTGCCCCACTGCTCAACATGTCGTACCGCAGTGTGGAAATGGCACGTTACCGTCTGCGAAAAAAGATGGAACTGAGCCGCGAGGTGAACCTCGTCGACTTCCTGCAACGGCTGTAACACTGTGCCATTTTGCTATATTTTGGGGCTTTTTTGCCTATTTACGTGTAAATTGTCAATCATTTTTGATGATTTTCTAAAAATTTGCCATATCTTTGTGGCAGAAAAAAGATAAAGATGGAAAAAATAGACAATCTTGACCGTAAGATTCTGGAAATTGTGATGCGAAACGCACGAATCCCGTCGAAAGACGTGGCTGTGGTATGCGGGGTGTCGCGCGCTGCCATACACCAACGCATACAGCGGATGATTGATTTGAAGGTAATCACCGGTTCGGGCTACCACGTAAACCCGAAAGTGCTTGGCTACACAACCTGCACCTACATCGGCGTGAAATTGGAGAAAGGCTCTATGTATAAGGACGTTGTGCCTGAATTGGAGAAAATACCGGAAGTTGTTGAATGCCACTTCACCACCGGCCCGTACACAATGCTGATAAAGCTTTATGCCCGCGACAATCAGCATCTTATGGAGCTTCTCAACGACAAAATCCAGATGATCCATGGTGTCGTTGCGACAGAAACCCTGATTTCGCTCGACCAAAGCATGAACCGCGAAATTCCAATACACTACGAAGAATAGCGTTTCAACGCCTAAAAAAGACATAAAAGCGCGCCGAATGCCGGTGCGCTTTTATTTTACGCTGATTGCCAGAAGCCGCACCCATCAGCATACACGCCGACTCTTCCATAGCAGCGCACCTCCGGTACGCTGACCGCAATGAGCATATCGAGTCCCAATACGCGCCGTTGCACTCCGCGACGATTGACAGCCTGCCACCGTCGCCATCGCGCATGCCGCAAAATTTGACATGGCCATTTTTACATCAAGCCTTTTTACGCCAAATCCAGCACACTGATAATCAAGTATAAAAAATTTTATTTACAAAAAACTTGGCAAAAATTTTGCAGATTTAAAAACTTGTCGTACCTTTGCAATCGCTAACACAAAAGTAACTATCAATGGTGCGGTAGTTCAGCTGGTTAGAATACATGCCTGTCACGCATGGGGTCGCGGGTTCGAGTCCCGTCCGCACCGCAGAAATCCTGAAACGAAAGTTTCGGGATTTTTTGTTTTCCGTAGCATCTCCGCAACCCTCCAACGGAAATCGGCAAAAGTCGGCAAAGCAGCCATCCAAACAGCGCGATGTGCCTCCAAGGAAGTCCACAACGTATGGCAGTCGGCATCCAGACAGTACCGCCATCGGGGAAGCCCGCAGAGCGGACGTATAGACGCAGCCACTCTATGCGCCATCGGGGAAGTCCACAACGTGGACCCGCTTTCAGTTAACCCCGGACCGCGTCCGGGGCATAACGCCGGCACAACACGCACCGCAACGCGGTGCCGCTGTATATGGATGGAAAAGAAAAAAGCCCGTCAATCCGACGAGCTCTGTTTCTTAGTTGCTTCGATGAAGCAACATTTACAAACCTAACATAAAACCATTATTCGAGACATTTTACTGCGTTTCACAACGAAATAAAACTAAATTCTAATACTCCATATTATAATCGTAGTGTTTAACCATTATTCGGTTGAAAGCATCTCTTTGCTTTCGACACTACAAAGTTACAGTCATTGTCAAGCATTTCAATCGCCATATTAACGCAAATATAGGCAAATATAGATGTATAAAATTTTATATGCTTGATTAGCAATGATATAATTTTCATGAAATATAAGCAAATATGAACGATTACATCAATCGATAATGCCGATTTTCATCACGTTTTTCTCAAAAGAATCCCTGTCTATTGCACGATTTTTCATTTTGTTGCGGTAGGCATATATGGTATTGACCGAATAGCGCAGAAACTCTGCAATCTTCGACGAGTCGACAATCCCGAGGCGCAACAAGGCATAGATGCGCAATTCAGTGTTGAGCGAACCGGGAGCCTCAATCTCAAAACGCTCCTCCGGACGCAGCAAGGCGTTGACATCATCGACAAACGTGGTGTAAATTTTAAGGAATGCATTGTCAAACTCCTTATAGAACGTAGAGTGCTGCTCATCGCTGAATTTCTGCGACTTCATCATCTTCACCAAATCATCCACCTGTCCCGACACAAGCTTACGATTGACCAATTTAGTAAACGAGTCGAGGCGCTTCATATATATAGAGCACAGTTCAAGGAACTGACCCATATACTCATCCTTGGTCATGTTGGCCTCTTTCAGCTTCAGACGCGTGCGCGTGAGCTTCTTCATCTGCTTCACAAGATAGAACACCGCCACGGCAAGTCCGATGAGAAGGAAGAAACTCACCACGATATACATCATCAGCATCCGCTCATGCTCGGCAACCTCCTCGCGATGCTGCGACTCGATTAGCGGCAGCAGCCCCGACACATTATAGACACGCATCTGCGCGTTGCAGAACGCCGCGTCCTCGAGCGACGTAAAAATATAACGATAGGCGCGATCGATGTCGCCCTCTCCGTAAAGAATCATGGACAAGTCGAGAATCGACTGGTTTTCCTTCACCGCGCACATAATATCGCTGATCGCCGAGAGCGCAAAATAGCGCACACTCTCCTCCGACTTCCCCTCCGACCTGTAAATCTTCGCCAGAAACGCACAGGCAAGAGCGAAATCATTGCCGCCGCGGCGCAACGACGGAATCAGGTCGACAAGAATCATCTTAGCCACCGCCTGCTTGCCGTCGGCCATCGCCTGCTCCGCCTCATAAAGCCTACGCGTGTTGGAGCTGACGGGCAGCGACTCAATCCATTTTTTTCTAAACGCCACAGTATTGGAGTAATAGCGGTCGTAGAAAAGCCCGCCCTCCGTAGAGCCATTGAGAGAGAAAGAGTAGATGCGATAGCCACTTTCGTAGAACTCCGGCAGCAACGTGTCGGGAATCTCCATGTGCGAAATCGCCTTGAAGTCACTGTAGGCCTCCGCATAATAGCCCGCGATAACCTCCGAGCGCACTTTTTTCATTCTCACGAGCAGCGAGTCGGTAGGCGAAGACGCCAACTCGGCAGCCTTGTCATAATAGAAAATCGCGGAGTCTGCCTTGAAAAGCGTATACTCCTTACCCAGTTTCATGTAGGAGGAAAACGACGGACGCGAGGCAACCGCCCGTTTTTCTTTGTCGATGCGCGCATACTTCCTGCCCTCAAACATTTTTTTAAGGCCAATGTAGCGGTCAAGGCTGTCGAGCTCAGGCACCGACACCGCCACAGCGGTCTGCACGGTGACAAAGAGCAAAAACAGCGAAAGTGCCAATCTAAATTTAGACATAAGGAAAATATAAATGGTTTAAAATGTTAGTTTATTACGTGACAAAGATATAGCCTTCTTCTGAATAAACCAAATTATAAACATATTTTGTAAAAAACGCGTTGCATCCCAACCATTCTCCACAACGAGTTTCGCCCCTCATTCACATAATAAGCCAATTTTTACTATCTTTGTATAAATAAAAAAATTAAAGATGAGCGGAGAAAAGGAAAAGAAACTATTCATAGAGACCTATGGCTGCCAGATGAACGTGGCAGACAGTGAAGTTATAGCATCAGTGATGAAAATTGCCGGCTACGAGCCGACAGACGCGATTGAGGACGCCGACGCCGTGTTTCTCAACACATGCTCGATACGCGACAACGCAGAGCAGAAAATCTTCTCACGCCTGGACTACTTTGCCTCGCTCCGCAAGAAGCGCAAGTCGAGATTGGTGCTTGGCGTGCTGGGATGCATGGCAGAGCGCGTGAAAGACGAGCTTATTGCCAACCACGGTGTAGACATTGTGGCCGGACCCGATGCCTACCTGTCGCTACCCGACCTTGTGGCGGCTGCCGAACTTGGCGAAA
>OCHH01000885.1_pt1 | contig 12678 bp, 10 predicted proteins | sample 1538781 | NCBI WGS metagenome assembly OCHH01 (sample SAMN04571726, study PRJEB22368) | human gut metagenome | biome: human gut; material: stool | host: Homo sapiens | place: Luxembourg | collected 2012-12-05
CGATAGCGGCAAGTTTGTTCAAGCGGTCGTCGGGCACACTGATTACGCCGACGTTTGGCTCGATTGTACAAAAAGGAAAGTTTGCCGACTGCGCCTTGGCGTTCGACAAGCAGTTGAAAAGAGTGGACTTGCCAACGTTAGGCAGTCCGACAATACCACACTGTAAAGCCATATATTATATCTTGTTTATTTTCGAATCATTTTGCAAAGATTCTGCAAAGGTACGAAAAAACTGCCGTTTACCGTATCTTTTTGCGAGGGAAAGCGTCGATGAAGCTGCCTGGGGTGATGTTGTAGATGTTCACGCCACGGCTCAGGGCATAGGCCTGCAAGGTGTGGTAGGAGCGGAATGCCACATAGAAACTGTAGACAATCTGATGCAGCGGATAGTTCATATAATCCTTGCGCACACGGGCATGCTCATTGTCGGAATCCTTGTAGAAATGAGGCTGGATGGAAACAACATGGTTGTCGTCGTCAACACTGATGGTCTTCATCCACGAATGGTCGGCGCCTGCCACATAAACCGTCTTGAACCCGGCTGCGATGGCAAGCATCAGCGACGGTATCAGCACGTTGCGCGGACGGGGCATCCCAAGCCCTGCCCGGAAAAGCGCATGGTTGAGCCAACGGCACCCTTCAACGGGGGTCAGATTGTAGCGCTCCACGCTGACGTTGATGTTTGACGCCACCTGGTCAGGAACGGCAGCCTTCACTGGCACCATAAGCGTCATCCTCCAGTCGGCGGAGGCGATAGCGTCCCACAGCGCTGCCACGGCGGGATTGCCCTGCGGATTGAAGAAATGCGGATCGGCAAGCACGTAATAGTCAGGTTTCAGCTGGCGGAACAATGGTGTGTTTGCGGCAAAGTTGACTGCCAGCAGACGACGCGACGCAAGAAAGTCGGAATGGTCGGCAACCGTGTCGTTGAGCGACGGACCGTTGCCAAGCACCACCAGCTCCTCATCCTTCCCTGCCGTAACCGCAACCGACGGACGTCGCGACAACAGCGCCACTTTAGCCAAACTCGCCAGCGATTGGGCGAACGCCGACATCCCGGCTGAAATTTTCTCAATCTTACCCATATCAGGAAACGTTTAAAAAGCGTGCGTCTGACAGCTTGGAGTCAGACACACGCTTCATTTTGTTAATAAAAGAAGATGTAAGTCTTATTTTACTTTGCCAGCCAATTCAGCACCAGCTTTGAATTTGATAGCCTTGCGTGCAGGAATTGTGATTTTTTCTTTAGTCGCAGGGTTGATACCCGTTCTTTCTCCCTTTTCTACAACAGCGAAAGTGCCGAAACCGATAAGAGCCACTTTGTCGTCCTTTGCCAATGCTTCTGCGATAGCCTCCAATGTAGCGTCGAGTGCGCCCTTGGCCTGTACTTTTGTCAATTCTGCCTTTTCAGCAATTGCGTTGATTAATTCTGCCTTATTCATAATAATTTATTTAGGTTTATAGTTTTCTCGACAAATGTATACTATTCCACGGAATAAAACAACAAAATAAAAGAAAAATTAAAAAAACATCTTTTTTTTATTAAATTTTCGCCCTAAACGCCCCGATTCAACATAAATCAAGCCATACGAAAATGCCTTCTTGTCAATTTCTAACAGCCTTTTGGCCGTTAAGGCTACGACGGAAATTTGCATATAATATAAATTTGTCGTGTGATTAGAACCCCAAAGCCCCCCGCAGGGGCAAATTTACAACAAAATCATGCATCAAGGAAAAAGAAAAATCATGCGTCTTGACGAATACAACGAAAGGCGCAAAGAGATAATCGCAACAAAATGCGGAGCGGTCTGGAATGCGTTCACTGAGCTGGAGGGCTTGATAAACAAAACAGCTACAACTTGTCCGACAATATCTAAAGTTCGTAGGCGATGGTGTCGATGGCATCCTTCAGCCGTTTGCGGGTTATGCGAAATTGAAGTTCGATTTCAAGACCAGTGAATTTGACGACATCGGTCCGCAATACGCTGAATTCTGGACCTACCATAGTTCGAAGGAGCGTGCTACGGATGCGCTGGTGCTGATTTATGAGAGAGTCTTGGAGCAGCAGAAGAAGAAGCTGTAGGATTGCGATTTGTCTTTTGGAGGATAGGGCTATAAACGAGTCAATGAGAAAACCCTGACAAGCTCCCTGCTGTCAGCGGCCCATATCTGCGGTGCCCATACGGACAGGCATCGTTAAAAAATAAGGCTTAAACGATTAACTTGCAATCATTTAAGCCTTTAATTGTCGGGGTGACTGGATTCGAACCAGCGACCACACGCCCCCCAGACGTGTACTCTAACCGGACTGAGCTACGCCCCGAATACGGTTGCAAAGGTACGAATTTTCTGAAAAAGTGCAATAGAGTATTGCCGTTTTTTCATTTCTTTCAAGAAAATCCGATGTGTTTGTCAGTTTCTGTGTAAATTTGTGGAAATTTTTCGGAAAACAGTATGGTGAATATCCCTTTTGAAATATTCGACTATGAAATCTACGGCTATGCCGCATTGGCGATTGCCGCTGTAGTGCTGTCGGTTGTCACAATCAGACGCAAGGCGGCGCTGTCGCATTGGGTTGCCGACAACGCTCTCGACGCCGATGCCGACGAGGCGATGCCGCTGCCCGCCCTTTCAGTGATTGTGCTTACCAGCGGTTGCGACGCCGAGCTGCTCGCCTCAAACATCCCGCTGATGATGTCGCAGAATTATCCCGATTTCGAGATTATTGTTGTGAATGCCGATGCTTCCGAGAGTGTCGACGACGCGATGACTCTCCTGCAGGTTGAATATCCGCAACTGCGGTCTACATTTATTCCCGACAGCACAGCCAATGTGTCGAAACGCAAACTCGGCATAACTCTCGGTGTAAAGGCCGCCAAAAACGACATTGTGGTGGTCACCTCCGCAAAGTGCCAGCCGCAAAGCGACCTGTGGCTGAGATGCATCGGACGTCATTTCGACGACTATACCGACGTGGTTTTGGGCTATTCCCACAACGACCACAACAACGACCGCGGCCTCGGCCACCGCTACCGCACGTTTGACAACTGCGACGACGCGTCGCGCTATCTTGCCGCTGCTATCCACGGCAACACATACCGCGCCTGTGCCAACAATGTGGCATACAAGCGGTCGGCGTTTTTCGCAGTGAAAGGATTCTCTTCGTCGCTCAACCTGAAATACGGCGACGACGATATTTTTATCAGCGAGATTGCCGACGGCGACAATGTTGCAGTCGAGCTGTCGCCTGAAAGCATTCTGGTGGAGCACAACGACTCCTTCGCCTACACGTCGAAACTCAACAAGGAGCGGCATTTCTTCACGCAGAAATTCCTGCGGTCGCGCATCCCGGGCATCCGTCTGCTCACAAACGTGGCATACTATCTCTACCTGCTGCTTGCCGCCGCGGGCGTGGCATATCCCGCCATGCTTTATCTCAACGGCGACGGCGAATGGCTGAAACCCACCGTTCTGGCATCGGTGGCCGCCGCAATTTACCTGACAGAGACCCTGATTTTCATCTTTGCCAAGCGACGCACAGCCACAGTGCTGCAGTCGCCGCGCCAATTCTTCTGTCTGCCGCTGTTCCGCTTTGCCAAGCCTTTCATCAACGGGCTTCTCAATTGGCACTCCCAGCAGGGCGACAACTACACCTGGGAATAACAAAAAACTCAATAATATGCAACTGAAATACAACCTTAACGACAAGCCTCCAGTCATCCACACTCTGCTTTACGGACTGCAGTGGCTCGTGATTGCCATCCCCAATGTGGTCACCATCGGCATGTTGGCGAAATTGCAGTTCGGCGACGACATCCAGATGCAGACATCCTATCTGCAGTCGGTCTACTTCGTGCTTGGACTGACAATGCTTGTCCAGGCATTCTGGGGACACCGTCTGCCGCTGGTTGTAGGCCCTGCTGCAGTCTTGATTGTCGGCATCCTGTCGGCGTCGGCAAGCAGCAGTTTCAATGCCATCTACACCGCAGTGGCCATCGGCGGCGCCACGCTGCTGCTGTTGTCGGTGTCGGGGCTGCTCGGCAAGGTGGCGCGCATCTTCACGCCACGCGTAATCGTTGTGATTCTCGGGCTGATAGCCATGACTCTCGCCCCAGTGATCATATCGCTGCTCTTCAGCGAGGGGCACGACCTTTTCAGCTTCGCATTCTTCCTTGTCGGACTTATCGCCACGTTTGCCCTTGAGCGGTTTCTACGCGGCGTGGGCAAGTCGCTCACGGTGATGATTGTCACGGTTGCCGGCTCATTTGTCTACTTCCTGTTCAACGGCATGCCTGAAGTGCAGTCTGCCGGCTACACCACCGACATCGACAAACTGATAATCAAGCCCGAAGTCGACATTCCTGTGGTCATCTCATTCTTAGTGTGCTTCTTCGCGCTGCTCATCAACGAATTGGGTTCCATAGAGTCGGTGCGCAGCCTCATCGGCGCCGCCGACAACGGCAAAATGCGCCGCGGTTGCGCCGTGACAGGCGCCGGCAACATCCTTGCCATGATGGGCGTGATCGGCCCTGTGGATTATTCTATTTCTCCCGGAATCATCTCATCCACACGCTGCGCCTCGCTCGCCACAATCGTCCCCTGCGCCATCGGACTGCTCGCATGCGCCTGTATGCCCAACGCCGTGGTGTGGCTCACCCAGCTTCCGAATGTCGTAATCGGACTGATTCTGTCGTATGTCGTTATTCTTCAGCTTGCTGCAGCGTTCAGTATGATGTCGGAGAAGAAAATAGTCAAGTCGTTCGACCACGCTTTGACCATCGCGCTGCCCCTGATTGTGGCTCTTCTTGTGGCATTTATTCCGCCCACTGTAGGCGAAGATTTGCCGATAGCCTTGCGCCCAATTCTCACAAACGGATTTGTTATTGGTGTTCTATTAGTCGTTTTTCTTGAACACATAGTCTTTTTGAGAAAGGAATAAGAACAATTATTGTTCTGTTCTTGTTAAATTTGTATCCGAATTAGCAAGAACAACTATGCACATCAAGAAATTTTTGACCATCGCATTATCCATGCTGACAGCAGCCGTGGCTGTCAGCCATGCCGGCACACCGATACCCCTCGACTCTTGCCGCAGCATGGCGTTGCGCAACAACAAGACAATGCAGATTGCGCAAGAGCGCATCAAAGCTGCCGAATACCAGAAAAAGCAGGCATTCGCAGCCTATTTGCCGGGAATCGATTTCGCCGGTGGATATATGTACAACCAAAAGGAAATCTCGTTGCTCTCAGGCGACCAGATGCTTCCGACAAAGACGTTCAACCCAGCCACAGGAACCTACGACTTCAACCTCCTCACCGGCCCCGACGGACGCCCGGTGCAGGTGAACGGACAATATGTCCCCACACAAGTGGCTTTGATTCCAAAAGAAGCGATGACGTTCGACATCCACAACCTCTTTGCCGGAGCCGTTACGCTCACCCAACCGATATATATGGGCGGAAAAATCCGCGCGCTCAACAAAATGGCTGAGATGGGGCAGGAAATCGCGTCGCTGATGCACGACAACGCCGCCCGCGAGGTGGTCTATTCTGTCGACGCCGCCTATTGGCAGGTTGTGTCGCTCGGAGAGAAGAAAAAACTCGCCGTAAGCTATATCGAACTGCTCGACACGCTCCACAGCAACGTGGAAGCGATGATACGCCAAGGCATTGCCACCAACTCCGACCTTCTCAATGTGGAGGTGAAACTCAACGAGGCAAACATCGACCTCACGAAGGTTGACAACGGTCTGGCTCTGTCGCGCATGGCGCTGGCTCAGATTTGCGGCATGCCGATGACCCAGGAATTCACACTCGCCGACGAGGTGTCGGACCACAAATCGTTTGGAGCCATGCAGCCCGCCGCATACACGATGCAGGACGTCTACGACAACCGCTCCGACATAAAAAGTCTGGAACTCGCTATCAAGGTCTACGAGCAGAAGCAATATGAGACTCGCTCATCGATGCTGCCCACCGTTGCGCTGGTGGGCACCTACGGATTCTCCAATCCAAACATTTTCAACGGCTTCGACAAGAAATTCAACGGAATGTTCAGCGTCGGAGCGATGGTAAAGATTCCTTTGTGGCACTGGGGCGGCAACTACTACAAATACAAGGCGGCACGCAGCGAGAGCATCGTGAAGAGCCTGGAGCTTGAAGAAGCAAAGGAGAAAATCGAGCTGCAGGTGAGCCAAGCCTCCTACAAGACCGCCGAGGCGGCAAAGACTCTGCGCACCACCGAGTCAAACCTGTCAAAAGCCGACGAAAACCTGCGCCAGGCGCAGCTGGGCTACAAAGAAGGGGTCATGACGCTCGACAACGTAATGGCTGCACAAACGGCTTGGTTGAAAGCAAATTCGGAAAACATCGACGCCGAAATCGATGTGCAACTCTGCAACGTATATCTCTCAAAAGTGACTGGAACTTTAAAATATTAATCTGAACAAAAATAAAAACACGATATGGAAAATCTGAATTTCAAAACAGAGGACGAGAAAACAATACGCAAGAAAGAACACAGCCTGTTTCTTGCCATCGCAGCCACGGCTGTGGCTGTAATTGTGCTGGCAATCATCGGCTTCATCTCCATCAAGCCCGCACAGCAGATTGTGCAGGGACAAGTTGACGGCACCAACGTGCGCGTGTCGGGACTGATGCCCGGACGCGTGGAGAAATTCTACGTCCACGAGGGACAGATTGTGCATAAGGGCGACACGCTCGCAAAGATTGAGAGTGCCACTGTCGACGCCAAGCTGGCTCAGGCTCTCGCCATGCGCGACGCCGCCGAAGCCCAGAAGGAAAAAGCCGACGCCGGAGCGCGCAAGCAAGTGATTGCCAGCGCATACGAGCTGTGGCAACAGGCCCGCGCATCGCTCGACATCCATAAAAAGACTTACGAACGCCTTGAATCGCTCTACAAGCAGAACGTTGTGTCGGCACAGAAGCGCGACGAGGCAAAGGCTGCCTACGACGCTGCAATCGCCCAGGAAAGCGCAGCCAAGTCGCAGTATGACCTTGCTCGCGAAGGCGCTCAGAAAGAAGACAAGATGGCAGCGGCGGCTATGGCAAACGCAGCCAGAGGCTCAGTCGCCGAAGTTGAGTCTATTCTGAAAGACCAGTACCTTCTTGCTCCATGCGACGGCGAGGTGACCGACATTTTCCCCAACGAGGGCGAACTCGTGTCGACAGGCACACCAATCATGAACGTCATGAAATCAGCCGACAAGTGGATGGTTTTCAACGTGCGCGAGACAATGCTCAAGGACTTGACCGTAGGCAAAGAGGTGTCGGTAAGCATTCCAGCTCTCGGCTTGAAGCAAGTGAAAGCAAAAGTCTACTATGTAAAAGACATGGGCGACTATGCCGTTTGGCGTTCAACCAAAGTCACCGGTGAATACGACAGCCGCACATTCGAGGTGCGCTTGTCGCCTGTCAATCCAATTGAGAACCTGCGTCCGGGCATGACCGTCGTAATGGAATAACAAAAAAAATGATAAGCACAGGATTTGTCAACTCAATAAAGCGCGGATGCCGTCAGCTGTGCGGCAGGCGGATCTACTTCTTCGCCATGACAGTCATTCCGATTGTCTTGGCAGGATTTCTGCTCGGTCTGATGAGAAACGGGCTGCCGCTCCACATCCCCACCGCCATCGTAAACCACGACAACACCGAGAGTACACGCAAACTGATCCGCAACATCAAGTCGTCGGAGGAAGTCAGCGTCGTGTCGGTTGTCAGCAGCGAGGCGGAGGCAATGCAATTGATACGCAAAGGAAAAATCTACGGTTTCTACGTGATTCCGTTCAATTTCACAAGCGACGCCACTGCCGGACGCGCTCCGGAACTGGCGTACTACACCAACTCGACGTTCTTCATTCCAAGCTCACTGCTCTTCCGCAGCCTGAAGACCAATTCAGTGCTTGCCTCGGGGGCGATTGTGAAGACATATCTTGTCAACTCCGGCGCCGCTACCGACGCTCAGGCGCAGACGCTGCTGCAACCCGTCGTGCTGCAAACAAATCCGCTGCACAACCCCGAAAGCAACTACAGCGTGTATCTCTGCAACTCTTTCATCCCGGCGGCGCTGGCTCTGATGATTCTGCTCGTGACAGCTTACAGCATCTGGCACGAGGAGAAGATGCAGACTTCACCGCAATGGATAAAGGAGGCACACGGCTCGATAACAATCGCCCTGCTCGGCAAACTGCTGCCGCAAACGGTGGTTTTCGCCGCCGTGGGAGTGTTCATGCAGTCGCTGATGTACGGCTACCTGCATTTCCCTCTCAACTGCAGTCCGTGGCAGGCTGTCGGCACAATGCTTCTGTTTGCCCTCGCCAACCAGGGATTTGCCGTTTTCATCTCAGGCATAATGCCCAACTTGCGCATGGCACTCAGTTTCTGCTCCCTGTTCGGCATCCTTACCTTCTCCATAGGAGCGTTCTCATTCCCGCTGGAAGACATGTATGGAAGCATCGCAATCTTCTCCTACATCCTTCCGTCGCGCTATTACTTCCTGATTTACGTAGACCAGATGCTCAACGGACTTCCGCTCTACTATTCGCGTTTCTACTACGCCGCGCTGCTCGCGTTCATGCTGCTGCCGCTGCTTGTGGCACGCCGCATCAAGCGCCATGCGCTTCACCCGGTTTATGTGCCTTAGACTATTGACAATATGGACAGTATAAGAAAATTCTATCACGACATTATAAAAGTTTGGGCAAACGAGATCCGGCTGATTTTCAAGGATAAGGGCATCTTGATTTTCCTTTTCCTCCTGCCTCTCGCCTACCCGATTGTCTATGCGCTAATCTACAACCCCGAATTGGCGCGCGAAGTGCCGGTGGCTGTCGTCGACGAATGCCGCTCGACACAAAGCCGTGAACTGGTGCGCATGATGGACGCTTCCGAAAACACGCAACTGGCAGGATATGCCGCCGACATGCAGGAGGCCCGGCGCATGGTTGCGGAAAAGAAAGCCTACGGCATCTTGCTAATCGACAGCCATTTCTCAAAAAACATTGCCCGTGGCGAACAGGCTCACGTGACATTGTTCTGCGACATGTCGCTGCTCGTGCGCTACAAATCGATGCTCACCTCGCTCACCGACGCCACAATGACGCTCGGAGGCAAGATACAGGTGGAGACCATTGGCCGCCTCGGCGCCGACGGCCCCAAGATTCCGGCAACCGTCAGAAGCACGTATGTGGCTCTCGGCAACCCCGAACAAGGCTTTGCCACATTCCTGCTGCCAGGCATCCTGACGCTGATTGTGCAGCAGTCGCTCATTCTCGCCATCTGCATGATGGGCGGTGCAATCTACGAGCGCCGTCGCCGCAACGGGGGCATCGACCCGCTCGACACGGTCAACTCCGGAGCCGTATGCCGCCTGCTGGGCAAGTCGCTCGCCTATATCGTCATCTACATCATCCCGTTGCTCTATCTGCTCTTAATCGTGCCCGCCATCTTCAAATATCCGCAAGTGGGCGGCTTTATCGACATCCTGCTGATGTCGATACCCTACATGCTGTCGGTGACATTCCTCGGAATGACTCTGCAGGTGTTTGTGCGCGAACGCGAGAGCGCGTTTCTGGTGATTGTGTTCACTTCGATAATCTTCCTGTTCCTGTCGGGCATCACATGGCCGCTTTTCGACATGAACCCGTTCTTCCGCTTCCTCAGCGGATGCTGTCCGTCGACATGGGCGATGCAGGCGTTTGAGCGCATCAACGCCAACGGCGCGTCGATAGCCGACATCGGGCTGGAATACCAGATGCTGTGGCTCCTTTCCGCAGTTTATTTCTTCCTCGCCCTTGCCGTCAACAAATTCTCGCGCTACGGTATGCTCTACCAACTCAGCCACAGGGAACACGCCTGACTGCATAAAATTTCTTAAAAGAAACCATCCATAATCCAACAACCACCGAAAATCGCTAACTTTACGTTTTGATAAGGTTTTTGGATTATGGAAAATAATGGAAAAATTCTTTGGGCTGACGACGAGATCGACTTGCTGAAACCCCACATCATGTTCTTGAAAATGAAAGGATATGACGTGACGACAGTCAACAACGGAGCCGACGCCCTCGACCAGGTGGAGACGGAAACGTTCGACATCATCATCCTCGATGAAAACATGCCAGGCATCAGCGGTTTGGAGACTCTGCAACAAATCAAGCAGGTCCAGCCCAACGTGCCGGTTATCATGATTACCAAAAGCGAGGAAGAGAACATCATGAACCAAGCCATCGGCAACAAAATTGCCGACTATCTTATCAAGCCGGTGAATCCTAACCAGATACTGATGTCGCTGAAGAAAAACCTGCACTCCGGGCAACTGGTGTCGCAGAAGGCTACGAGCGACTACCAGCAGGAATTCCGCAACATCGCGCGGCTTATCAACGAGTCGGACAACATCGACGACTGGTATGAGCTATACCGCAAACTCGTGTTCTGGGAGATGGAGCTGTCGCAGACGGAGACAAACATGGACGAACTGCTGCTGATGCAGAAAAACGAGGCAAACTCGGAGTTTGCCAAGTTTGTGAAACGCAACTATGAGTCGTGGGTCAACGGCGGCAAGCATCCTCTTATGAGCAACGAGATTTTCAAGGACAAAGTGTTTCCGCTGCTCGATGCCGGCGAAAAGGTGTTTTTCATCCTTATCGACAATTTCCGCCTCGACCAATGGCGCATAACAAAGCCTATCCTTGCCGAATGGTTCAACATCGAAGAGGATCTCTACACCACCATCCTGCCGACCGCCACGCAATATGCGCGCAACGCAATATTCTCCGGACTGATGCCGCTGCAGATTGAGAAAATGTTTCCGGAGCTGTGGGTCGACGAGGATTCGGAGGAGGGGAAAAACCTCAACGAATCGCCCCTAATCCAGACGCAGCTCGACCGTTTCCGCAAACGCTACAAATTCTCCTACAACAAAATCTACGAATCGACTTTCGGCGAAAGACTGCTGCAGAATTTCAGCAATTTCAAGAATTTCGACCTCAACGTGATTGTGTTCAACTTCATCGACATGCTGTCGCACGCGCGCACGGAATCGAAGATGATACGAGAACTGGCGTCGAGCAACGCCGCATACCGGTCGCTGACCGAATCGTGGTTCCGCCATTCATCGGCAAGCGACTTGCTGCGCCGCATAGCCGAGAGCGGTGCCCGCGTGGTGCTGACCACCGACCACGGCACAATCCGCGTCGACAACCCGATAAAGGTGGTCGGCGACAAGGCGACAAACACCAACCTGCGTTACAAACTCGGCAAAAACCTCGGCTACAACGAGCGGCAAGTTTATGAAATCAAGCAACCGGAACGCTTCGGGCTGCCGGCTCCAAACATTTCCACAAAATACATCTTCACCACAAACCGCGATTTCTTCGCGTATCCAAACAACTTCAACTATTATGTGCAGTACTACAAGGATACGTTCCAACACGGCGGCATATCGATGGAAGAGATGCTCGTGCCGATAATCACGATGCAGCCAAAATAGACAAGATATGGAAAAAACAAACTATACAATATCGTTCTCACCAGCCGCCGACACTGTCGACGTAGATCTGCCGGCTTCGAAAAGCATCAGCAACAGGGCTCTGACAATCGCTGCCATGGCCGACGGATGCAGCATCGGCAACATCGCCGACTGCGACGACACAAACGCCATGCGGCGCGCGTTGCTGACTCAGAGCGCTCAGGCAAACGTGAATATCGGGGCGGCGGGAACGGCTATGCGGTTTCTGACAGCCTACTTCGCCTCGCAACCGTGGCGCAGCGTGCTGCTCGACGGCACGCCACGCATGCGCAAGCGTCCGATAGGCGAACTGGTGGAGGCTCTGCGCCACTGCGGCGCCGACATCGACTACTATGCCTCCGAGGGATATCCGCCTCTATGGATTGAGGGCAGGCATCTGAAAGCCGACGCGCCACTGCGGATGCGCGGCAACGTAAGCTCGCAATATGTGTCGGCGATGATGATGGTTGCGCCTATGATGAAGGGCGGACTGACAATTGAAATCGAAGGCGGACTGACTTCGCGCCCATACGTCGAGATGACGGCGGCTCTGATGCGCCATTTCGGAGCGGAAGTTACTGTCGGGGAGTCGACAATCGTCATCGAGGGAAAGCCTTACTCGCCCAGCTCGCTGACCGTGGAGAGCGACTGGTCGGCGGCAAGCTACTGGTATGAAATCAAGGCTCTCTGTCCTGACCTCGACATCCGTCTGAACGGCTTGCAGAGCGACAGTCTGCAGGGCGACAGCCGCGTGGCTGAATATTTCAAGCTGTTTGGCGTCACAACAGAGTACACCGACAACGGTGTGGCTCTCGGATTCTGCGACGCCGACCGCGACGCCGCGCTCAACATCGACCTGTCGAGCCAGCCCGACATTGCTCAGACCATTGTTGTGACGGCTTGCCTCACCGGGCGGCCGTTCCGCATCAGTGGACTGCACACGCTGCGCATAAAGGAGACCGACCGTCTCGAGGCGCTGCGTGCCCAACTCGCCCAACTCGGGTTCAACATAGAGATTGCCGACGACAGCATCCTTTCATGGGACGGCGCAGCAGGCGAAGCCGCCGCCTACCCGCGGATTCTCACCTACGACGACCACCGGATGGCAATGGCTTTCGCCCCGGCTGCAATACGCTTCCCCTCACTGACGG
>OCHH01000923.1_pt1 | contig 12273 bp, 18 predicted proteins | sample 1538781 | NCBI WGS metagenome assembly OCHH01 (sample SAMN04571726, study PRJEB22368) | human gut metagenome | biome: human gut; material: stool | host: Homo sapiens | place: Luxembourg | collected 2012-12-05
GGGTTCCGACGAAGGAAGAATGTACCGGAATGCAGGAATATTTCGATACAGTAAAGCGCCCGATGGGCGACCTGGTACTTTGCCATGCGCCGGAAGAAATCCCCTACGACATCGAGCTTACTTACCATATTGCTCTGAGTAATGTCAAGAATGCATCGACGATTCAGGAAAATGTGGAAGCAGCAGTGAAGGAGTATGAAGCCTGGCAGAGAAAAATCGGACGGGACATTGAACCGGCAGAGCTGATTATGCGCGTCCGGGAAGCCGGCGCAAAACGTCCGCGCCTGCTGGCACCAGTCGAAACGACCGTCTCTGAAATTCAGGTAGCAAAACTCCGAAGCTGCAAGGTGACATACGGAGGAATCGAAGATGATTGAACTCCACGAAGTCGGCCTGGTCGAAGGGCTGCCGCCTGATGTTGCCAAAGAGCCATGGGTACAGATCCTTGATGCGGTTTTCAGGGAGCGGCGCAAGAAAGAACTGGAAGCTGCCGAACGCTTAAAAACCTACACAGATATTGACCATGCAGACGAAGCGGTTCTGGACATTCTTGCAGTTCAGTTCCGCGTTGACTGGTATGACACCGGCTATCCGATTGAAACAAAGCGCAGGATCATCAAAACTGCGCTGGAAGTCCGTCGGTACTGTGGAACGGAGTGGGCAGTCAAAAAGGCGCTGTCATCGATCTATCCGAATGTGAAGATAAGTGAATGGTATGACTACGGAGGAAGGCCAGGCTACTGGCGTATGAACGTAGACATTACCGATGATGGTGTCGTTTACTACACACCGGAAGAAATTGAAAAGCGCCTTGGTTATGCACGGCGCTGCACTGCTCACCTTGAGCACATCATCTACACAATCGAACCGCATGAACGGTCGCCCGCATACATCGCCGCCGCACCCTGCGGCATGGCGACATCCTGCACCGTAAAGCTCCCCGGTAGGATCAAACCGCGGGAGATCGGCGCAAAGGCGTATGTTGCCGGTGCGGTCGGAAGATCGAAAATGCAGGTTGCCGTGGCACTGCCCGGTGCCGTTGAAGCAAAGGCAGTGAAAGCACGAGCCTTTACGGCGGGCACCGTTGAGCGGTCGCACACGGCGATAAACATTGTTATTGGAGGACAGACAACGTGAGTTGGGAAAAATCTAACTACACCGCCGCCGGTGCCGCCCTGCTGTCGGAATCTCTCTCCGGCGGTGCGCTGGTAATCACCCGCGCTGTGAGCGGCACCGGTACGGCTGACGCAGACCTTTCGGGGGAAACCGGGGTAAGCGGCGAAACACATGACCTGAAATTGCTGGACATCGAAACCGTTGAAAGCGGCGGTGAGACGGCCCGGCGGGTAAAAATCCAGATCACAGGTGCGGATGAAACGTACATCATGCATCAGGTGGGTGTTTACGGCAGGCTGAACGACGATGCCGAAACACTCCTGTTTATTATGCAGGATGCACGCGGAGTGGAGGTTCCGTCCACGAAAGTGAACGGCGATTTTGAGATTGAGCTGTCGGCGCTGCTTGCAGTGTCGAACAAGGCCAATATCAGCATTACCGTTGACCCGCAGATGCAGGCTCTCGCAAAGATGGTCAAGGCCGAGATCGAGAAGCACAACGCCGACGCCAGTGCCCATGCGACTACCATCACGGCAGCGGTCAGCGCAGCCGTGAAGAACCTGTCTGAATCCGGGGAAATCCTGAACGAAGAACAGGTAAAGGCTCTTATCAAGGAACAGGTGGACGGCGGAACAGGCGGTTACTATGGCTCCTACGAACTCACCCTTGCGGCTGACGGGTGGAAGCCCGCCCGCAGCGAGGATGATTACGAAAACGCTGGCGGTATGGATTACTACCAGTGCATTTATGATGCAGAACTGTCGGACAGCACCAGCGAGCTTGTACCCGTTGGCGTTGTATCTCCCGGCAGCTTCTATACTACGACCAAAGCGGGCGTCCTGAACGGGTGCGAAACGCATGATGGTTTCATCAGATTTTTCGCCCAGCGCATCCCGGAAGCAGATATTCAGGCGACCGTAACCCTGTTCGGGAAAGGAGGTGGTTCGGGTGAAACCGGTAGCGTAAGCATCGGTCAGGGCTTGAAGCGTGATGCAAGCGGCGCTATTGCCGTCCGCATCGGCGAAGGCCTTGACTTCGACAGCGCAAACGCGCTGACTGTTCGCAAAGAAACCGTTGTAACGAGTGAAGACCTGCTCGACGAGGAAGAAACGCAGCAGGAAATCGTTGATATGCTGAAATAATTTTTAGGAGGACACTATTATGTCTAAGCAGATTTCCACCAAGACCACCATCCGCAACCTGACCGCTGAGATCAAGAAGACTTTCGTCAAGAAGGACGCCTTTACCCCTGTGCAGACCGCAGCCAACGCTGCTATCAAGTCTCTTGGCGTTGATGGCAACACCGTGAACTTCTACACCTCTACCGACAAGAGCGGCACTGCTGCTTTCTCCGTTGACTTCCCCTCTGAGCTGTTCCTCGACCAGACCAAGACCACCTTCGTGGCCAAGTTCAAGTTCGATGCTGCGACCTACCCCGGCGCTACCGACCCCAAGCTGGACGGCAAGCCCGTCATGGTGCTGGCCGTCAAGGGCGAGAATCCTGACTCCTGCACCTACTCTTTCCTGAGCATGGCTGCGCTGGTGGATACCTACAAGGCTAAGGCCGTCGGCAAGGATGCTTCCACCACCGTTACCATCGCTGGCTATGAGGTGGATGTCAAGGTCAATGTTTCCGCTGCTGCGGGCAACGCTCTGACCCTGAAGGACGACGGTCTGTATGTTCCCACCCCTGAGGAAGTGGACATTTCCGGCAAGGCCGATAAGGTCACTGGTGCTACCACCGGCAACCTCGCTGCGCTGGACGGCGAGGGCAACCTGACCGACAGAGATCGGAAGCCTGCCGACTTTGTGGCCGCCGAGGCTGGCAAGCGCCTGATGACCGATGCCGAGGGCGAAAAGCTGGCCGGTGTCTCTGAGGGTGCCACCAAGACCGCAGCCAGCTCCACCAACGGCAATGTGAACATTGACGGCAAGGAAGTCGTCGTGTACACCGAGCCGGAGAATGTTCTGCACGACGAGGATGTGGAGGACTTCTCCGCAGAGGAGATCGCCGCTCTGCTGGCTGACTAAGACATGAGGAGGTAAGCTCTATGGCAAAAGCGAAGATCAAAACGCTTTTGGGCACAGGGCTTGCCGCGCTTTGCAGCCACATCAAGCAGTGCAACACCGCGCTCGGAGACCTTTCCGAAGCAACGGCAAACGGATTCGAGGAAACCGATGACATCCTGCACGAAAAGCAGGATGTCACGGCTGCGGTGTCTTTTACGATTCCGGTCGATGGCTGGGGCGAGGATGATTCCTCCCCCGGCTATTTTTATTGTGACATCCCCATTGCGGGCCTGTTGGCTACCGACATTGTGGATGTTACGGTACTGCCGGAATTTTACGATGTGGCGGGTGCGGTGGGCTTTATTGCGACCGAAAGCCTTGAAGGAAAGCTGCGGCTGAGAGCTGCAAGCGCTCCCACCGAGAAAATTACGGCACAATATCACATTACAAGCACCGTGAAATACACGGATGCGCAGGAAGGGGGAACCTAAATGGCATACGGTTCTTTTAACGCAGGCCCCGGCAAAGCGCCGGATGAAGATGTCGTTCGCACTGACCAGATCGGCGTACCCGGCGGCATTGCTACGCTGGACGCGGACGGCCATTTGACCGAATCGCAGCGCCCGGAATCTGACACCTATTCCAAGGCCCAGACTGACCAGAAGATCAGCTCTGCCGTCGATGCCCACAACTCCGCAGAGAATGCACACGGCGATATTCGCGCCAGCGTGGCCGCGATGAACGCCAGCATTAAGGCGATCGAGCTGAAATTCGGAACGAACGTGACGAAGAATCCTTTTTCCGCCACGTTCGGCAGCCTTGACGGGCTTGCCGTCACCGGCGTGTGGAATGCAGAACAGGCGAGGGTGGAGTTCTGATGGCTGAACAACCGTTCAAAGTTGGGCGCAATGCAAAGGAGCTTCTGCGATACACCCTGCGGGCAACCCGCACCGTGTCCGACGATATAAGCCGGAGCGATGCACGGGCTGTATTTCAGAAAGCAGCGGCCCTTGAAGATGTCAAAGACATTCAGAAAGTGTGCGAAACTGCTGTCCATGCCCTCGATACGAAAAACCGAGAAGGCTTTACCAAAAGCACCTACCGGCTTTATGGAGAGGGCATTCGCATGACCGCCCGGCAAATCCTGCTGGATGCCTATGCAGCAAACAACGTCAATTTTCAGACCGACTATGACAAGCGCCTTGAGAAAATCGGTGCCGTCATTGATGGCTGTTCGTTGCTGCTGCAATATCTGCAACTCTGCACAGAAGACGGCATTATCAGCGTGAAGAAATCCGGCATCTGGACGAAAAAGGTAACGGACGTGAAATACCCGGCTATGAAGTGGCTGACGTCGGAACGCGAACGTGCCGAGTCCCTCCGGCAGACGGCAGAAAAGGAACAGCTTCAAAGGCTTGTAAAAGCCCTGAGAGCCGCCCTCGCACCGCCTGACCCGGAAGAAGAAAAAGCAAGCGGCTGACCGCTTTGCATAGGGGTATAGCTTATATTCTGACGCTGCCGTCTGGTGGCTGCGCTCTCCGAACACCAACAACACCAACAACGTCTGGAACGTCAATTCGGATGGCTCTAACAACAACTGGAACTACAACAATTCCTACGGTGTTCGCCCCGCTCTGATGGAACCGTGAAACGAGTAAGCCATCGGCTGAAAGTAGTGCGCCCATCAAAGGAGGCTATATCCCGTCGCTTGCCGCAGCAGGAAAGCGATAAATACATCCCGCTGAGGTGGGCCATCCCTGCCGGATGCAGCCCACTACCGTAACGCGAACCAGCGGAGGGTAATTTTGACATACGAAGAACTGTGCAGCTTCGAGGTGCTTTACAAAGCCTACCTTGAAGCCCGGAAGGGAAAGCGCAGTAAAAGCAAAACAATCGAGTACGAGGCGCAGGCGCTGGCCTGCACGGAAAAGCTGTCCCGCAAGCTGGCTGTGCGTGATGTACGCCAGCCGGGCGGCGACATCCGGCAGCAGATATGCTATGTGCCAAGTAAGTTTGAGGTCTTTGCCGTCTATGAGCCGAAGCGCCGCATGGTACACGCCCCCGCATTTGTGGACAAGGTGGTGCTGCACGCGCTGGTCGATAACATCCTGTATGATGCTCTGACAAAGAGCTTTATCCGGGACAGCCACGCAAGCCAGACCGGCAAAGGCACAGACGACGGCCTGATGCGCCTGAAAACCCACATGGTGGACTATTACCGCCGTGAGAGCCACGGCGCGGACGGCTGGGTGCTGAAAGGCGATGTGCGGCATTTCTTTGCCAGCATCGACCACCGGAAGTTAAAACACAAGATCAAGGCCGTGCTGGACAAGCGCGGCGTTGACCCGCGTGTCTATGAGCTGCTTTGCATCTACATCGACGTGATGGAGGACGGCTTGCCGCTGGGCTACCAGACGAGCCAGCTTTTCGCCCTCATGTTTTTGGACGAGTTCGACCACATCATCAAAGAAAAGTACCGCATCAAATACTATGGCCGATACATGGATGATTTCTACATCATCTGTTCGGACAAGAAGAAATTGCAGTGCATTCTCCGGGATGTTCGGGCGCTCATGGACAGTTACGGCCTTGAGCTGAACCAGAAAACCGCCATTTTCCCACTGCGGAACGGTATAGATTTTCTGGGATTCCATAGCTACCTGACCGACACCGGCGCGGTCATCCAAAAGCTGCGCCGGGATAGCTCCAAGCGGATGAAGAACAAGATCAGATATTGGGAGACGGCATACCCCGCAGGCGAAGTGACCAAGCAGGAAATCCTGCGGAGCTTTGATGCGTGGGATGCCCATGCCGCCCATGGTGATACTTACTCTTTACGCCGCAAGTACGCTGACCGGCTCGAAAAATTGCTTGACTGTAAAATCCCTATCCATCGAAAAATCAACTCGAACAAACTCGCGCGTGACAGACGGCGGGCGAGGCAATGCCGCTGCATCTACAAGAAGCAGCACAAAGCCCTGTCCCTCTCTGTATCGCAGAACACGCGGCCCGCGGAGATCATGCCGTGGGCCTGAACGAAAACAAGGAGGTAACAATGGCAAACGTAAAACTGGGCACGAAAGCCGTTGGCAGCATTGTCAAAATCAAAGTCAACGGCGCGTCCAAAGATTTTATTGTTGTGCAGCAGGGCAACCCGAACACCAGCACCTATGATTCGAGTTGCAATGGAACGTGGCTGCTGATGAAGGACATCTACACCACGTCCACGTTCGGCAACAATAACTCCTACAGGGATTCCAGCATCCACACATACCTGAACGGAACGTTCTACAACCTCATCGACAGCAACATCCGGGCGGCTATTAAGCAGGTGAAAATCCCGTACCAGAACGGCACTGGTTCCGGCGGCAGCCTTGCCACCGGCTCCAATGGCCTGAGCACGAAAGTATTCCTGCTGTCCGGCTATGAAGTTGGATGGACGACCAGCGACAACAGCTATTTCACGAGAGACGGTGCAAAGCTTGACTACTTTGGAAGCGGCTCTGGCGGCAACAGCAAGCGTGTCGCCTACAACGGCAGCAGCGCTGCCGTCTGGTGGCTGCGCTCTCCGAACACCGGCAACACCAACAACGTCTGGGGCGTCAATTCGGATGGCTCTGGCTACAACGGGTACTACAACAATTCCTTCGGTGTTCGCCCCGCTTTCATTCTTCCCTCTACACTCGTGGTCTCTGACGACGGCACGGTCAGTGTCAACACTGCACCTACCGTCAGTACGGACGGCGCAGCTCTTGGCGAGAAGAACGCGGCCTTTGCGTGGAAGTACACCGTCAGGGATGCCGACGGCGACACCTTGACCGTCACCGAAAAGCTGGACGGCAAGACCACCAAGACCCGCACCGGCGTTGCCAGCGGCACGGCCCTGACCTTTGAGCAGACGGCCAGCGCTGCCGGATTCCAGAAAATCCTGAACGGCAACCACACCATCACCGTTGAGGTGAGCGACGGCAAGGAAACCGTCAGCACGTCCGCGACCTTTACCAAGGCCGTCCACGCCGCAAGCGTGACGCTGGCTGAACCGTTGGCCGTTGAGGGTGACATTACCGTTGCCGTGCTTCAGGTGACCGGCTCCATCCCCGATGATGCGAAGTTCAAAGCCGAAGTGACCAACAACGCACTCGACAGCTCCCCGGTCTGGCAGGATGCCACGACCGAGGTAAAAAAAGGCGTGAACATCGTCTTTGAGAATAAGACCGCCACCAACGGCGCGGCGTTTAACTTCCGCGTCAGCGTGGAGCGCGGCGAATCCGGCACCGGCGGCTACATCGAGGCCGTTTCCGGCGCGTTCCAGTAAGGAGGGGAGCACCATGATTCAGTGGAAGAAAGACAATCTGCCCACCCGGCAGGAGAAGGAAACTGCCGCCAAGAAGCAGCAGGAGCATGAGCAGCTGCCGGAGCGGGTGGCTGAAATGGAAGATGCCCTGTGCGAACAGGACGCAGCCAACGACAAGCGCATGAGCGACATCGAGCAGGCTCTTTGCGATCTGGATGAAGCCATCAACGCCAACAAGGAATAAGGAGGTAAAGAACTATGGATAAGATTTGGGCAAACCGTTTGATCGCTGGCACTAAGACTTGGGCCGAAATGCCCATCAGCCGCCGCGTCGCCGTCAAGAAGGTCCTGGCCGAGCGTGTGGAAAGCGGTGAAATTACCGCCGACGACTACAAGGACATCACGGGCGAAGCCTATGTGGCCTGACCTGTGTGAGAAGCTGCTGACCCGGCTGGAAGCCAGCGGGGCAGACATGACCGCAGAGCGCGGCGAGTTTGCGGTGCTGGTGGCCGAGTGTGGATCAAGCGGCTGCAAAATGGCGTTGAGCCAGAAAGGAGAAAACGACAATGGCGATTAACGCATACTCGTGGGCGAAGGACGGCGAGAAAAATCTCTCTCCGTCCTTCAAGGTGCGGGAGTTCCGCTGTTCGGATAATACCGACCCGATCTTTATTGATTCGGAGCTGGTGGAAATCCTTCAGAAAATCCGCAACCACTTCGGGAAGCCGGTGAACATCACCAGCGGTTTCAGAACCGCCAGCAAGAATGCCACGATCAAGAATGCTGCGAAGTATTCCCAGCATCTTTACGGCAAGGCGGCTGACATCTGGATTTCTGGTGTGACGGTGGAGCAGATCGCGGCATATGCCGAGACCCTGCTGCCGAACCGCGGCGGCATTGGCCGCTACCCGAAGGAAGGACACGCCGACCGTACTCACGGCTGGGTACATATCGACACCCGCACGGTAAAGAGCCGGTGGGTGAGCTGAAAGTAGGAGGAAAACAGTATGGAGAACATTCTGAAAGTTTTTCTGATGGCATTCCCTGAATGGCTGGCCTGTATCTTCATGGTGGTCGGCCTTGTGGTCACGGCGCTGGCGGCGGTACGTCTGGGCTACGGCCTTGTGGTCGCAAAGACTGTGTACAAGTGGATCGTCAACGCAGAGGAAAAGTTCGGCAGTGGCGCGGGTGCAGAAAAGAAAGCCCATGTCATTGCCGTACTGCGTGGGTACACCCCGGACTGGCTGGACTGGGCAATCAATGAGCGGACGCTGGATTGGATTGTGCAGCTTGTGTTCGACTTTACCAAGAAGAAACTCGAAGATTACATGGCAAAGAAATCCGCAGAAACCACTACTGTGGCCCATTTCGGTAACGTGGGGGAGAACAAGCGTAATGACTGACGAGGAACTGGAACATCGCCTGACAGCAGTCGAAAACCGTGCACAGAGCAACACCCACCGGCTGGACGAGCTGGGGAAGCTGACCGATGCAGTAAACGGCATGAACACCAATATCAAGTTGACCATCCAGCAACTCGAAACCACAAACCGGAGCCTTGAAGTTGTGACGGCACAGAACAAGAAGCAGGACGACCGCTTGACCGCGCTGGAAAAAGCCCCCGGAGTATTTGGAAACAAACTCTGGTGGGCAGTCATTGCGGCAGTGATCGCAGGCTTTGTTGCATCTGAATTGGCAAGGTATCTCCACTAAGTAAAGCAATGCCCCGCTGGCATCCTGACGGATTGCTGGCGGGGCATTTTTTGTTTGTCTGGGAGTTTTGCACAAAGGAAATGTGCAAAGTGTGGAAAGTTTGCGAATTGACAACGGTACACCGTATAATTTACGCTTAAAACGAAAATAAACGCCATAGTCGGAAGGAGGAAAACAGCGTGCGAGTGTTCAAACAGCTTACGCTTACAGACCGAATCCGTATCGAAAAGTGGTTGAAAGATGGGCTGAGAGTAAAGGAAATCGCAGACAGGCTGCGGGTGGACCCGTCCACGGTGTACCGGGAATTGAAGCGCGGCAGTTATGACAAGCTGGACGGTAAGACGTGGAAGCTGATCCCTACATACAGCCCGGACATTGCAGAGCAAAGGTATCAGGCACATCTTCGGGAAAAGGGGCCAAACCTTAAAATCGGCAAGGATCATGAGCTTGCAAGCTATATCGAACAGACCATTATAGATAAGGACTGCTCACCGGCTGCGGTGTATGGTTATGCCCTGGAAGAAGGACGGACATTCAAAACGCATATATCGGTGCCTACCATATATAGCTACATCAAAAAGGGTGTGTTCCTGAATCTGACACAAAAGGCTCTGCCCAGACATGGCGTGCATAAGGGCGACTATAAAAAGGTCAAAACAAAGAATCCTGCCCGTGCGCCGGCTGGTGAGAGTATCGAAAAACGCCCGGCGGAAGTAAAAGACCGTGAAGAATTTGGGCACTGGGAAATGGACACGGTGTATTCCGGCAAGAAGAAAAGCACGGTTGCACTGCTGGTGCTGACCGAGCGCAAAACCCGGAACGAAAATATTATAATGGTGCCGGATCGCCGTGCAGAGACGACCGTGCAGGCAATCAATGCGCTGGAACGGAAGTTGGGCGCAGAAAAGTTCGGCATCATTTATAAGAGCATCACGGTGGACAACGGCAGTGAGTTTGCATTGGCCGATCAGCTGGAACAGTCCTGCATCACTGGGGATAAGCGGACGAAGGTATATTACTGCCACCCATATTCTTCCTGGGAACGTGGGAGCAATGAGAATGTGAACGGCATGATCCGCCGTCGGCATCCGAAAGGCACGGACTTCTCAAAGGTCACAGCGGAAGAAATCGCAGCCACGGAGAACTGGATTAACAGCTATCCTAGAAAAATTTTCGGCTATAAGAGCGCCGGCACAATGTTCCGCGAATGCCTGCGGGAGCTTGGTTTGACAGCATAAAGCACATAGAAAGCAGAAAATCACTGGTAAAATTGAACAATAGAGGGTGGCTGCAAGCGAGATGAACTTGACGGCCTGTTTGGTTTACGCTAAAATTCACAAAAACAAAGGCAAAAATTTGTTGCATTTAATGCTTTACTTTTCAAATTTCAAAAAAGCGCATAAAAATGCTTGACAGCCTTTCCGGGGTGTGGTAGAATACCCGAGTAAAGAAAGCAGCTACGGCCTGTGCCGCGCTCGCCTTGCGGGGTCTGGACTCCCGGGCTATACCCTGAACCGGTTCGTCTTAAAGAACGAATCGCGCTTTTGAGTGAATTTCGCGCGGCTGTCCCGAAACTGGGGCGGCCGCGTTTTCTATGCCAAAAAACGCAACACTATGGACTATTGTTTGGAGGTGCATTCATTATCGCTACCGCTGGAAAGTCGAAGGAACTGGAGATCAACGGTCAGATCCGTGATCGTGAAGTTCGCCTGATCGGTGCCGATGGCGAGCAGAAGGGCGTTGTGTCCATTCAGGTGGCCATGCGCGCTGCAGAAGAAGCCGGGCTCGATCTGGTCAAGATCGCACCGCAGGCTACCCCGCCTGTGTGCAAGGTGCTGGATTACGGCAAATACCGTTTTGAACAGCAGAAGAAGGAGAAGGAAGCCAAGAAGAACCAGAAAGTGGTCGAGGTCAAGGAGACCCGCCTTTCGCTCAATATTGACACCAACGACTTCAACACCAAGCTGAACCAGACCGCCAAGTTCCTGGCCGCTGGTCACAAGGTGAAGGCTTCGATCCGCTTCCGCGGCCGTGAGATGGCGCACAGTGCTCTGGGTGCTGACGTGCTGAAACGCTTTGCCGAGGCTCTGCCCCAGGCAAGCATGGATAAGCCGCCGGTGCTTGAGGGCCGCACGATGTCCATTCTGCTGATCCCGAAACCCAATAAGGACTAATTTTAGGAGGAAACTAAAATGGCTAAGATGAAACTGAAGACGCACTCCGGCGCTAAGAAGCGCTTTAAGCTGACCAAGAACGGCAAGATCAAGCGCGGTCATGCATTCCGCAGCCACATCCTGACCAAGAAGACCACCAAGCTGACCCGTGGCTACCGTCAGCCCAGCTACGTTGATAAGACCAACGCAGCTACCATCAAGAGCATGCTGCCCTACGCCTAAGAGCGAGCCGCAGGTACACAAAACTTTCTACGAGATACTAAAGGAGATATAAAAAATGGCACGTATCAAAGGCGCAACCATGACCCACAAACGTCGTAAGAAGATGCTGAAGCTGGCCAAGGGCTTCTACGGCTGCAAGAGCAAGCACTTTAAGATGGCCAAGCAGCAGGTCATGAAGAGCGGCAACTACGCTCTGGCTGGCCGCCGCATGAAGAAGCGTCAGTTCCGCAACCTGTGGATCTGCCGCATCAACAACGCAGTTCGTCCTCTGGGCATGAACTACTCCACCTTCATGGCTGGCCTGAAGAAGGCAGGCATCGAGCTGAACCGCAAGATGCTGAGCGAGATGGCCATCAACGATCCTCAGAGCTTTGCTGCTCTGGTCGAGACCGTGAAGAACGCCTGATAAAGACCTGAAAGACGCCCGCGCGTAGTAAAATACGCGGGCGTCCTTTTTGTATATTTTAGTATCTTCTGGAGGACCGCATGGAAAAGATCACCAGCCGGGAAAACGCAAAGATCAAATATGCCTGCCGCCTTGCTTCCAGCGGGGCGTTCCGGCGCAGTGAGGGGAAATTTCTGGCCGAGGGCCGCAAGCTCTGCCCGGAGCTCTGCCGCGGCGCGGCGCTGGAGACCCTGTTCTGCACCGAGGCAGCGCTGGAAAAGTGCCCGGAGCTGGCCGGGCTGCCCGGGGAGCACTATCTGGTGGAGGACCATGTGGCCGATAAGCTGGCCGATGTGGGC